>OIYS01001553.1_pt1 | contig 11175 bp, 10 predicted proteins | sample 1588271 | NCBI WGS metagenome assembly OIYS01 (sample SAMN03283286) | human gut metagenome | biome: human-associated habitat; material: feces | host: Homo sapiens | place: Peru | collected 2012
GCGCTGGTAGGCGAGGGAGGAGAGGCCGAGGTTCTTGCGGATGTACTCGACCATGCCCTTGTACTCGGGCGAATCCGGATCCTGGTACTTCGCGATGTTCGCCTCTTCGTTCGCCCCCTCCTGTTCGCGGATGTAACGGCGCGTGATGAGGTCGTAGACGCTCTTCGAGCGCGAGAAGTTGAGGAAGCGGCACCCGTAGAGGAGGGGCGGGCAGGCGATGCGCATGTGCGCCTCCTTCGCGCCGTAGTGGTAGAGGCGCTTCGCCTGGTTGCCGAGCTGCGTGCCGCGCACGATGGAGTCGTCGCAGAAGACGAGGCGCTTGTCGCGGATGAGGCCTGGAATGGGGATGAGCTTCATCGAGGCCACGCGGTCGCGCTGGCGCTGGTCGCCCGGCATGAAGGAACGCGCCCAGGTGGGCGTGTACTTCACGAACGGGCGCGCGTACTTGAGGCCGGCCTCGTGGGCGTAGCCGAGCGCGTGGGACGTGCCGCTGTCGGGCACGCCGCCCACGTTGTCCGCCTCCACGGGGTTCCGGCGCGCGAGGAAGCCGCCGCAGCGGTAACGCGCCATCTCCACGTTGCGCCCTTCGTAGGAGGAGGCCGGGTAGCCGTAGTAGACCCAGAGGAAGGAACAGATGGCCATCGTGTCGCCGGGCTCGACAACGGTGCGGGCGCCGTCCGGCGTCATCACGACGACCTCGCCGGGGCCGAGGTCGCGCAGATGCTCGTAGCCGAGGTTCGCGAGCGCACAGGATTCCTGCACCGCGATCATCGCGCCGTCACGCCGCCCGAGGACGACCGGCGTGCGGCCGTAGCGGTCGCGCATCGCGTAGAACGTGCCGTCCGCCGTCACAAGCAGCAACGAAAGGCTACCCTCGACCGCCGCCTGGACGCGCCGGAGGCCGTCGACGATCGTGTCCTGCGAGGCGATGATCGCCGAGACGAGCTCCGTCTGCCCCAGCGCGCCGGACGTCGTCGAATACTGCAGCTGCGCGTGGCGGTTCTCGAAAAGCTCGTTCTTCAGCGCCTCCATGTTCGCGACGAGCCCCACCGTCACGAGCGCGAAGACGCCGAGGTGAGACTCCATCACAAGCGGCTGCGGATCGGTGTCGGAAATGACGCCGAGCCCCGCATGCCCACGGAAATGAGCGAAATCCTGCTCGAACTTCGTGCGGAACGGCGCGTTTTGGATGTTGTGAATCGCCCGCAGAAACTTCCCTCCGGGCTCCAGCACCGCCATGCCGCCACGGTGCGTCCCCAGGTGGGAATGGTAGTCGATGCCGAAGAACAGGTCCGTAACGCAGTCTTCACGTGAAATCACGCCGCAAAATCCGCCCATGATGCCTCCAAAATTAACGTGGGAGGTAGTATACCAAAACCACACCGCGCCCGCAATCGGAATGGATTGTGCTATACTAGCGTCCATGAAGATTCTGCAGATTCTGCCGTCCCTTCAGATGGGGGGCGTCGAACGGGGTACGATTGAGATCGCGCGGGCCCTCCGGGACGCGGGAATCGCAAATGCGGTCGCCTCGCAGGGCGGCCCCATGGTCAAGATGCTCGACGACCTGGAAATCCCCCATTTCACCCTGCCGCTCATGAGCAAGAACCCCTTCACGATCCGCCGGAACGCGGTCCTTCTGGCCGGCCTCGCGAAGCGGGAGGGTTTCACCCTGCTGCACGTCCGGTCGCGCGCGCCGGCCTGGTCCACCCACTGGGCGTCGAAGAGGTGCGGCATCCCGTGGATCGCGACCTTCCACGGCGTCTACGGCACACACCCGCACCTCCTCAAGATCCCCTACAACCGTATCATGCTGAAGGGATTGCGCACGATCTGCGTCTCGGACTACGTGCGGCGGCACATCCTGGAGACCTACCACCCCGACCCCGCGCGGCTCGTCTGCATTCCCCGAGGGGCGGACACCGATTTCTTCCGTCCCGACGCCGTCACGCCCGAACAGGCCGAGCAGAAGAAGTGCGCCTACTACCATTTCAAGAAGGACCTGCCGATCATCACCCTTCCCGGCCGCCTCACCTTCTGGAAGGGCCAGACCGTCTTCCTCGAAGCCCTCGCCCGCATGCGCCACAAGCGCCTCGGCGTCCTCTTCATCGGCTCCGACCAGGGGCGTACCGACTATTCGGACCACCTCCGCGAACTCGCCTCCCGCCTCCCCGACGAGACGCAGGTCGTCTTCCGCGACCACACCCGCGAAATGCAGAAGGTCTACGCCCTCAGCGACATCGTCGTGAACGCCTCCTCCGCCCAGCCCGAGGCGTTCGGGCGCACGATCCCCGAAGCCCAGGCGATGGGACGGCTCGTCGTCGCCACCGCCCACGGCGGCGCGTGCGAGACGATCGAGGACGGCAGGACCGGCTGGCTCGTCCCCCCCGGCGACGCCCCCGCGCTCGCCGCGAAGCTGGACGACATCCTCGACCTCTCCGCCGAACGCAGGGCACAGGTCCAGGCCGCCGCCCTCGCCTCCGTGCGTGCGAACTTCTCCGTCGCGAAGATGTGCGCCGCGACGCTCGCCCTCTACCGCACGCTGGCACCGTGACGCCGCGTCAGTAGAACTTGCCCGCCGCCTTCAGGCGATTGAAGTGTTCCGTATCGCGGTGCGCGAACACCTTTGCCGGGTTTCCGCCCGCGATCGCCAGCGGCGGGATCTCGCCGTGGACGACCGAACCGGCCTGGATGATCGCCCCCTCGCCGATCTTCGTGCCCGGCAACAGGATGACCTGCGCGCCGATCCACACGAAGTCGCCGATGACGACCTCCTTCATTACCGACGTCTTGTCGTAGGGAATCGCCTCGCCGTGGTCGTAGTTGTGGTTGCGCGTGAAAATCTTGAGTCCCTCTCCCGCGTGGAACCAGTTTCCAATCGTCACCTTGCCGCCACCGTAGATGAAAGCACCGTTGAACCCCACGTGGTCCCCCAGCACCGTCTGCCGTGTCACATGGACAGGGCCATTGCAGCGTAAGCGTACCCCATAACTCTTGGCCCTTCTGCGCACGGGAAACCCGTACAGAAAATAGAGCGTATCCCGCCGAATGCGTTCCCGTCGGGAAGGCGGTATTGCAAAGAGACTCAGGAACCAGGCGATAAACGGAACCATGCACTTCCCCTCAAAGACCCGTATGCGGCGACGGGTTCAAAGCCGCCTCGACATCCACGCCATAGGCTTCGACATCAAAGGAGGTCGTTTCGGATTTCTTCAATTCCCTTGAAACGCGCCGTTCAAGGGAGATGTCCAACAAGCGGTAGAACCCCGTCGCCCGCAAGGCCGCCGGAACGCCCACGAAGACATTTCCCCGCGACGTCACCGATGAGAAATCCTTGTTGATGAACGAACCACGTCCGACAATCGAATAATCCGGAATGACGGCACCCTTGCCGACATTCACCCGACTGGCAATCCAGACATTCCGGCCAATGACAACGGGTCTGTAGGGTACGGCGACCTTCCGGGTATTCTCATTGTAGACGAGATGGCAGTCCGAATCCAGAATCTGGGCATCCCAGCCGATCCGCACATGTTCCCCGACGACAATCCGCTTCTGGCACGACACCATCGCGCGCTGGTTGATGAGGACATCCCGTCCGCAGGTCATCTCCCCCGTGACCACGAGGCTCGCGCCACTGCGTACAATGAAACCGGCCCCGCAAGTCAGGCGCCCCCCACGTGAAAACCGGATGAACGTCCAAAGCCCCTTCACGGAAAAGCGCGGAGACGGCGTGATTCCCCAAACAATCAACCCCATGCGCGGCGGCTCCGCCAGGACAACCGCCCCACGGCGCAGACCGGCAATGTCACAGTAATGTCCACAGAGGACAGGAAACCGCAAGGCCGTCCTGAGCGGGAAGAGCGCAAGATTGACGTACAGCGTACGCCAAATGGACACATGCGCCAGAATCTTCTTCAGGGACACCCTCTTCACCTTGCCATCTCCTCACACACGCCTCCCTCGCGCAGCTTCTTCAGCGTCGCCGTGAGGATCGTCGAACTCGTCCCCTTGGTGTACGGGAAGTAGACGACGCGCACGCCCACCTCGTCAAACTTCTTCTCCATCTCCTGCCAACGCTCGCTCTTGAACCAGTCATCACCCACGAAGAGAACGTCGAAGTGAAGCTTCTCCCACATCTTGAACTTGTCTAGGTCGTCCTGCGGAATCGCCGCGTCGACGTACTTGATCGACCGCACGATCTCCAGCCGCTCCGCAAACGGAATGACGGCCTTCTTGTGCTTGTAGGCGACGAGTTCGTCCACCGACACCCCCACGATCAGCTTGTCACAGAGTCCCTTGGCGTTCTTCAGCAGGTTCAGGTGGCCGATATGGAAGAGGTCGTAGACCCCGCTTGTGTAGCCGATGATCATCTTGCTCATAGAACTCCTTTCTCAATTCCCCGTAGGGACGACGCCAGCACACACGCCGTCGCATGCGGGTAATGGACACAGACCTCCTGCGCCGCAAAGGCGTTCCGGGCCGCCGCGTCAGGGTCCTCCCCGGCCAGCACGACCCGGCGGAGAAACGCCAGAACGTCCTTCTCCGTCAAGGCACGGACGGCATGTTCCAACAGCCGTCTGCTGAACGGCAGGAACTGCTCCTCGACCGTCTTTTCGTCCGCCAGCAGGTAGCACTGCGGCCTCCCCGTGTAGAAATACTCGGCGAGGAACGACCCACAGTCGTGGATCAGGGCGTCGGACGCGGCAAACGCCGCGAAGTAGTCGCCCCCGCGCTGAAACTCGACGTTCGGATGGGCCTCCATCTTCGCGACATACGCCGCCGTCTTCTCCGCGCCCCACCATCTCGACGTCGCCAGGCGCACGAAGAGAAGCGGGTGGGGACGGAAAACAAAGTCAATTTCGGGGAACAGCCCCGGCAGACGCAGCAGAAGGTCGGCGTTCTTGAGGAACGTGGACAGCGCCAGGCCGTCCGCCTCGCGGTCAATGGAGTGGTGCGGGCACACCACGACCTTCTTCCGCCGACCGACCTTCCCCTGCGGTCTCTCCAATCCGGCCAAGCGGTCCATCTTGCAGTAGCCGGAGACCACCGTGTTTCCGGCGAGCAGGGGGTTCTTCGCCACCATCATGCCATGCGTCGCGGCGTTGGAGACGAAATAGCGCCAGGCAAGGACGATGTTCGGTAGAAACGGCGTCTTCCTCTCGTTGGAGACGAAGAGTCCGCCATAGCCATAATAGAGAACCGCCACGAGCGCTTGCCGCGAAAGGCGTTCCGTCGTGTAGTCCGGCAGCGTCTGGTCCTCGTACAGCACCGTGCTGTAGACGAGATCCGCCTCCAGCGGTCTCCCCTTCCCGGTCACCTCGTCGTACAACGACCGCACGGCATCCCCATAACGGGCCGAAAGCACCTCCAGAGTCTTCGCAAGCGTCATCTTCAGGAAGTCCACACCCCGCGTCACACGCGGCGCCACGGCGATGAAACAGTCGAAACGGGGATCGTCCCGCATGCGCAGATACACGCTTTCGCCCGAAAACATCGACGCATCGCAGACGAGGAAGGCGACGCGCAGGCGCCCCCCGCGCGCGAGCTTGTCGCGGCAGCGTTGCTCGTGGGCCGCATACCGCGCACGCACAATGGGGACAAGCCGCGCCGTCCGCGCGTCGCGCGCGCGGTCGAGAAGCCGCCGCCGCACGCGCACGCGCACCCTTTTCACCGGGATCAGGGCCGTCATCAGCCGGATGAGACTCGCGTTCAAAATTGTCGTCATGATGCCATTATACTGGAAACCGCTAACATTATACCATAAACCGAAATCGGTGACAGACGGCACAGCATGTACAGGGGACGTGCGGTCAATCGCCCTTCTGAAGTTCTTCCAGTTCGGTTGCGGACTTCTCCCAGTCCTCGGTGTAGCGGTCGATCTCGAACTGGAGCGTGTGGACCCTGCGGTTCGCCTCCGCGAAGTCGGTCGTGGGCTTCGGGTTGAACAGTTCCTCGGACGTCGCGTCGAGCGCGGCCTGGAGTTCCTCGATCTTCTTTTCGCACGCCGCGACCTTCTTCTTGAGCTCCTTCACGCGCGGCGCGACCTTCGCGCGTTCCGCCGCACGCTGCTGGCGCAGTTCCTTCGAGGTCAGGCGCGGCGCGTTGTCCGGCGGAACCGCGACCGGCTGCGCCGTGCCGCCCGTCCCCCGCGCGCCCTTCGCCTCCCTCGCCTGCAGTTCCGCCTTCTTCTCGCAGTAGTAATCGTAGCCGCCGGGGAACGAGCGGATGCCCGCGCGGGTGATTTCGAGGACGGAGGTCGCAACGGCGCGCACGAACTCGATGTCGTGCGAGACGAGGAGGATCGTGCCCGTGTACTTCTGGAGCGCGTCCTGCAGAAGGCGGCGGCCGTCGAGGTCGAGGTGCGTCGTCGGTTCGTCGAGGAGGAGGAAGTTCGGCGCCTGCAGGAAGAGGCGGAGGAAGGCGAGGCGGATCTTCTCGCCGCCCGAGAGGACGCCCACCTGCTTCTCCACGTCGTTCTCGTCGAAGCCGAACGCGCCGAGCTGGTTGCGGAAGTGCTTCTCGCCCGAGAGGTTCGTCGCGCCCTGCCAGGCGTCCTTCGCCACACGGTAGACGGTGAGGTCCGGCGGAATCGTCTCGGCGAGCTCCTGCGAGAGGTAGCCCGGCACGACGTTGTGCCCCAGCACGGCCTTGCCGGAGGTCGGCGCGCGCCGCCCGGCGATGATGCGCATGAGCGTGGACTTTCCGAGTCCGTTGTAACCGATGAGCGCCACCTTGTCACCCCGCGCGATGTTGAACGTGACGTCGTGGAGCACGTTCCGCACGCCGTCGTAGGAGAAGAAGAGGTTTTCGCAGCGGAACATCTCGATGCCGGAGGGCGGAGGCGGCGCGAGGCGGAGGCGCCCGGACTGCGTGTAGCGCTTCGGCAGGACGATGCGCGCCTCGTCGATCTTGTCGATGAGCTTCTGGCGGCTCTGCGCCTGCGCGGCCTTGGTGGCCTGGGCGCGGAAGCGGTCCACGAAGCGCTGCAGCTGCTCGCGGTGGTGGTCCTGGTTCTCCTTCGCCTGGAGAAGGTGCTGGTAGCGCACCTCGCGCTCGCGCAGATACCAGTCGAGGTTGCCCTCGTAGCGCGTGCAGGTGCCGGCGTCCACCTCCACGATGATGTCCGTCAGCGTGCGCAGCAGGTAGCGGTCGTGGGAGATGAGCATGAGCGTGCCGCGGTACTGCTTGAGGAACTTCTGCAGCCAGTCGACGGCGGGCAGGTCGAGGTAGTTGGACGGCTCGTCCAAGAGGAGGAGGTCCGGCTGGGAGGCCAATACGCGGCTCAGCTCGGCACGCATCCGCCAGCCACCCGAAAAGCTCGCGAACGGCTTCGTGAACTCCTCGACGGAGAAGCCGAGGCCGCCGAGGGCCACCTTCACGCGCGTTTCGAGGTCGTAGCCGCCCAGATGCTCGAACGCGGTCTGCACCTCGCCGTATTCGTCCAGCACCTTCGGGTCGCCGGAATCGAGGCGTTCCTCCAGGGCGCGCATGCGGGCCTCCAGCTCGTGGAAGCCGGGGATGCCGCGCATCGAATACTCCAGCAGCGTCTCCTCCGGCGTGTCCGGCTCGGGGTGCTGGCGCGTGGAGCCGATGCGCGGCTTGCCTTCGATGACGAGTTCGCCGTGGTCCGTCGACAGTTCGCCGAGGATGATCTTGAAGAGCGTGGACTTGCCGGATCCGTTGGGTCCGACGACGCCGATGCGTTCGGAGGCGTTCACGCGGAAGCTGACGTCCGCCAGCACGTCCTGAAGGCCATAGTGGACCGAGATGTTCTGAAAGTCTAGCATGGGATCGGATAGTGTACCACACAGGCCGAGCCGAGCGCCAGTCCCACGGACGGGGCGACCAGTTCGGGCACGAGCCACACGATGCCGACGGTCGCGGCAAGCGAGCAGAGGACGTAGAGGAGGGGCGGCACCGAGAACGGGATGCGCGTCCTCACGCGGAAGCGGTTGGCATCCACCGGCTCGACGTAGAGCACCACCTTCCTCAGGGAGAGCGGCACGGGATGGTCGGCGATCCAGCGCCCGCGCAGATCGACGCGGCGCAGACGATGCCCGTCCACGGAAACGCGCAGCGTCCGGTCCGGCAGCACGTCAAGGGAAATCGCGCGGTCCCGCGAACCGCCGCCGTCGAAGACGACCCGCATCCGTTCGGGCCGTTCGTCCAGGCGGCGCGCGATCTCCGCGAGATAGCCCCCCAGAACCTCCGTGCGCGGCGCGTCCGGCCCCATTGCGACGCGCACGGGCAGTCCCCAGCGGCGCGCCCGCACCCACCGCACGAGGAACGGCGCGGCGAACGGCACGAGGAAGAGCGCGGAGATCAGAGCAAGCCGCACGTGGCGAGGACCTTTCGCGTGGAGGTGGAGAGCGGCACGGACTTCGGATCCGCAAAGGTCGCGGCCTCCCGCGCCCGCAGGGCCGTCAGTTCAAGCCGGAAATGCGAAAAGGTCTGCACCTGCTCCGCAGCGGGCTCGACGGCGGGAAGCTCCCAGAGCCCCTTCAGGAGGCCGCCCGCCCTGTTCTCGACGAGCAGCACGCGCCCCGCGCCGTCCGTCACGACGACGGCGGTCGTCCGCCGCACGGGAAGTTCCTTCCGGGCCCTCCGGCGCGGGTAGTCGGCCTGCGTCCCCGCCCTGCGCGCCGCGCAGTCCGCCGCGAGCGGACACGTCGCGCAGGCCGGATTCGCGGGCGTGCAGACGAGCGCCCCCAACTCCATCATCGCCTGGTTGAAGTCGCCGGGGCGGATCCCCCGTTCGTCCATCAGCGGCTGGAGCCGCGCCGCGAGCTTCCGGCGCGCGCCCTGGGCGTGGAAGTCGTCCTCCAGCTCCCACACGCGCGCGAAGACGCGCGCCACGTTGCCGTCCACCACCGGCGCCCGTTCGCCGTCGAGGACGCTTGCGAGCGCGGCCGCCGTGTAGGGCCCCACGCCCGGCACGGCGGACCACTCCGCAAGCCCCTTCGGCCACCGCGCCGCGCCCGCCGCGCAGATCTGCTTCGCCGCCTTGTGGAGGTTCCGGGCGCGGGCGTAGTAGCCCAGCCCCTCCCACACCTTCAGGACGGCGGACGCGGGTGCGGCGGCCAGCGCCTCGACGGTTGGGAACCGCTCCAGGAAGCGCGCGTAATACGGCAGCACGGCGCCGTACGTCGTCTGCTGCATCATGATCTCGCTCAGCCAGCAGACATACGGAGACGGCGCCAGGCGCCACGGCATCGGGCGCTTCACCCGCGCGAACCACGCGCAGAGCCTCCGCGCGAGCGTCACTTCGCCACCCGGTCCAGCGCCTCGACCATCAGCGCGCGCGCGTGCTGGTCGCGCAGCTTCGACGTCTGGCTGCCCACGACGACCACGATCGCGCGTTTCCCGTTGCGCGCGCCCGTGAGGATGATCGAGGATCCGCCCGCGTCGATGTAGCCGGTCTTGAGGCCGTCCACCTCGCTCTCGCCCTGCTCATTGAGGATCTTCTGCCTGTCCTTCACGAGGATGTTGTTGTGGTTGACCATCTTGAGCGGCTTGCCGGCGCCATCGGTGACGGCGCAGAGCTTCGTCTTCGTGAAGCGGAAGACCTCGGGGTAGCGCAGGACGGCCTGCGCGAGCTTCACGAGGTCGCGGCAGGTGGACGTGTCGAAGGGGCGCCCCGAGCAGGGCTTCGGCGGGTAGCCGTTCGGCGTCGCGTAGTGCGTGTGCGCCATGCCGAGTTCGCGCGCCTTGTTGTTCATCCGGAGGACGAACGCCTGGAGGTCGCCCGGCTCGATCGCGCGCCCGGCGTTGGCGGCCGTGGAATGCTCGGCGAGGAGGACGGCGGCGTCGTTCGCGCTCCGGACCATGATGGACATGAGGAGATCGTCCACGGTCATCGACTGGCCGGGCTTGAGCCCGACGCTGCTCGGCCGCTCCTGGCAGCAGCGCACGCTCGCCGTCACGCGCGTCGTCGGGTCGTACTTGAATGCGTGCATGTCCTCCAGGCACAGGAGGAGCGTCATCAGCTTCGTCACGGAGGCCGGGCGCGCCACGGCGTCGGCGTGCCGCTCGAAGAGGACCTCGCCCGTCTGGGCGTCCACCGCGATCGCGCCCACGTAGGGCGTGCGGCGGAACGCCGTCTCGGGAAACGCCGCCGACCGCTGCGCCGCAGGGCGCCGTGCGGCCACCTTTCCCTTCGCCGGCGCCGCGCACACCGTCGCCACGCACGCAAGGGACACCGCACAGAGGAAGATAGTCTTATTCATTCACCGAATCCTTAAGGGGAAGCACCATCGCCTTTTCCGGGCATGTAAAGGGGTCTGCGTGCTTCGTGCAGTTGATGCAGCCCGAATAGAGCTTGTGCATGATGTGGGTCTTGGCGATCTCGTGGAAGCCGAGCGACGCGAAGAACGCGGGCGTGAGGGTGAGCACGATCACCTCGGCCGGGGCGAACGCGCGCACGCGGTCGATCACGGCCTGGACGAGGAGGCCCCCGATGCCGCGACGGCGGTACGGCGCGCGCACGGCGACACTCTGGATCTCGACCGAGGCCTTCAGCGGGTCGCCGATCTCGGGCCAGATCTGGTAGGCCGCGCAGCCGACCAGCTCGCCGTCCCGCTCGGCGACGAGGAAGCGGTCGATGTTCTCCACCACGTTGCCCATCGCGCGCGGCACGAGCGCGTCGCTGAGCCCGCGGATAAGGGCGTGGATGCGCTCGGCATCCCCGAGGTTTGCAGACCTCATCTTGATTTCTTCGTTCACGGCCGAACAGTATACCACAGTCGCCTAGCGGTAGGTCCTGCGCAGGTGGAAGACCGAGAGGGCGGCCTTGAAGTCGGCGAAGCGGGCGTCGGGCTTCTTTGGCGTGAAGGTGAGCGTGACGGGGCGGTCCGGGTAGAGCGTGAAGCTGTTGTCGCTGAACTCGCCGGGGATGCCCGTCGCGTTCACCCAGGTGAAGAACGCGGGGCGGTCCGTCGTGAGCGATACCGTCCAGACCCCGTTGTCGTTCCGGGCCGTCCACCGCACATCCGCGTCCGCAAGCGGACACGCCTTGTAGGCGTTGAACAGCCACTCGTTCGCGAACGTGACGGGCTTCCCCTCCACGGCCGCGTCGAGCGTGAGCGAGAGGAAGCGCCCCACGCGCTCCTTCTCCGTGCCGAAGCGGTCGAGCGCGTAGACCGCGAGGCGCGTCGCCGAGCGGGGCGGCAGCGC
>OIYS01001556.1_pt1 | contig 11152 bp, 8 predicted proteins | sample 1588271 | NCBI WGS metagenome assembly OIYS01 (sample SAMN03283286) | human gut metagenome | biome: human-associated habitat; material: feces | host: Homo sapiens | place: Peru | collected 2012
AGCGGCAGAACATGGCGCGGGACAAGCCTCTGGTGGGCCGCGTCACCTATGCCAATGGCGATGCACAGGAGTTTACCGATGCTGAAGCCTTTCTCAAGTGTGTGCGGGAGGAATTGCCGTACCGCCCGACCATAGGCTTCCGTTACGAGGTGCTGACCGACGATCCCGCCGTCCACAAGCAGGTGGATGACATGATCTTTGACTTCTACGGCGAGGAAGCCCCTTGCCGGCAGGAGGATCACGAGCCTCGGCCCGATCAGGGTATGACCTTCGGAGGAATGTAATGGACGCTTCAAAAAAGCAGCGAGAGCCGGTCGCTTTCAAAAGCCTTGCCGAGCTGAAACGGTTCATCCGCCCCGGTGTGGAGTTCAAAACCGTCAGCCACGCCAATCATGCGGATATGGTGTGGCTGACCCGTGTGGTGACCACGGTGCAGACGGTGGGCTTCTACTCGTCTTTTTTTCAGTGCGCAATTTTGCAGCGCGTCCTTACGCTATAAGACCATGCAGCCGTTGCAGCAGCAGCGCCAGCGCCAGCAGGTCGGCGCAGCCGCCGGGACTGATACGGTGGGCGATGAGCTGCTCGTCCAGCGCGGCGGTCAGCGAGACACGCTGTGCCGGCGGGGCTTCCAAAATGGCAGCGGCACTGCGATGCACCATGGCGGCCGCGTCGGCACCGCCCCGGTAGTAGACGTTGGAATCCTCCACATGCGCCATGAGCCACAGCAGCACGGTCAGCGGGTCGTTGTCCGTCAGCAGAGAAGCCGCACGCTGCGCCGTGGGAAACCCGGCCAACGCCTCCGCCCGTGCGCCGCCGACCCGGTACTGCTGAAGCACCTGAACGCCGTGGGTCTGCCGGGGCGGCTGCAGCTGCTCCGCCAAACGGCGAACCGTCTCAAAAAGATCTCCGCCGGCACACAGGCAGCGTCCAGCTGCGGCCAGCAGCAGCGAGAAGGAGTATAGCGCCCCCTTGTGGGTGTTGACACCGCCGGTGGCTGCGAACATGGCGCGTTCCGCCTCCAGCCCGGCCTCCTGCAGCGCGGAGGGTGCGGCATTTGCCATGCCCAGTGCGGCAATATGACGGAGGTGCGGATGCAGCGCCGCGGCGCTGCGGCGGAACAGCGGCAGATCCATGTCGTCGTGGGCGCCGTTGTTGTGCCTGTCCACCAAACCGGGCTTTGGCGTCAGCTCTGCCTCCTCCACCAGCGCCGCGAAAGCACACGCTGCCAGCTCCTCGGTGGCGTGTTCCCGCAGCAGCGCTTCTACAGCGCTGCACAGCGCGTCCAAACCGTGTGCGCGGCTGCGGGCACACGCGGTCACCGGTGCGCCGCAGAGCAGGCAGGTGCGGGGCGTGGTGCGAGACAGCTTCGTCCCGTCCGCCTCCAGCACATCCAAATCATAAAGCCGCCCCACCGGCCGGTTACCTTCGATTTGCAGGCATACCTCTTTCAGTCGGGACGCGGTGTGGCGATAGACTAACAGCGCCTCGCAGCCGGTGTGGGCGCGGACGATGCGCTTGTCCACCGGCGCACCCAGCGCCTCCTCCAAAATGCGCAGACCGCTGTTGAACGCCAGCTCCGCAAGGGCGGTGCGCTTGACCGGGCCGGGGATGTTCAGCGTAAATGAGACGAGCGGCAGTTTGTGCAGGGACAGAAGCTGCTGCTGCGCGGCGGCCCGCCGGTCGCGGGCGCACATCATATCCGCGGTGGTCACGCAGCGGGCTAAGGTTGGGTTATGGAATGTCATGGATGTCCTCCTCGCCTCCGATCATACGGTGCTGCTGTAAATAGCGCCATGTGGTCTCCGGCACAAGCTGATGCAGTGTCTGTGCCTGCCCGCGTCCCAGCAGGGCGCGGACGGCACTGGCGCTGATGGGTGTGCCGTCTATGGCCTTGCGGGGGATCTCCCGTACCTCGATGCCGCGCCCAGGCAGGAACGCTTCCATGGCGCGATTGTACGCTGCCGTCACCGGGGAGAAGGGTTCTGTCCCCACATAGCGGCGGGTGATGTGCAGCGCGGGCGCGAAGTGCGAGGCGAATATCTCCATGTCGAGATGGCAGCGGATGTCGTCCGCCCGTTGGGTGTCCCGGAGAAAATAGGTGGGGAAGGTGACCTGCGAGATGAGGTACGGCCCGGTGGGGCAGACGATGACGTTGGGCAGGTCTGCCGTTCCCCGGCGCACCAGCTCTATGCGGTCGGCGGCGGGGAAGCGTCCCTTGTCCTCCGACACAACAAAAACGTACAGCCACTCGCAGTCTCGCGCCGCCTTTCCCAGCAGATAGCGATGTCCCCGCGTGAAGGGATCGCAGTGCATGACGGCTGCGCCGGTGACGCCCGGGGCGGGCGGCTTTGGCAGTGAGGCCACGAAGGCCCCGATCCCGCCGCGGCAGCTCTCCATCAGAAGGATGTCCGCCGTCCGTGCCACGGGGTAGAAGCACAGGTTCGTGAACATTTGGCCGTTTTCCGGCCTCGTATACAGAAACAGATGGTCGATACCGCGGGAAAAAGCCTCCTGCCGCAGCTCGGTCATCACGGCGGCACTGAAGCCGCGCTCCCGATACTGCGGCGCGGTGGTGAAATATTTGAAGATATTCCCTGCCCGTGAGCCGGTGGCAGCCAACTGACCGTCCTCCCACAAAAGCACGGTGTAGTCCACCGCTTCGTCCGTATGAAGCCCGGCGTCCTGCAAAAGAGCCTGCCATGCGTGCCGCTGCCGGCTCGTCATATGGGCAGTTCCCACCATCTCCATCGCTGTCTCCTCCCTTCGCGAGGTGCTGCTTACGGCCTGACGCGGGCAACGCCATCCATCAGAAGGTTGGCAGTGCGAAAGCCGAAGGTAGTCTGAATATCCGGAGCATCTCCGGCCTGTGTATACGTCACGCCACACTCCAGTACACCACCGGCATGGCCGATACGTATACACTGTGTGTCAAAATTTTCCCTTATCACCTGCTGCACCACGCTGCCGGGAATCACGGCAGCTGCTGCCGTACACATAGCGCCGGTCATGGCGTAGCTGGGGTGCGCCTTCTGCATGGACATCATGCGCGAGAGAAGATCGATGCTGCCGCCGGATACGGTGTGTCCGTCGGCGGCGGTATAGTCGTCCGGCTCGGCTACAAAGGTCATCTTGGGGATACCCGGCACCTCCGACGCGGCGCAGGAGTAGTCGGACAGAAGCCCCAGCCGGACGGCTGCCATACCCCGCACGGCCTCCAGCAGATGTAACATATGGGGATCGCCGTTGATGTCCGCAGGAACCTCCCTGCCGGTCAGTCCCAGCTCCGCTGCCCGGACAAAGACCAGCGGATTGGCGGCGTCCACGATGGACACGGTGACGCTGCCAAAGCCCGGAATATGCAGCACGTCTGCAGCGTTGCCGGTGGGCAGCAAGCCCCGCCCCAGCGTACCGGCGGGGTGGAGAAATTGCAGCCGGATCGGCGCGGCTGTGCCGGGGACGCCGGCGATGGCGTAGTCCCCGTCGTACACCACGTGCCCGTTTTTCACCGGCACGTCGGCGGTGATATACTTATCCGTATTGGTGTTGTAGATGTGGACGGAGGTGATTCCCTCCTGGGGCTGCACCAGTCCGCGCTCAATGGCGAATGGCCCCACGCCGGAGAGGATATTGCCGCAGTTGCCCTTATAGCTGACCAGTGGCTGATCCACGGATACCTGTGCAAAGGTGTAGTCCACATCGGCATCGGGACGGGCGGAGGGCTGCACGATGGCTACCTTGCTGGTGACAGACTGTGCGCCGCCCAGTCCGTCGATCTGGGTCTTGCCGGGGCTGCCCATCAGGTGCAGCAGCAACGCGTCCCACGCCGCCCGGTCTGCGGGCATATCGCGCTCCAGCAGATAGACGCCCTTGCTGGTTCCGGCGCGAAAAAGCATGGCGGGCAGCAGTATGCGGTTTCTTTCGTATGTCATGGGTGTTGCTCCTTCTGCGGCGAAAAGCCGTGGGGATAGGGTGGTGCGCAGGGGAAAAGAAAACCGGCGTTGCGCCGGTTTTCTTTTCCCCGCCGGGGGATGAATATAGGGGGTAAAGGGGAGGTAACGGAATCAGCCGCCAACGAACATGGAGACGCCGGGGCCGAGGGGCAGCTTGAGGAGCCACCACACGCCGAGGATCAGCAATTCTGCAATAAAGGTGGCGATGGCATAGGGCATGCAGTTTGCGAACACCGTACCCATGCCGGGGGTCTTGGACTTGTCGGTGTTGTACTTGCCCAGCAGACCGACGATCAGCGCCACGTCGGAGGAGATGGGGGCGATGGCGTTGGTGGCGGAGTCACCGATACGGTATGCAACGGTGGTCAGTGCGGGGCTGAAGCCGATGGTATACAGCATGGGGATCAGGATGGGAGCCAGGATCATCCACTTGGCAGAGCCGGAGGTCATGAACAGGTTCAGGAAGGTGGACAGCAGTGCCACCAGGAAGAACAGACCGAAGCCGGTGAAGCCGGTGGACTTCAGCCAACCGCCGCCCACAGCGCCCAGATAGGTGGGGATGTTGGAGGCGTTGAACAGGTAGATGAACACGGAGGCGGGCAGAGCGATGACCATGAAGTTGACCATGGAGTTGATGCTCTTAGCCAGCAGACCGGGCAGCTCGTTCCACTTCTTGATGAAGCCGGACTTGCGGCCGTAGGCGCAGCCGGTGACGAGGAAGAACAGGAACAGCAGCGTCAGAACGCTCTTCAGCAGCGGGGAGTTGGGCAGGATGCTGCCGTTATCGGCGCGGAAGAAGGAGTTCTTGGGGATGCAGATGGCCACCAGAACGACCAGATAGATGATGGCGGAGAGACCGGCGGCACGCAGACCCTTCCGCTCCTCGGCGGTCAGCTCGTGGGTGGCGTTATCCTGCAGCACAAGGCTCAGATCCTTAGGCTCGCCGATGAAGGGGCGGACGAACTTGACGGTGACCCACGTGAACACAGCGGTCAGCACAATGGCGCAGACGCCCATGAAGTACCAGTTCTGCAGCACGTGAACGGTGGAAATGTCGATGCCCAGCGGCGCACAGACGGACTCGTTGATACCGCTGATCAGCACGTCCAGGTTGCCGACGAACACGTTGGCGGACATACCGGCGTTACCGGCGGCGTAGGCCAACAGAATACCTAACCATGGGTTGTAGCCCATGGCGCCGAACACAGAGCCGGCCACGGCGGTAACGCCCAGAATACCGGCGTTGGAGGCGGTGTTGGCGTTGATGGCCACAAAGGAGACCACGGCGAACACCACGGCGGGCTTGGCCTTGCCGATGGTGCGCTTGATGAATGCACCGAAGAAGCCGGTGGTCTCGCACAGACCGATGGACAGCATCAGCAGACCCATCATCATCATGGGGGAGAAGTTGTAGTAGATGCTGTACATGTTCTGCGTCACATAGGTGATCGTATCCTTATTCAGCAGGTTCTTGATGGTGACCTCCACCACCTCCACCGCACCGCCGGCGGAGGATGCCTTCTCATAGGTGGTCGTTGCACCGCTAAAGATGACGGAGAGGATAATGGCCACAACGATCAGAATGCTGAACAGGTAGAAGGGCTGCGGCAGCTTGTTGCCCACGACCTCGATGCCGTGGATAAACTTGAAGAATAGACTCTTCTTTTCTTCAGGCTGAGTCAGATTTTTTTCTTTTTCCATAGTGATTTCTCCTTCACACTCTTTAGTAGAGGCATTTGGGGGATATGCGTGGCACGTGCTTATTTCTTATAGACAGTCTCGCCGCCCACCACGGTCTGCAGCACCTGAATGTCCTTGATCTCATCAGCGGGACAGGTCATGTAGTCGCGGTCGATGACGATGAAGTCGGCCAGTTTGCCGCTGGAGATGCTGCCCTTGATATCCTCCTCAAACGCGCCGTAGGCCGCCCAGGTGGTATAGGACTTCAGAGCCTCCTCGCGGGTCATGGCCTCCTCGGGATACCAGCCGCCCGCGGGCTGTCCGTTCTCATCCTTGCGGGTGACGGCGCAGTACATGCCGAGGAAGGGGTTATAGCTCTCCACGGGGGAGTCGCTGCCATTGGGGATCACGTTGCCCTGATCGATCAGGGTGCGCCATGCATAGGCGCCCTTCAGGCGCTCCTTGCCCCAGCGCGTCTCGGCCACACGCTTGTCGGTGCGGATAAAGACGGTCTGATGGGTGGGGATCACGCCCAGCTCCTTGTAACGGGGGATGTCGGTGGGAGCAAGGCACTGAGAATGTTCGATGCGGTGGCGGCAATCCTGGCGGGGATACTCCTTCTGCAAACGCTCGTAGCAGTTCAGAGCCTGACGGCAGGCGGCGTCGCCGATGCCGTGATACCAGATCTGGAAGCCGGCGCGATGTGCCTGCTCCAGCAGCGTATACAGCTGCTCATCCGTCCACTTGCCGCAGCCCTTGTTTCCGGGTGCATCGCAGTAGTCGTCCAGCATCCACGCGCTGCGGGAGCCGAGAGAGCCGTCGCCGGAAATCTTATAGGCACGGTAGGTCAGACGGTGGTTGTACGCGCCGATACGAACGCCGCGCTTGAAGTACTCCATGGATTTGGTGTACAGCTCGTCCCAGCTGGGGCGGCCCACCACGCGGAGGCTGACGTACATACGCATCTTCAGCTTCTCCTGCTGATACAGCTCCTCCCATGCGTCTACCCAGTAGTCCCAGCTTCCGGCGTCATGGACAGAGGTAACACCCACATGGAAGAAACCCTCCTGCGCCAGCAGGGCGATCTTCTGCGTCTGCTCGCGGTTGTAGGCGGGGACGGCGCGGTTGAACGGCTCCTGCGCCTGATCGGACAGGCAGCCCAGCAGCGTGCCGTCCGGCTTACGCATGAACTCGCCGCCCACGGGATCGGGCGTCTCATCGGTGATGCCGCATACCTCGAATGCCTTGCTGTTGACCCATGCGCCGTGGCCGCAGCCGCGCTTGAGGTAAACAGGAACATTGGGAGCGACGGCATCCAGCTCCTCCTTGCTGGGGAATGCGGGATCGACCCACTCATCGTTGATCCAGCCGCGGCCGACGATCCACTCACCGGGCTTGGCCTCCTTGGCGGCCTCGGCGACCAGCGCAAGAATTTCTTCCTTCGTCTTGCCCACAGCGTTGAGCTCCAGCTTCAACTGACCTGTGCCGAAGATGTGCAGATGGGCGTCGGTCAGACCGGGCAGCACCACCTGACCCTGCAGGTCGATCACCGGGGTATCGGGAGTGCAGCTTGCCAGCACCTCCTCATTCGTGCCGACCACTGCAAAGCGATCCTCTACTACGCCGAAGGCCTGCACTACCGGATTCTCGCTATCCACGGTATAGACCTTACCGTTGATATAAGCCGCATCCAGTTTTCTCATCGGGTATACCTCCTTCAGTTTACTCCGGCACATTTACGGCGCTGTGATGGATTCGTTCTCACTCGAATGGCACGGCGGCCGCCGCGTTGTGCGCGGGAAGTTATGGGACTATATAAAACTAAAAAACGGCATCCGTCAAATTCGAGATACGCATATCAGCTATACGAAAAATGTATTATGCAAAACGTGCAATATGCGTTATAATGTAAATGCATAACAGAAAACGGCGAAAAAAGGAGCTGGTTTTGTGGAATTTGTCAAATTGCGGTATTTGATCGCAGTGGCGGAGCAGCGGAGCTTTTCCAAGGCGGCGGAGAAGTGCTTTGTGTCACAGCCCACGCTGACGCGGTGTGTGCAGAACATGGAAAAATCGCTGGGCGTGTCACTGTTCGACCGCTCCTGTTCGCCGATCCAGCTGACCCCGGCCGGTGAGAAGTACGTCGCCGGCGTTCGGGAGATACTGGCGCTGAAGGAGAAATTGGATAACGAGATGGCAGAGCTGACCGACCGGCGGCAGGAGGTGCTGTCCATCGGCATCCCGCTGACGCGGAGCATCACCTGGCTGGGACGCATTCTGCCCGCCTTCTACGCCCAGTGTCCCGGCGTCAAGCTGCAAATCACAGAGGGGTACTCCGGGGAGCTGACCAAGAAGCTGCTGGAGGGCGAGATCACCTTCTGCCTGATGGCATGCAGCAGCAGTCAGGTCAAGGGTGTGACGCTGCGGCCTGTGTATCAGGAGGAGATGATGCTGGTGATCGACCGGAACGCCGACGCCTTGCAGGGCGTGGATTTCCCGCCGAGGGAGAAGGGCACGCTGCAATACATCCCGCCGCGCATGCTGGAGAAGCTGCTGTTTATCTGCGCCCCTCCCACGCAGGATACATGGCACTTTGCCGCTGGCGTGTTTCGGCGCTTGGGTATCCAGCCGAAGCGAGTCATGGAGACACCCAACTCCACGGTGGCCTATCAGCTGGCGGCGCAGGACGGCGGCTTCGCCTTTGCGCCGGTGGCGGTGAGCTTGGAGGAGGATTTCCCGTCGAACCCCATTTTCGCCTCGCCGACCATGCATCCCCTGTGCCGCTCCGTGGGCATATCCTACCGGGAGGACGACGCACTGAGCGAGAATGCGGCAGCGTTTCTCGAGATCGCCGCTCGGGAGATCGGCCAATTTGCGCGGTCACACACGCCGCTGTTCTCCGTGCGGCGGGACGACACCCCCGAGCGCTGACAACTATATACAAAAAAGAGGAGTCGTCACCGTTGCGGTGACGACTCCTCTCCGCATATTTAAGGGGTCTGCCTCCCCCATTTTATTGGGCAAATAGCGATCATTCTGAGCAGCCAAAGGGAGCACCCTTCGTCAAAATGACGATACCGCCCGATTCAGGGCGCGATCCGGTCATCTTGACGAATGCCCCTGCAATAAACAAAAGTTATGGCATCGGATAAAAAACGGCAATTTTACAGATAGCAGGTTTGTGGAGTATGCTTAGTATGTATCAGAGGGGCTGCGCTGTCAGAATATGGGGCTGTGGAGCTGCGCGTAGCGCGCTTCATTCTCCACAAGGATGTCAATGAAATAGCGTACCTGCGGCAGATCGGCCTGCGCGTTTCGATAAATGGCGGTGGTCTCCCGCTCCAGCGGTGTTCCGTCCTTCAGAAACAGCGGCGTGACGTTGCCCACAAACCCGTTGAGACAGATATGGGGAACGATGGTCCAGCCCACACCGGCCTCCGCCATGCTGCGGCAGCAGAAAATATCGTCGATCCACAGCTTTGGCTCAGGGGACAGACCATGCTCCAGCAGCCATTGGACGGTCATTTTCTCCAAACGGCTGTCGGTGTGATGGCCGATATAGGGATAGCGGCTGAGGTCATGCCCCACAAACTGCGGGTTGGACACGAGACATACCGGCTCCAGCGCCAGCTGCACCGCGCCCTCGGGCCACGTATGTGCGCCGCGGACAATGGCCACGGAAACCCGGTTGTCCAACAGCTGCTGGTACAGGAAATCGCTGTGTCCCGTGGAGATGACGATGTCCACCTGCGGGTACAGCTCCTGGTACTTTTTCAGTGCGGTGGGGAGACGGTAGCGACTGAAATTCAGGGAGCAGCCGATGGTCAGCGAGCCGCTGACTGTACCGCTGGCCTGATGGATGCCGTTGCGCATCTGTCCTGAAAGCTCCAGAAACTTCCGACAGTAGTCCACCGCCAGCTCGCCGGCCGGCGTGAAGGTGATGCCCTTCTGCGAACGCAGAATCAGTTCGCTGCCCAGTTCCTCCTCAATACGGCGGATACGCTTCGTCATAGCGGGCTGGGACAGGTAGTGCAGGTGGGCGACCCGGGTGATGTTTTTGGTTTTATACAGATCCAGCAGCAGCCGGTAATCCTGTTCGTTCATACATATCACATCCAATCCCTGCAATTATTAACGATTATACAGGAGGCGCCGGGGGAATGCAACCGCTTTTAGCGAGTATATTCACATACAATGTATGCCAATATGCCAACACGGAACGGAGAAAAGAGTATGATTAAACTTTATCAGGATGGTGTGTACCTCTACCGGGGCGAGGAGCTGTTTGACGACCCGCGCCAATGCCAACAGGCCACAGGCTGCGCCGTCACACCGGAAGAGGCGGCAGAGGCCACCATCAGCTACGGTATTCTGAAGGCGCACAACACCGGTGACGATATGTCGGCGCTGCGGCTGAAATTCGACAGCATGACCAGTCACGACATCACCGCGGTGGGTATCATTCAGACGGCACGGGCTTCCGGCATGACCCATTTTCCCGTGCCGTATGTGCTGACCAACTGCCACAACAGCCTTTGTGCGGTAGGCGGCACCATCAATGAGGACGATCACAAGTTCGCCCTGTCCGCCGCCCGGAAATACGGCGGCATCTACGTGCCGACGAACCTGGCCAATATTCACAGCTATAACCGGGAGACGATGGCCGTCTGCGGCGGCATGATTCTGGGTAGCGACAGCCACACCCGCTACGGCGCATTGGGGACGATGGCCGTGGGCGAGGGCGGCGGCGAGCTGGTCAAGCAGCTGCTGGGGCGAACCTACGATATGCAGCGGCCGCAGGTGGTGGCGGTATACCTGACGGGGACGCCCCGACCGGGCGTAGGCCCTCACGACGTGGCGCTGACCATCGTGGCCGCGGTATACAAGTCCGGCTACGTCAAGAATAAGGCCATGGAGTTTGTCGGGCCGGGTGTGGTGGGACTGTCCATGGAATACCGCAACGCCATCGACGTGATGACCACGGAGACTACCTGCTGGAGCTCCGTGTGGGTGACGGACGACAAGACGCGGGACTATTATCAGCGGCGCGGCCGCGGCGACCGGTATCGCCGCCTTGCTCCCGGCGAGGTGGCGTATTACGACGGCTGCGTCTATGTGGATCTGAGCGAGGTGGAGTGCAGCATCGCCATGCCTATGCACCCATCCAATGTATACACCATTCGCACGCTGCAGGAAAATGCGGCGGATATTCTGGCACTGACGGAAAAAGAGATGAACGAGCAGATCGTGGGCGCCAGGATCGACCTGCGCAGCAAGCTGCGGGACGGCAGCATTTGGGTGGAGCAGGGTGAGATCGCCGGCTGCTCCGGCGGCACGTTCGACAACATCTGCGCGGCGGCGGACATTCTGCGGGGCGGCAGCTGCGGAAACGGCACGTTCTCCCTGAGCATCTATCCGGGCAGTATGCCCGCCTATGCCGAGCTGGTGAAAAACGGCTGTGTCAACGACCTGATCTCCGCCGGTGCGTTGATGCGGGAGTGCTTCTGCGGCCCGTGCTTCGG
>OIYS01001557.1_pt1 | contig 11149 bp, 12 predicted proteins | sample 1588271 | NCBI WGS metagenome assembly OIYS01 (sample SAMN03283286) | human gut metagenome | biome: human-associated habitat; material: feces | host: Homo sapiens | place: Peru | collected 2012
CCATGAGAAAGAATCATGCTACTCTTGCCATTGTTTTAGATGAATATGGAGTCATGAGTGGAATTGTGACATTTGAAGATATTGTTGAAGAAATCGTTGGTGAAATCGATGATGAATATGATGACAATAGTGAAGAAGTAAAGAAGATTTCTAAAAACGTCTATTTAGTAGATGGCAGTTTGAACATAGATGAAGTCAATGACCGCTGTGGTACAGAATTTGCTTCAGAAGAATTTGAATCTATTGGTGGTCTTGTCTTAGGTCAGGTGAATGGTTCACCAAATCCTCATCAGAAGGTTTATGTTGATGACTGTATGTTTATTATTGAAAAGATTGATAAAAACAGAATTGAATTATCAACAAAATTCAATTCAATATATATCGAAATATGTAAATAATTTTAATAATTATTTATATAATAAAGATTTTGATGGAATGACAAAAGAATATAATAAAATAGAGATAAGTAATTGTATTTCTTTATGTAATCAAAATAGTAAATATAATTCCTTAAATCATTCTTGTGGCGCTGGACAAACTATGTTAGCTATAGAGCCTAATGGAGATGTAAAAATATGTGCTTCATCTAATGTCGTATTGGGAAATGTTTTGAAAGACAGATTAACGAAAATAGTAAATAGTAAAAAATTAAAAGAATATAGAAATTTAAAATGGCTACCAATGGAATGTAAAAATTGCAAGAAATTTGCAATGTGCAAAGGTGGGTGTCATGCAGAAGGATCAGGATATTTTTTTAAAGATAATTGTGATGCATTATTATTAAATAAATACGAAACTATTTGGAAACAAATTAAAAATAAAAAATTTAAGTTTAAGAATTCGTATTTTGTTAAAAAGAGTTTTAACAAGTATTTGATAATAAATAGACCTATTAGAAAAATAAACAAAATTGGAATTGATATCATAAAAGAATTAGATGGAACTAAAACTATAAATGAGATTTCTAGAAAATTTAATAATATTAGCAATCTTAAAGAATTCATAATTTTACTATATATAGATGGGATGTTGGTATAGGTATGAAAAAGAGGAAAATTTCTCAAGATAGATATATAATTTTTATAAACAATAAGTACTTTGTGGTCAACTCTTATACATTCAAATTGTTAAATGCATATCAAGAGTGTAATGATATCAGTTATTTAAGCAAAAAACTGAAATTAACAAAGAGAAATACTAAGAAAATATATAATGATTTGTTAAAGGAAATAGAGAATTCAGATTATTATGAAGATAATATCAATTTAGATTTTCCGTTAAAAGTGCAATGGAAAATAACTAATAGGTGTAATTTAAAATGTAAACATTGTTATTTAGGGAGATTAGATCAAAAAGAACTAGGAAGTAAAGAACTGTTAACAATAGCAAAAAAGATATCTAATAGTAATATCATGGAAGTTACAATCACAGGAGGAGAAGCTTTATTAGTGAATGAATTACCTGAAATTGTTAATATGTTTATAGAAAATGATATAAAAGTTAATATTTTCACGAATGGCGTGCTGTTAAAAGCATTTATACATAGGTTACACAGTATTTTAAAATATCATCCAGTAGGCAAATTGTTCTTTCATATTAGCATAGATGGTGATGAAACTACACATGATGCCATTAGAGGAAAAGGAAATTTTAAAAGGACTATTGGTGGAATGAGAGATTTAATCAATTTAGGTTATAAAATAACAACCAACACTGTATTATGGTCGTTAAACTATAAAGATATTCCAAAACTATATAAATACTTGTATAATATAGGTGTTTATAAAATTCAAATCTCTAATTTGATAGCAGAAGGTAATGCCACTGAAAGTATGCAGTTGACAGATGAGCAAAAAAGAGAATTTATTGATAGTTTGAAAGAAGTGTTAAAAGAACTGGACAATGGAGCAAGATTATTATATGCAGAAATGCCTGATGAAGATGAGCAACAAAGTAAAGTATTCTTGATTGAGAAAGATAAAGAGACTTTTTTAGAAAAAGAAAATTGGAAATGTTCTGCAGGAATAGGTAAAGCTACAATAAATTATGATGGAGAGGTATATTGTTGTCCATTCATGAAAAAATATTCTCTAGGCAATATTGTAAAAAAAGAATTTGCAGATGTATGGTCTAGTAAGAGTAGATTTAATTTTTTGGAACTTATAGCTAAACAAAATAATAATAGCAGAGTGTGTGTTGTTGTAAGATCCAAAAGAGAAAGGAAGGTGAAGTAATGAAAGTTTTTATAGAGTTTATTAAAGCTACATTTAGTAAAGATAAAACGATAGATTTGTTCCCAAGCCAAAACAAACCGGTTTTAGCTGAGCTAGGTGGCAACTATTGCGAAGATATTTGTTAATAAAAAGGCAATTTTTAAAATTGCCTATCATGGAAAGTTACAAATAGACATAATATTTGTTCAATATAGAGTTGAGTAAAGGAGTAAAAAAATGAAGAAAGAAGTTTCTTTTAAAGATTTTAAAGAATTTAAAGAAAAATATGTAGATAATTTTTTTCCTGATAATTTAGATATTTGGAAAAGAAGAACTATGCTTGAATGCATGGATAATAGAGAGATGTTTGATGAAGTTAAGGAACTGATTTCCATAAATAATGATAATACTGATTCTAAAGATTTAGATCGAATTATGAGTTACTTGAGAAAAATGGCTAATAAATATTTAAAAATAGATGATAGCACTAAAGATGAAGATTACTATGACTCTTTAACTAAAGGTATTGTGTATTATGGAATATTAGAATCACTTGATGAACTTGGAAAGTATGCAGATGATGTTATTAATGCTATAAAAACCAAATATGGTGATGATTACTTATCTGTAATTTCAGCACTTGATAAAGCATATTTATCTGTTGATGGAAGAAAGATATTAAAAGAAGAAAAAGATGACAGTTTGGATATGACAGATGATTTGTTGCAAAAATATTTAGTACTAAAAGAGTGGCAAGATAAACAACATAATTATTATCAAACTGTTGTAGAGCCAATACTCTTATCTATTGAAGATGATTATATGAATAATAATAAATTATCTATAGATGTAAAGTTTAGAGAATTTCAAATGCACAGGAAGATGTTGCAACTCGCAGAAAAAGATTTGATTTCCATAGATGAACTTGCAAAATGTTATTTATGTGGGATGGATAAAGAGCTAATTAAATTAGTTGGAGGAAAAGCCTACGGTTTAACAGTTTTAAAGGCAAAGGGACTTCCTATCCCAGAAACTTATGTTATACCTGTTACTTCTACAAATTTTGATGCAAGAAGATATCAAGAACTAAAAAACGATTGCCATTATGCAATTAGAAGTTCTGCTGATATAGAAGATGGAGAAAAGCATTCTTTTGCAGGAATGTTTGATTCTTATTTGGATATTGAAAAAGAAAATATTGAAAATAGTATTCTAAAAGTTATAGATTCTAAAAACAATTCTAGACTACAGAAATATATTGAAACTAATCAATTGGATCAACCCAATATGGCAGTTATTATTCAAAAATATGTAGAGCCTTCTTATAGTGGTGTATGGATAGGTAAAAATAGCGACAATGGATATTTAGAATATGTTTCAGGTACAGGAGACAAATTAGTTTCTGGTAAGGTAACTCCGAAGACCGAAAGTTGGAGTAAGGAAAAAATTAGTAAAACAGCTTTAAAATGTAGTGATGGATTAGTCGGAGAAAAATTGTTAGAATATCAAAAATTAGTAGCCGAAAATAATGGTGAAGTAGCTGATTTTGAATGGATGGTATTAGATGATAAACTGGTAATGTTACAATATAGGCCTGTTACTTCTAAAATAAATGTAAATATAGATGAAATTAGAGATGGTTTGGATGAGCGTTTCTATGGAATACCAGCCTCACCAGGAATTGCATCTTCGAGTGCTAGATTCGTTAATGCACGTGAAATTGATAAAGTTAATGATTGGCAAGATGGTGACATTTTAATGTCATGGTATACAGATCCTGAATGGATGGATATTCTCTCAAAATCATCAGGAATTGTCACAGCAGTTGGTGGTTTCTTATGCCATGCTGCTATAATTGCGAGAGAACTCGGAATACCATGCGTTATTGGAATTGGTGGTAATAACATGAAAAAAATATGGAATGAGAAAGAGTTGACCATAAACGGTAATGATGGTTATGTTGAAAAAGTTATGGTAAAAAGTAAGAAGCTTTAGTTCAATTTTCTGAACAGAGCTTCTTTTTCTTTTAAAATACTATTTATTGTTTTCCAATTTTTATATTTACATTTGTTTTTAAGTTTACAAAAATTACAGTTTGGGCATGATGGTATTTTTAAATTCAAGTTTCTTAGTACAAAATTAAACTTATTTATATTACTATTAATCGAATTGATATGATTAAAATAAGATCTAACTTTTTCATCATCTATTTCATTAACAGTATGTATTTCGTTATATAGTTTTAATTCAAGTAAACCAACTAAAAATTGAAACGTTATATTATTATAATTTGTTTTTAGATAACGTTCAGTATGAAAAAAGTTTCCTAATGATACTAGTGAATACTTTTTTGAGTTCATCACAGTTTTTAATACTTTAATTACATTTGTTATTTTTTTTCTATCATTAAAATTTTCTATATCAAAATAAGCTTCTTTAATATTGTCATAGTTATTATAAAGATTAATTTCTCTGTCATTTATAAATGAGATATTTGATAATTTTGGTATATATATTTTATAAGTGCTAAAACCCAAATAGGAATAATCTTTAATATAGATATTAAGTTTCAGTTTTTTAATTATTTTTATCATATAATCAAAAACTTCTTTATTTGTTGGTAAACTTTTGAATATTTTCAAATCTTTGTGGTTTTCGATACTTTCAGTTGAAAAAATACTTTGTGGATGTATGCCATTATTACTAGCATAGCACTGTAACCAATTAACATATTTTTCATCTTCAGTTAATTTATCATAATTGTTATGAATTGATTTCATTTTTTTATCAATTTGATTATAACCGCTTAATCCTTGGAAAGCTTCTGTCAAACATCTTTGAATAGCAATGTTTAAATCGCAGTCTGATCCTAATGTAAAAAGATATTTGTCATCTTTAATTACTAGTACACCTATTACTGGGAGCTCATCATTTGAACAATCTTTAATTCTGATAGTATATCCATTTTTTTCTAAAGCAATAATTTTTTTGTATATAGGTAAATCATCATCAATTTTCACATCACTTAATGGCAAATTATCGAATAGAATTTTTCTATAAATATATCTTTCAAATATTTCTGCCATCCCTTGATTTACAGCTTCATAATAATTATTACCAGCACAAAGTCCATTAGACGAAGATGTTAAATATATAAGTTTCGTAGGTAAATAGCAATCTTTGTTATTTACTACATCTTTATATACATCTAAAACTTTATATTTATCGTGATTCGTGAACAATTTTTTATAGTTAGTAATAGAAAAGAAACTATTTATTAAATCACTATTTTTGAATATATCATCATTTAAACATTCATCATAAAAATTAAATAAATCGTTATGTTTGTTTAAAAAATAATTGTTTATTAGTATTCTTGATTGTATTCTTTCCATGAGTTCGGCATATCCACTTGCTCTTGCTAGAGTTTTGGTAATTCCCTTTCCGTTTGTTCCCATGTTGTAAAAACCTTTTATTTCAATTCTTACAGAGAAGAATGATTTATTTATATTTTTTACTCTATATTCTTTTGTTTTTATATTATTTTTTCGAAGTATTTTTTTTATTTGTTTTATTGTATTTTTGGGAGAAGAATCTTTTCTATAATTTAACATTAATATCACCAAGTAATATTATATCAAAATGAGATAAAAATGAAAATAATATCAGTAATTATAGTAGGGCATCCGCATAAAAAATGTCAATAATAATATTAATATTTTAAAAAATAAGTTAAAATTATAATAGGATGTGATAATAGTGAATAATCTTATTATGTTTTTTAATGAATTAACTGATACTAGAGATATTAGAGGTCTAAAACACGAATTAACTGACTGTATTGTAATGTCTATTTTTGGTATTCTTGCTGGACATTACGATGCAGAAAATATAGCATTTTTTTAAAACTTAATGAAGATTACTTTATAAATGAATTAAATTTAGAAAACGGCATTCCTTCTCCTGATACATTATTAAGAATTTACTCATTAATTGACCCTGAAGAATTTATGAATATTTTTGTTTCTTGGGTAAAATCAATCGTTGAAGAAAAGAATAACCAATTAAAAAATAAATATAAAATTGTGCCTATCGACGGTAAAGCTATTAAAAGTGCCACCGATAAAATTAATGGTGGTAATATTCCTTATATTGTTTCGGCTTTTCTATCAGATTTAGGCATATCTATAGGTCAAGTAAAAGTTGATGATAAATCTAATGAAATTACCGCAATACCCGATTTATTAGATTTAATCGATATAGAAAATTGTGTTATTACTATCGATGCAATGGGTTGTCAAAAAGATATTGCAAAAAAGATTATTGAAAAAAATGGTCACTATTGTTTTACAGTAAAAGAAAACAAAAATAATTTCTATTTTGATATAAAAGATTATTTTGATTATATTTTAAATGATAATACTCAAAAACAGAATATAATGACTTATACAATAATTGATAAAGAACACGGAAAAATAGAAAGAAGAGAACATTTTATTGTTTATGATTTGGCTTGGCTTTATGGAAAAGCCAATTGGAAAAAATTAAGTATGATTGGTATGAGTAGAAATTAATGGTGAAGTTTCTATACAAGAAAAATATTATATTTCAGATTTAAAGATGACCGGTGAAGAGTTTGCAAAAGTAATAAGAAGTCACTGGACTATAGAAAATAATTTACATTGGATTTTAGATGCTCATTTTAGAGAGGATTGGAGTTTACCAAAGAAGAAAATGCTTTAAAAAACTTATCAATTATAAGAAAGACTTGTTATAACTTAACTAAACTAGATCCAATAAATACTAAATTAAGTTTTAAGAAAAAACTAACATTATCTAATCATAATTTAGATAATATAAAAAGACTAATATTTAACGTTATTCCTAACGAATATTAATCCTTATATTTTTATGCTGATGCCCTAGTATTCGCACCAAAGTATAGGAAAAGATTATTTTATAGTAGGAAAAAATGAACAAAATATATAGATAAGCAATTAACAGAAGATCATATGACAGAACAATTGACATTAGAGAAAATTGACCCGTTTACGGGGAGTAAGCGATAGTCTGCAAGAGACAGACCACGGAGCGCTGTAAGGCGTGCAGTTGTAGACAGCCTTATAGGCTTGAGAGAAAATCTACCGTCTAGGACGGTAGATTTTTATACTGCTTAGGACAATTTTAGGACAAAAATCTATACTATGATGGCAAAATTAAATGCTATATACTAGTTCAAATAGATTTTTAATATCTTCTCGCATTAATTCAAAACTGGCACCATGATCATATGACTTACCAATATTAACACCTGTTCTATGAACACCAAATTTGATTTCCAGTATTATTGTGCCATTTAAAAGTAATTGTAAGAAGTGATCAAACCCTTTAATTCTATAAAAATAAATACTTTTATATTTAAAATGTTCACTACCATTGAAAAAAGAATTACTCGACTCAACAAAAGCCAAATACTGCAATTTTTTTAATAGTTTATCTTCGAGCATTTGAAAGGTCCACCATGCATCTTCATTAATAAGTTTTTTGTATTTATATATTCTTAAACAAACCTTTTTTTGAACATAATCAATATATAGAATCATGCTTATTCCATTTTTCAAGTAAGTTGGTTTATTAGCAGACACTTTAACTCTTAATATCTTTACATTAGAAAACTCTCTATCAGGCCAACCAAATTTTTCTTTAATTTCATATAAAATATACTTTTTTTTACCATCACAGGCACTGCTAAATAGAGTAATATAACAATTTTTAGACACACGATTTGTTTTAATTTCTATCCCTTTAAAATCCGGAATAGCTAAATTATTTTTCTTCAATCCAAGCATATTTTCAAAAGTATCACCAACAGATCCGGTGCCAGATTCGGTACTCCTTATCCATCCTTTACGTCTAATCTTAATAAATTCATTTTTCAATTCATCAATATTTTTATCAATCACATTATCACCTCATTATATTATTAGAACAATTAAAACAGTATTCTACAATAATGTACATAATTTATTAAAAACTCAAAATAATTAAAAAAATAAAGGCATATAATCTTATAGGTGATTTGATGAAAAAGTATATAATAATTATAGGTTTCTTTCTATTATTATTTCCACTAAAGATTATGGCAATACAAGATACATCAAAATCAAGCATTGTTATGGATATAAATAGTGGACGAATCCTATATGAAAAAAATTCTAACCAGAAAAGGCTAATAGCATCAACAACAAAAATAATGACAGCAATAGTAACTATAGAAAATATAGATATTAATAAAAAAGTAGTAGTTGGAAATGAAGTTCTTTCCATGTATGGAACTAACATATATATTGAGGTTGGGGAAGAAATAAAAATAATTGACCTCCTATATGGTCTTTTATTAAGAAGTGGCAATGATGCATCCGAGACATTAGCAATAGTAGTATCTGGTAGTGAAAAAAAATTTGTAGAATTAATGAATAGTAAGGCAAAGGAAATAGGCATGAAAAATACAATCTTTAAAAATCCACATGGACTTGATGAAAAGACTCAAAATTATTCAACAGCCGCTGACATGGCACGGCTTTCTAAATATGCCTCACAGAATAAAATATATAAAAAAATTACAAGCACAAAAAAAAGAACTGTCTCAACTGGGAAAAAGACGTACTTATGGTATAATAGAAACAAACTTTTAAATAGTTACAGTAATTGTACAGGTGGAAAAAACGGATATACCCCATCAGCAGGAAAAACATTAGTTACAACAGCAACAAAAGATCATTTAAATTTAACAATAGTAACATTAAACGACCCAAATGAATATCAAACCCATCGTTCCTTATATGAGTTAATGTTTTCAAAATATAAATCATACACAATTATTGATAAAAATAATTTTTATATAGACAAAGCATTTTACGATGGTGAAATTTATATAAAGAAGTCTTTCACTTACCCTCTAACAGACGAAGAAATAAACATGATTAACACTAAGGCTGAAATCGTAAAAAAAGCAGGAACATCTAAAAATGCAAGAGTAGGCAAAATATTAATCTTTTTAGATAACAAAAAAATAGGTAGTATACCTATTTACAAAAAATAAAAATAACTTTTTAATAATGGAAATAATTTCCTTAGATGTTAATTATTTTGTAGAAGAAAGCCTAAAAAAGTTAATACTTGGTTGACACATGATTCTTACACCATTACCATTTGTACCAATTCCACTAGAAATATACAAATTAGTATCCTGAATTTTATAAAATGAGTCATAATAATTTTTAGCTCCCTTAATCTTAATCAAGTCTTTTAGATAAGGTATTCCAATGTTTCCATTATGAGAATGACCAGCCAATATCAAATCAGATTTATATTTATTTAAAATCTGATCGGTTAAGTCAGGCTCATGTATTAAACTTATCGTATATACATCTTTATTATTGGTATCATCGCTAAAATAACTATACGCTTTATTAATATCGCTTTTGCTTTTTAACATACTTGAATTTCCAACAATTAAAATAGGGCTACCATTACCTTTAAATATCAAATCATAACTATTATCAAGAAATACAAATTCACTTTGATTAAAAATAGATGACAAATCATCTCTATCCTCGTCACCACCTATTGCATATTTTCCCAATGAGGCATTGATATTAGATAATGACTTTATTATTTTTTCTTGCTCATTATCTTTAAGCTTATATGAAGGATCAATTAAGTCTCCAGTAAATACAACTAAATCAGGGTTCCTACTGTTAATCAATTTTATAAGTTCTTCTAACTCATTTAGAAATATATTGCTACCATAATGCAAGTCAGAAAACTGAACTACCTTTACACCATCGAAGTTTTGAGGTATTTTTTTGCTAATAATTCTTTCTTCTTTAACAATTACCTTAGCTGTGGAAATATAAGTGTTATATAAATAGAATAAAAAGAAGGATACTATAAGTAGTACTATAATTTTAAAAATGAATAAGACAATTTTCTTTCTTTGCTCTCTATAAGCTTCATCAGTAATTTTTTTTTGTTTGTCATGATTCAATTCTTCACGAGTCATATTATCACCATATCAATTGTACCAAATTCACGAGTTTAAATAAAGAAGTATTGTAAAAAATAAATTTTATGATAGAATCATATTATAAGGAGAAGCAAAATGAACAACCATTTAACTAAAAAAAATACAAAAAAAATACTAATGCCCTTAATAATAATTACAGTATTTTTATTACTAACAGGCTGCAAAAAAACAAAGTCAGAAATTAAGGAAGACCTTCTTAATATAAACTATAATAGCAATGGGAATATAGTAGATCTAAAACAATATAGTACGGAAAATCCAGTTGCTGCACTATACATAGAAAAGTATGGAACAGTAGTAATTGAATTATATCCAGAGTATGCACCTAATACAGTTAATAACTTCATTTCATTGATAAAGAGTGGTTTTTATGATAATAACACGTTGCACAGATTAGTAAAAGGCTTTGTCTTACAAGGAGGAGATCCAACCGGAACTGGTATGGGAGGACCTGATTATACCATAAAAGGCGAATTTTCAAAAAATGGAGTTAACAATGGATTAAAACATAAAAAGGGAACTGTTTCTATGGCAAGGACTGCCAATTCATATGATTCTGCTGGGAGTCAGTTTTTCATAATGCTAGACGAAGCTACACATTTAGATGGTGAATATGCAGCCTTTGGTAAGGTAATAGATGGTTGGAATAATATTGAAAAAATCATCTCTAATGAACAAGTGGCTGACAATACAACAGGACAATTAAAAACAAATCTAAAGATAAAAAAAGCCATAATAGATTTAAAAGGAAAAGAATATCCAGAAGTAGAAAAGATTACTGAATAATAATAAAAAACACCAAAATTAAAAGTACAATAAATAAAAAGCATAGTATCTTATGATTTCT
>OIYS01001559.1_pt1 | contig 11143 bp, 13 predicted proteins | sample 1588271 | NCBI WGS metagenome assembly OIYS01 (sample SAMN03283286) | human gut metagenome | biome: human-associated habitat; material: feces | host: Homo sapiens | place: Peru | collected 2012
GCTATTATGCAAATATGGCGTGCAAGCCGATTTACGTTTCACACGCCATTCTGATATTTTACTTATTTTTGATCTTGACCCGCAGGATCCGCAATTTTCTTCAACTAAGATAACGGAAATGATGAATTATTTTGTTGAATCATCAGATATGGGAAAATTGTATTTGAACTATCCTATGGTAGAATCTTTTTATCATATGAAAAGTATCCCTGATGACGATTACTGGTCATATACGGCTACAATGCAGGAATTGAACAATCATATTTACAAATCAAGAGTTGCTGCCGAAAACAGAAATCATGATTATTCAAAATTTGCTGTAGATAAGTCGGAATGTAACATAGTCATTAAGCAAAACATCGAAAAGGCTTGGAAGATTATGAAGGATGATATTTCCTTCCAATATGAAAGAATTTTGCCTGATCCGGCTGATGTTCTCGATATTCAACTTAAAAAATTGAAAGAGGATAATGCATTATTTGTATTATGCACTTGTGTGTTTTATATCCCGGATTATAATTCAAAATTGATTGCTGAGTAGGAGGAAATTGTTTAAACCTATCATTTAATGAGAAATAATGCTTTTGATATATGTTATATTATAAAAAAAGACTCGACATGATCCGCATCGTTGAGAGGCGTGTCGGGTTCTGTTGCTATTATTATATAACCTTTCCTGAATTTGTCAACCGTCAAAAACAAAAAGTTTAATTTTTAATGTTATATTAAAAAATAAAAGTCCGCAAATTGCAATAGCAAGTTGAAACAAAATTAAAATAGCAGTGACTTTATGGTAGAGGACTTTGGATTTACGAAGAGAGGGGCGTAGCCCCGAACGGAGGAAATCCAAAGTGGCGCGATATTAGGCAGCGTAGATTTTGAGACGGCGCTGCACAGTCATTATGAAAACGGCGACTCTGTTCGGCTCCCCCCTGTTTGGCGTAAATCAAAACAGATGGAGCGCCCGCGGTCTTACGTTATTTGCCCTTTAAAATAACCGAAAAAGAAAAAAATTAAATTTAATCTTGACAAACACACTCTTCTGTGTTAGAATAATTCAGCACCAAGAGATTATGGTTGGTTTGAGTTGAGTTTGGAAATTCGGTTTGTATCTATTCTGTAATGTCTTGAAACAGTTGGTGTTGATTGCGGCGAGGGTCCACCCGTTCCCATACCGAACACGGAAGTTAAGCTCGCTTGCGCTGAAGATACTCGGCGGGAAGCTGCCCGGGAAAATAAGTAGATGCCAACACAAAATCCTCATACTCAAAAGAGTATGAGGATTTTTTTATATAATATTCCCGGTTTTCACGAATCTGTGCCACAACCGTTAAGAGCGCGTCGAAAAAAATCGACGCGCTCTTAATTGCCTTTTTACGGTTTTATGAAAATTTCTTATCTATTTCTTTTGCGGCGTTTTCCAGCGCCGTGCAGGTGAATTTCTCAAATTCGCCGTTATCTACAAGCTGCGCCAAATCGGGGTCGATAGGCAGTTCGGCCAAAAACGGAAGCCCCAATTCCTCTGCGGCGGCGCCGCTGCCCTTTCCGAAAAGGCGTAGCTTTTTGCCGCAATCGGGGCAAACGGCGTAGCTCATATTCTCAATAAGTCCCAAAACGGGAATGTTCATCATTTTAGCCATGTTGTAAGCCTTGCGCACAATAAGGGAAACCAGATCCTGCGGGGAGGTTACTATTACCGCGCCGTCAATCGGGATAGACTGGAAAACCGTAAGCGGAACGTCGCCCGTACCGGGCGGGCAGTCTATTATAAGGTAATCAAGGTCGCCCCATACAACATCCTGCCAAAACTGCTTTACCGCTCCCGCTATTACGGGACCGCGCCAAAGAACCGGCATATCGCCCTCTTCGAGCAGCAGATTAATTGACATTACCTTAATTCCGCTTTCGGTTTCGGCGGGTAAAATACCGATTTCGTTCTGATAAGCGCGTGAGCGTATTCCGAATGTTTTGGGAATTGAGGGTCCGGTAATATCCGCGTCGAGAATGCCTACTGAACGCCCCATTCTTCTGAGCAGCACGGCGAGCATGGAGGCGGTCATAGATTTGCCGACTCCGCCCTTTCCGCTGACAACCGCCAAAACGTGCTTTATATTGTTGTATTCTCCGGTAGGCTCTATAAGGCTTGCGCCCTCACGCGACGGACAGCTTTCCCCGCATGACGAGCAATTGCCCGAGCAGCCTGTGCTTTTTTCTTCTGCCATTTCTTTTCCTTCTTTATTTATAAAATATTTTTCAGCTGTGAAAGCGCTGTTATCTGATATTTCGAGGGGTATTTTGCCGTGTGATTTTCGGGATTGTACCAGCAGGCGTCTATCCCTGAGTTTATTCCGCCCAAAATATCCGAGCTTTGACTGTCGCCTATAATAAGAATGTTTTCCCTATTCTTTTCGGGAATTTTCTCAATTATATAATCGTAATATTCCTTTTCGGGCTTTTGGTGCCCCGTATCCTCGGAAACGAAAATACCGTCGAAATATTTATACAGCCCCGATCCGCGTATACGCTTGTACTGGGTCAGCGAAATACCGTTTGTAGCGGCGTAAAGCTTATAGCCCTGCGCTTTCAGGTAGGTGAGAATTTCATCAGCACCCTCCACCTTAAAATACCCCTCGGATAAATTAAGGCAGTAATCCTTTGATATTTTCGCGGTATCATCCGAAACGCCCAGCTTTTCAAAAAGAGTTTTAAAGCGCCCCTCAAAAATCGCCTCGCGCGGAATTTCGCCGCGCTCAAAGCTTTCCCAGTAGCTGCGGTTTATATCGGAATAAAGCGCCACGGCAGCGTCGTCATGCGGCAGACCGTGCGATTTCAGCACCTTGCGCACGGCGTGCGCCTCTGCCGCGCTGAAATCCAGCAGAGTATTATCTAAGTCGAGAAAAAGAGATGTATACATCACAGCTTTGCACTTAATTCCTTTAAATATTCCCTTAATTGGTCCTTAATTTCAGGGTGGGCAAGGCCAACCTCTATATTCGCCTTTAAAATTCCGAATTTATTGCCCATATCATAGCGTATACCGCTGAAATCAACCCCTACCATACCGTATTTAACGGCAAGCGTGCGCATGGCGTCGGTCAGCTGCAACTCACCCCCCACGCCGAGCGGGGTCTTTTCAAGTATGCTGAAAATTTCGTTATCGAGCACGCACCTACCGAGAATGGAGTAATTCGAAAACTTGGTTTCAAGGCTCGGCTTTTCAATCATATCGGTTACGGAATAAATTTTATCGTCAAGCTTTTCCGCCTTTAAGGAGCTGTATTTAACGATAAGCTCATCGGACACTTCCTTTATTCCAACAACGCTCTTGCCGTATTTCTCATACGCGTCGCACAGTTCGCCTATCGCGGGCGGCTCACCTATAATAACGTCGTCGCCGTAAAGCACGGCAAACGGCTCTGTGCCCACAAACTCTTTGGCGCGCAGCACCGCGTCGCCCAGTCCCCGCGTTTCCTTTTGACGGATGTAATAAATATTCGCAAGGTTTGCCACCTTATTAAGTGTTTCAAGCATTGCGGTGTTGCCGCGCCTTTCAAGCATTGCTTCAAGCTCTACCGAATGGTCGAAATGGTCTTCTATAACTCCCTTGCCGCGGTTGGTGATTATAAGAATATCGGTTATTCCCGCTCTTACCGCCTCTTCCACAATATACTGTATTGCGGGCTTATCGACTATGGGGAGCATTTCCTTAGGTAATGCTTTGGACGCAGGTAAAACACGAGTGCCGAGACCTGCCGCGGGTATTATAGCCTTTTTGATCTTCATAGATTTTTCTCCTCTTTTACAGCATTGAAACAACAGCCGTTACGGCGGTTATAAGATTTGAAACGACGATTATGCAAATTATGCCTACGGCGAGCATACCGCCCGACACTCCGCCTATCGACGCTAACCCCATTGTGTAATAGCGGCGGTCGCTTATGCTCATACGGAAATTATTTATTGTTTTTATGCAGTGCTCTTTATAAAGATAATATCCGTACAGTCCTGTAAGTATGCAGGTAACAAGATCCGCAGCGCTGCTTATTACGTTGCCTATAACGTCAAGCAGCGTAGAAGTGTTCCCAATAGAGGAAAACGCATTTAACACGCTTTGCAGATCGCCCGATAAAATTGAGCGGTAAAGCAGGGTGTAATCCACCGATGCAGTGTTGAATGTAAGCGCCGCTACGATAATATTGACAACCGCGCCGATAACCGCGAGAAACGCGCCGGTTTTATACATTTTGCGGTAGAAGAACCACAGTGCCGCTCCCATAGGTCCGAAAAGGAAACCGAGCACCGCCGCGGGCCAGCACCACGAAACCTTGGAATTTGTTATTTCCATTTTAATAAATTTCGGCATAATAACGGCTGACTTTTTGCCGATAAAGAGCGCCAGCTCCTCCTGCGGTATTCCGTCCGTTATCGGGTTACTGTCAGGCATATACCCCGAGTTTCCCGTGCCGTAAACCGGCTGAACGGGCGGCTTATTCTGCGACTCTGCCGCCTGCGTTATAAATTCATGCTCGGACGCTTTTTCCGCCGTTTGCTGCACCTGCGGCTCGGCGGCGGGCTTTGCGGGAGCGGCAAGCAAGGTTCCGCAGTTTTTGCAATAAATATAATCGCTTTCGTTTTCCGTTCCGCACTCGGAGCAAATTTTTTTATCCATTCTTCATCCTCCTAAATAAAAATCGCTATCATAGCGGGCAGATACTGCACCGCCATTGTTCCCAAAAGAAACAGAAAAATATTTACCCCGCCTTTTTTGCGGTAGTCGTAGTCCATATCCTCGCTTTCGGCACGAATTTTCTTGATAGACGATATGGCGTATTGCTTATAAAGGTAATCGCCGAAAAGCGCCGATAAAAATCTTACCGCGATATTAAGTACAAAGCCCGCAATCAGCGCCGCCAGCACCGCCGTACCCATTTCGGGCAGGTGATCGTAAATATTTTGCATAAGCTGCGCCTGCGTTTCGTTCGCCGTGAACCCAAGGCTGTTTACCGCATTCATAAACGGCAGATAGAAAAGGCTTGAAATTACCGTAAGCAACCCCGCAATAACGCCGTTTTTATACATTTTGCGCGAGAGCATCCACCCGCAGGGGAAAAGAAAGGCAAGCCAATTCCACGAAAGTTTATTTTTTGCGTTCAGCACCGCGAATTTAGGAATATACCGCGGGGTATTGGCCGCCACAAAGCGCTTCGCCTCGTCTGCGGTTATACCATCGCCTATATCGTAATCCGCCGGTACTCCGCCCAAAAAGTCAAAGTTGACAAAGCTGCCGCCCGCCTTTGCTATGTTGGGTGCGCCGCATTTCGGGCAGGCGTTCAGCGCAAAATCATATTTTTCGTGGCACATCTGGCAGGTTATAAGCCCCTCGGCGTTTTCACCGATATTCGGCTTTTCGGCGGCGCTTTGCTCCGCCTCGCGCGCCTTAACCTTATCGTACTGCCTGTCTGTCCCGTGAAATTCTTCAAGCGCGCAGTGCCCCAGCTGATTATAGCATTCCCTGTGGTGCGGCGCGCCGCACACGGGGCAGTAAACTATATCGTCATCGGGGAAAAGGTAGGCGTGGCACCTTACGCAGCTTACGCCCTCTGTATTAAGACTCATACAACGGCTCCTCTGTAATCTTCTATTTTGCCGAAAACACTTTCAAAATACTCTTTTCCGTAATTGTGAAAGGTTCCGTTTTTTATCATTTCTTTAAGTTCTTTGCCTGTTATCCACTTAGCCTCGGCAACCTCGGTTTGCTGTAAGGTAAGTTTTTCGGCGGGGGTGTCGCTTTCTGTCAGCCACACGTCAAGCAATGAATTGCGCCGCTTTATTCTCGTAAGCAGCCGCATGGCGCCTTTTTCGGCGGCAATTCCCAGCTCTTCATGCAGCTCCCGCCGCGCGGCGGAAAGCGAGTCTTCCCCCGCAACGGCGGCGCCGCCCGTTGCCGCCCATTCGCCGGGCATAAGTTTTTTATCATCCGCCCGCCGCTGAATCAAAAGCAAGCCGCCTTTTGATATTACCCAAATGTGCACTACCAAATGGTATTCGCCGGGTGCTAAAACGGAACGCCCCCTGAGTGCGGTTTTACCCGTGGGAACACCGTTTTCATCAAACACATCCCACAATTCAACACTCATGACGTTTCTTTACCGTTTCCCCGCTGTTTTTATAAATACTGTCGGGCGATATAACGCCGCGCACAGATGACAGCGGATAAATATTTGTATTCTTCCCTACTATTGTTCCCGGGTTCAGCACCGTGCCGCAGCCCACCTCAACATAGTCGCCGAGTATCGCGCCGAATTTTTTAAGCCCCGTTTCAAGCCTTTCCTCGCCCTTTTTAAGTACTACAAGGGTTTTATCCGACTTTACGTTTGAAGTAATTGAACCCGCGCCCATGTGCGAATGAAAGCCGAGTATGGAATCGCCAACATAGTTATAGTGCGGCACCTGCACCGTGCCTATAAGCACTGCGTTTTTAAGCTCTGTTGAGTTGCCCACCACGCAATCGTTACCCACAAGCGCGTTGCCCCTTATAAAGGCGCAGTGGCGCACCTCGGTTCTCTCGCCTATAATGCAGGGACCCGTAATACTTGCGCTCGGCGCCACCTTTGCCGACCTTGCAATCCAAATATTTTCGCCGCGCTCTTCATATATTTCTTTATCAAGCGCAGGACCTATTTCCTTTATATAATCGCCTATTTTTTTAAGCGCCTCAAACGGATAAGTCACGCTGCAAAGCAGCTTTTCCGCCAAGGTGCCCTCTGCCGATAAAAGCTCTTTAACGGTTATACCGGTCATAAATTTCACACCCTTTTAACCTATTTATAATTATTATACACGCTAATTATATCAGCATTATGAATTTTTTTCAACATTTTCTATCTTGGGTATTGTAAAAAAATAAAAATTGTGTTAAAATACATAGCATAGACCTTGTTCACTCGGGTGTGCGAACGGGCGGGTCCTGTGCGACGGGGCGCTGCGAACCATGTCAGGCGGGGAACCGAGCAGCATTAAGCGGTACTCCCCGTGCGCCGCAGTAAATCGGTTCGTTCGTACACCCGGGTGAGTGAGGCTATATTTTTGTTAATCAATTCGGAATGCGGAATGCGGAATTCCGAATTAAAAACAGTTGATATCATTTTATTAAGGAGGATGCGTATGTCTTATCAGGCGCTTTATCGGAAATACCGCCCGCAGACCTTTTCGGACGTTGTAGGTCAGGAGCATATTACCGAAACGCTTAAAAATGAGCTTTCCGCAGGCAAAGCCACGCATGCGTATCTGTTTACGGGCACCCGCGGCACGGGTAAAACTTCTACCGCCAAAATATTGGCAAAGGCGGTAAATTGCCTGAACCCCAAAAACGGCGACCCCTGCCTTGAGTGTGAAAGCTGCCTATCGGTTGCAAACGGTGAAAATACCGATATTGTGGAGATAGACGCGGCTTCGAACAACAGCGTCGACAGCATACGCGAGCTGCGCGACCAAGTAAGCTTTGCGCCCGCCTCTTCAAAATACCGCGTTTATATTATAGACGAGGTGCATATGCTCACCATAAGCGCCTTTAACGCGCTGCTTAAAACCCTTGAAGAGCCGCCCGAGCACGTTATTTTTATTCTCGCCACAACCGAAGTTCATAAGCTGCCCGCAACCATACTTTCCCGCTGCCAGAGGTTTGATTTCAGAAGAATAGACCCCGAGCGAATTTGCGAAAGAATACAGTATATAGCGGGAAAAGAGGACTTAACCGTGACAGACGGCGCCGCCTCTTTAATAGCCGCCGCGGCTGACGGCGGTATGCGCGACGCGCTTTCAATTTTAGACCTGTGCGCCTCGGGCAGTAAAAATATAGACGAAGAAACGGTGGAAAGCGTTTGCGGAATGGCGGGCGGCGATTACCTTTTGCAATTAGCCGACTGCATAAACCGCCGCGACGCCGAGGGCGCGCTTTTGCTGACGGATAAATTATACAACACTTCTGTTGATATGCAGCGGCTTTTATCCGAGCTTACCTCACATTTCCGCGACCTTATGATAATTAAAACCGTAAAAAGCGATAATAAACCCATTGTCTGCTCCGAGGCGCGTCTCAAAGCCCTAACCGAGCAGGCAGCCGCCTTTGATATAAAGGATATTATGCACGCGCTCTCGCTTTTGCAGGCGTCCGCCGCGGGTATGCAAAGCGGCAACCGCCGCTGCGAAATGGAAATGGCGCTGATACGGCTTTGCACCCCCTCGCTTTCAAACGATCTGTCCTCGCTCGAAAGAAGAATAAACGCGCTTGAAACAGGGGCGGCAAAAATAACCCCGCGCCCGCGCGAGGAAAAAGCAGCACCCGCTGTGGCACCGGAACCCGAACAGGATATTCCGCTGCCCGAAGCCCCGCCCGATGAACCCGCTGTGCAAGCGGTAAGCACAGGCGATACAGAGCAGGTAGAAAACGGCGAATGGGATGAAATAAGGCGAATACTCAAAACATCCTGCCCGCTTATAGCAGGCGTGCTTAACGAATCGAGAGCGTTCACAAGGGGACCGTTCCTTTTAATTGACGCGCCGAACGAGAACTTCCGCTCTATGGTAAATAACCCGATGTACCGCGACGCGATAAGAAAAGCCGCGCTGAATGTGCTCGGCAAGGCTTATAAATTAGGGCCTTACACCGCGCCGAAAGCACCGACGGACGAAAAAGACCCGCTTGCGGAGCTTGCGGGCAAGCTTAAAAATTTTGAAATAAATTAAGGAGATATAAAAAATGAAAGTACGTTTACCCAATTCCGGCGGCGCCGGCAATATGAATCAGATGTTAAAGCAGGCACAGAAAATGCAGGCGGATATGGCAGAATTGCAGGCCGACCTTGAGCAGCGCGAGTATACCGCAACCTCGGGCGGCGGTATGATTGAAGTAACGGTTGACGGCAAGCACCACATAAAAGCCCTTAAAATCAACCCCGACGCGGTTGACCCCGAAGATACCGAAATGCTTGAAGACCTTATAACCGTTGCGGTGAACGAAGCCGTAGCCAACGCGGAAAAGACCGCTGAGGACGAAATGGGCGCTATTACCGGCGGACTTAATATGCCGGGACTTTTCTGATAATGGCTAAAAACAGTATTGTGCCGCTTACCGAGCTTATAGCCCAGTTTGAGCGGCTGCCGGGCATTGGCAGAAAAACCGCGCAGCGCTTGGCTTACAGCATTTTGGAGCAGCCGCCCGAGCGCGCCGAAAAATTTGCCGAGGCGCTTGTTAACGCGCGGCGGAAAATACATTTCTGCAAGGTTTGCCAAGCGCTTACGGATATGGACACCTGCGCCATTTGCGCCGATACCGAACGCGACCACAGCGTGATATGCGTTGTTGCCGAGCCGAAGGACGTTATGGCATTTGAACGCACGCGGGAATATAACGGAACATATCACGTTTTGCACGGGGTTATTTCTCCGCTTGACGGCATAGGCCCCGAGCAGCTGCGAATAAAGGAGCTTATGGCGCGCCTTTCCGACAGCAGCGTGACCGAAATAATAATGGCTACCAACCCCACAGTTGAGGGGGAGGCGACCGCCAGCTATTTATCCCGTATGATAAAGCCGCTCGGCATTAAGGTGACCCGCCTTGCCTACGGTATACCCGTGGGCGGCGACCTTGAATATGCCGACGAATACACCCTTGCCCGCGCGCTTGAGGGAAGAAACGAAATCTGAATATAATTCGGAATGTTGAATTCGTAATTCGGAATTAAAGAAACGTTACCTGCTGCAACGGGCTTTTCTTTTTATTGCCCGGCTGCAAATCAAATATAAATAATTCCGCATTACGCATTCCGAATTCCGCATTAAAAAAAGTGGTGAATTTATGACAAAAGAGCAGATTGCCCGAATAAACGAGCTTGCAAGAAAGCAAAAGGCAGAGGGGCTGACCGCCGAGGAAAAGGCGGAGCAGCTGAAGCTTCGCGGCGAGTATATAAACGCCTACAAGCAAAGCCTTATCGCTCAGCTTGAAAACACATATATATTAGAGCCGGACGGCACCAAAAGAAAGGTAAGGCGCAAGGATGATGCAGCTCCTCTTAACTGATACCGCAACCCTTGAATCAAACGGGGATCTGCCGCTTGATGTTTTTGATAAATTCGGCAAGGTTAAAAAATTCGACAATATTACCCGCGAAGAGCTGCTGACGGCGGCAGCGGATGCGGAAATAATTCTCTGCAATAAAACGGTTATTGACAGGGAAATTATGAACGCCGCGCCCAAACTTCGCTATATAGGGCTTTTCGCCACGGGCTATAATAATATAGATATTGCCGCAGCAAAAGAAAAGGGAATTACCGTTTGCAATGCGGGCAGCTACTCCACAAACGCCGTGACCCAGCAGGTTATCGGCTATATTCTTATGCACTACACCAAAATTCCGCAGTATGATGCATTTGTAAAGCAGGGCGGGTGGAAACGCTCGGGCGTTTTTTCACCGCTTATTTTTTCGGGCGACGAGGTATACGGCAAGACCCTCGGAATAGTGGGCTACGGAAATATCGGCAAGGCGGTAGAAAAAGCCGCCGAGGGGCTTGGTATGAATGTTTTGGTGCACACAAGAACCGTTCGCGAAAACGGCAAAACGAAATTCGTCGGGCTTGATACGCTGCTTGAAAACAGCGATATTGTAACGCTGCACTGCCCCTTAAACCCGCAAAGCGAAAAAATGATGAACGCCGCGGCTTTTGCAAAAATGCGGGACGGTGCATTCTTTATAAACACCTCGCGCGGCGGCACGGTGGATGAAAACGCGCTTTTCTCAGCACTTCAAAGCGGCAAACTTTCGGGCGCTGCAATAGATGTGCTAACAAGCGAGCCTATGCAGCCCGATTGCCCGCTTACAGACGCGCCGAATATAATAATCACCCCGCACACCGCGTGGGCGCCGCTGCCCACAAGGCTTAGGCTTTTGGATATTGTAAGCGGAAATATAACCGCCTATTTAAGCGGCAGCCCCCAAAACAGAATAGTGTAAATTATAAAAACAGACCCCCTCGGAGAAAACGCAATTTAGCGTTTTCCCCGAGGGGGATTCTTTTTAGACATTAGATGTTAGCTTTTAGAGAATACCCCTCAGTCAACTTCGTTGACAGCCGCTGACGGCGGCGG
>OIYS01001560.1_pt1 | contig 11140 bp, 11 predicted proteins | sample 1588271 | NCBI WGS metagenome assembly OIYS01 (sample SAMN03283286) | human gut metagenome | biome: human-associated habitat; material: feces | host: Homo sapiens | place: Peru | collected 2012
TTATCAAAAAAATAATTAAATATTTTATATTTTTTTTCACCCACAACACATCCTATTTTTTATAATATATATCATATCCATAAACACTATCAATTTTTCTACTGTGTTCAATAATATAATCAACAAGTTCTATATCAAACTGCGACATTTTGGAGGATTCTTCTTGATGACGATAAGCAACATCAACTATAAAATACACATCATTCATATTTTTAACTTTTTTTATCATCTTAGCTGTACCATTATATCCATAATTACCATAATGTAATATTGTAAAATAGTTAGTTTTTTCCTCTTGAATAATCTGTAACCATACAAAAGATGAAGATATAAAATATGTATTTCCTTTTTTTCTATAAGTAGAATATAAGTTATTAGCATCTTTTAAGTTTTTCTTACGTTCATAGTCGGATAAATAAAATTTAAAATTATTGAGATCATAAGTAACAAATGTAGAGCTCTCCTCTTTAACAAAAGATACAAAAACAAAAAGAAAACAAATTGCTACCACAACCAAAGAAAGGTTTCTAAAATATTGGTCTGATACCTTATCATTCTTTGAAATAAAAAGCAGACTAAAGAAAAGTAAATAAGTACATAGATGAGAAAATGAAACATTTGGAAATACAATAATAAAAGCTAAAACAACAAGCCAATATACAAGATTATTCTTCTCTTTCAAAAGCAAAAAAGCAGAATATAGAAACATACAAAGTAAAATCAAAAACTTAAATGAAAAAACTACAGAATTACTTTTTGCAAAGTCAAAAAGTCCTAGGAAACATAAATCTACAAATTGATATAAAGAATTAGTTATAATCAAATATAGCAAAAAAATAAGGCAAGGAATAAGTAAACCTAATAGTCTTTTAAATAACTTATTTTTATCTTTAAAACACATAAAAATACTAGGTAATATTAAAAAAAACCCAGTTGTATACTTAGTAAGTAAAAAGCAACCTAAAACCACTCCAATAATATAATCGTTTTTTTTAAACTTTTCCAAATAAAGTAACAAAACCGTTAAGAAAAACAGAAAGAAATTATAAGATGGTGCAAAATTAAGAAATGCAGGAAATGACATAGCAACTATAAAAATCCAAGCACGCTCAGAATACATCTTATAAATTAAACAAAACGTCGCCGTTACTAGTAAAGATTGTTCAATTAAAAAAACAATATTATCATGAGAAAAAAGTACTAACCCAATAGACATAATAAAATTATAAAGTGGCGGAATAATCATCGTAAAATCCCTATAAGGTATTTGCCCTTTCGCAATAGAATAACTAAACCCATAATTCCATATAGCATCCCATGTATTAACATAAGAACCCAAAAGTAAAAGAACACCAAACGAAAAAATAAATACAAATAAAGAATATAATACTAATTTTTTATTATTTTTAATTTTACCACAAATACTGCTAACCATATTTATACACAATCGATCACCAATATTGACCGATTCCTTTCTATCTTTTAGCCCAGTTAAAATATCATCACAATAACCAATCTGTCTAAATTTAATAAGAGAAAAATAAAACATATAAGTTTTAATTTCATATAAATATTACTTGTCTATTATAGCTACTATGTTTTTCTTTCTAAAGCCTCACTAGACATTTTTCTATCATAGTCAATGTATATCTTCTACTATTCTTAAAATAATTATACTAATAAAACATCAATTTGTAAAATACATAATTAATTATCTAAAACATAAGCATCATACATTCCAACAGTATCAATTTTCTTCCCATAATCTAAAACGTACCTTAGTGCCATTTTATCTGTTTGTTTTAATAAGGACAATTCACTCTCATTAACTAAAAATATAACATTCTTTTTTTTATTTATCTTAACAATTTATCACTACCATTATATTCCCAATTACCAACATTAATTAAGGCCATATAAAGTATCTTCATATCATTAGCAATTCTAAAATAATAAGCATTTGAATTAAGAAAAAATTTCCTATCCTTATTCTTTTTCATATAATTATTAACCTTATTAGTAAACCATATAGAACCATAATCAATAAACCTATATTCAAAGTGCTTAATCCTATTAGGGTAAATAATCTTCCCCTAAAATTAGAACCCACCATCAACAAAAATGCAAAACTAATAATAGATAATCCAAACATTTTCGGTTTAATGATATCTCTTTTTACTCTAAACAGTAACATCAATAAAAATGCTAAAAATGCAAAAGTAAAATGGTAAACTTCAAATAAAGGTATCATAATACTATAAAAAGCCAATATATAATAATTAATTATATTTTTTCTATCCATAAATATAAAATAAATTGTAATTCCAATCATTATAATAAACAAAAATAAATAAATCGTAATTTTATTTCCATTGCCAGTAGCAAAGTCAAAAAGACCAAAGACACACAAATCTAAAAATGAATAAAAACTACCTGTAATAACTAAATATACAACAAATAAAAATATTGGAACAATAAAGCCTAAAATTCTCTTTTTAATTTTACTAAAATCTTTAATATAATACAAACTTGGTAATAATAAACAAGCACCCACACTTTGCTTAGTTAAAACAGCTACTCCCAATACAAATCCAATTAAATAATCAGATTTACTATTTTTTTCTAAGTATATCAATAACACCAACAAATAATACAAAAATATATTATAACTAGGAAATGACACTGTAACTGGCACAAGAAAAATAGAAATAATAAACCAATTGACATAAGAAATGGATAAAACGGTGTAATCACCATATTAAAATCTTTATATGGAACAAGGCCAGAATATAGACTATGACTAAAACCATAATTCCAAATTTCATCTAAAGTAATAGGAAACAAAATAAGATTTCACAATAAGAAAACACCAAATAAAAACAGTCCTAAAATTATTTTTTGATTATACCTCTTAATCATTTGCCACCTCATACAATTAAATTAGCCTATATAATAAACTTCATTATTTCCTATCTTTTTTACCAACTCGCCATTATCAATTATATAAGTAACTGCTTCTTTTATATACTGTTGAAACTCATTTTCACTTAAATAACAACTTCTATCAATAATAATTAACACATCACTCAAGCCACTAAGTTTTTTAATAATTTTTTTAGTACCATTATAGCCATAATTACCATAACTAGGTAAATCAAAATAAGTTATTTTTGAATTACTTTTAATTTTATAAAAATAATTTCTTGCTCCACTTAGAAAATAGAAAACTGGCTTATTTTGCTTTTCCACATAATTATCAATTCTATTAACTTCTCTCACATAGCTATCAGAAAATATTGATAATTCAAAATTATTATAATTAATAAGTCTAGGCTTTTTCAAATAAGCACATTCTATAAATAACCATACAATTGACATCATTGTTATAAAAATAATACAATATTTAGAAATATCCTTAGAAAAGTTAAAATCATCAAGTACCATTAAAATGAAAAGTGCTAAAAATAATGATACATGATAATAATCAATTAAAGGATAGACACAACTGCTAAATAAAAGTACATAATAATTAGTAATGTCTTTAGGTTTTCTTATAGTTCTATAAACTAAGCATAAAAGAGCGATACTAAAAACTATTAAATAAAACATGTCATAGCAAAAATTGTCATGTCCAAAATCAAAAAGCCCCAAAAAACACAAATCAATGCATTCATACAAATTATGAGAAAATAACAAATATATTAAACAAAATAAGACTGGAATAAAAAAACCGACTATCCTCTTTAAAACCTTTTTATAATTATTAAAAAAATAATAAATTGATGCAAGACACAATAGTCCACCAACAGTTTGTTTAGTAATGAAGGCAAGACCCAATAAAAAGCCAATCAAATAATCAGATTTAGTATTTTTTTCACAGTATATAATAAGAACCGCAATAAATAAAAGTAAAAAATTATAGCCAGGAAATATAATCGTAGGCATTGCTATTGGAAATGGCATCAACAGTAAAGTAAAATAAAGCCAGCCTTTTTTGCCTAAGATTTTAAAAATAAAATAAGAAAAAAAAGTTAATAGAAGAGCCTGACCCAAATAATAACATATTATTGACTTAGAAAAGATTAAAAAAATAGAATAAAACAAAGGTGCAAACGGTAATATTACTAAGTTAAAATCAACATAGGGGATCTCTCCAATACTAACCGCATAACTAAAACCATAATTAAAATATAAATCCCCTCTTGACAAAGTATATATAAAACTAAGACAAAGAAAAAAATATGCAAAGATTAGTATATACTTTAATAACTTTTTTAAATCAAAATTAGTTGCCATATCTACTCCTTAATCTGAAAATGATTACCACTATCTAAATATAGTATACCCTTTCTATCTTCAAGTTGCGTTAAAACATCATTATAATAATTAATCTGCCTAAACTTAGTAAGAGTAAGATAAACCATATTACCATCATCCATATAAAGTAAAAATCTATCCTTATCATAATCATTAGGTTGATATTCAATCTCTGATATTTTTCCTAAAATATCGTCCTCAATTCTACTCATTCCTTTTATAAATTGACTATACTTATCATTTGGAACATAATTCATTAATCTAGGAATTCTAAAAATATAATTATCGTCTACTAAAGTACTAGTCTTATCTTCAAATATAACCATATTTCTATTGTTATCTATATATAAGGGTTTGTCTTCATAAACTTTAATAACTAAAACATTAAAGAATTTCAATTTAATTTTAACATTTTCAATATATGGACTACTAATTAATTTTTTTTTCAACTTACTATAATTAGTTAAGCAAAAACTTGGATAATTATAAATACCAGCAAGTTTTATTATATAATCATCATTTAGATAATTGGTATTTTCAATAACAATATTTTTTATTGGTAGAGTAACAAATTTATAGCACCCAAAAGAAATAGCAGTCACTAAAGCGATTACTATTAAAAAAGGAATCAATTTAACTCTTTTTCTCTTAACTATCCTCTTTGCCATATTACTCCCAATTTACAAATTCTTGTTCTACTTTCAAATCTACTCCATATCTATCTTTTACCTTATCATGAACTTCATCAATTAAGCTCTTAATTTCGCTACTAGTTGCATGATTATAATTAATTATAAAATTAGCATGTTTTTCACTAACCATAGCGCCACCAATTCTTTTACCTTTAAGTCCTACATCTTCAATTAATTTACCAGCAAAATTAGAGTCCGGATTTCTAAATACAGAACCTGCTGATGGATATTCTAAAGGCTGAGACGTAATTCTTCTTTTTCTCCTCTCTTTAATAACTCCCTCTATTTTTGCCCTATCACCTTTAACTAATTTTATAGTGACCTCTAAGCAAATATAATCTGGATGTTTTTTCAAAAAAGAAGTTCGATAATGAAAATCAAGTTCTTTATTTTCTAAACTTATAACTTTAAAATCAGGTGTCAAAACAGTAGCTTGAACTACAACATATCCCATATCACTTTTATAGGCACCAGCATTCATAAAAACAGCTCCACCAACAGTGCCAGGAATACCTGATGCAAACTCTAAACCTGTAAATCCCTTCTTAGCTGTCAAAAGAGCCAACTTAATTAATGAATATCCAGCTCCAACTTTAACTTTATCCTTACCAAAAAAAGAAATTTCATTTAACTCATCAAGTTTAATAATAACTCCATTATATATTCTATCACTAAATAAAACATTAGAACCATTTCCAAGAACCTTATATTTTATAGAATTTGCTTTTAGAATTTTCAAAGTTTTAATTAAATCCTTAACACTTTTAGGATAAACAAAAGCTTTCGCAACTCCACCAGTCTTATAAGTTGTATATTTACTTAAAGGAACATTAATAATAGTTTTACCAACATTTGCTGATTCTAGTTCTTTAATTACTGCTTCCATTATCCTCACCAATTAACTTTCTAATTTCTTTATATATTCTAGTAGCTGAATCACTAACACCAAGTTTTCTACTATCTCTTTTCATTTTATCATAAATTATCTTATTATTAAAGAGTTTATCTATTTCCAAAATAATTTTATCAGATGAAAAATTCTTTTCTTCAATCAATACACATGCCCCATTCGTCTCCAACTCCTTGGCATTCATATATTGATGATTACCAGTTACATAAGGAGATGGAACTAATATAGAAGGAAGTCCAATAGAAGTTATTTCACTAATAGTAGAAGCTCCAGCTCTAGAAACAATTAAATCACTGTCTTTAAGTACACTTATAAAATCATTCAAAAATGGCACTATCTTAACATTACTTGGTGTATCTACATCTTTATATTGATCAAAATAACCATTACCAGTAACAATTAATACTTGATAATTTTTATCCCTAAACTTTGGTATTAACTCTTTAATTTTTAAAGTCATAGTACTAGATCCTAAAGAACCCATTACAATAACGACAAGTTTCCTATTTGCAGTAAATCCTAGATCAGATTTTGATCTTTTCAAAACAGTCGCAATTTCTTCACTTCTAGGATTTCCAGTATAGACAACTTTATTTTTATCAAAATACTTAATACTATCAGGAAGTGAAACACAAACTTTATCAACGATTCTAGATAAAAATTTATTTGAAAGGCCTGGAATAGAATTTTGTTCATGAATAACACACTTATACCCCAATTTTTTAGCCTCATATAAAACAGGAGCACTAATATACCCACCAGCGCCAATAACTATATCAGGATCAAAATCTTTTATAATCTTTTTAGCTTTAGATAAAGCAGCCATATACATCCCAACAACTTTAAAATTAGAAAATATTTTTTTTCTATTCAAACCACGCATCGGTATCCCAACAAAATCAATACCCATTTTTGGGATAATGTCTTTTTCCATTCTATCAGTTGTACCTATATACAAGATTTTACTACCCTTTTCCATTTCTTTTATTTTATTAATAATCGCAACAGCCGGATAAATATGTCCACCTGTCCCTCCAGCTACAACAATAGCCTTCATTTAATCACCCCAGAACTTTATATAAGTTATATAATTATAACATAAATTTTCATATCATTAAACTTTATTCATTTAAATTATAACTCAGACTAAAACTTATGTAAATAAGAAAAAAGTCTGCAAAAAAACCCTTTTATAGCAATTTACAACCTCAACAATAAATGTTAGAATATATAAAAAGAAAAGAGGAAAACCATGAAAAGTGTTGGAATAATAGCAGAATACAATCCATTTCATAATGGTCATCTATACCATATAAATGAAATTAGAAAACAAAATAAAGATGCGATCATCGTTTTAGTTATGACCGGAAATTATACTCAAAGAGGAACAGTAGCTATTATCGATAAATGGAAAAGATCTGAAATAGCAATAAAAGCTGGAGTTGATCTAGTTGTAGAACTACCCTACCCATTCTCAACTCAAAGTGCAGACTATTTTAGTTATGGAGCAATCACACTACTAGAAAATTTAAAAGTAGAAAAACTAGTATTTGGAAGTGAATCAGATGATATATCAACACTAGATATAATAGCAGACTGTCAGTTAAACAATGATGAATTTGATAAACTAGTAAAAATATATTCAAAAATGGGATATAATTACCCAACTAGTCTCTCTCTTTCTATAAACGATTTAACCGGTAAAAATATAAAAGCTCCAAATGATCTCCTAGGAATTAGCTATGTAAAAACTATAAAAAAGAATAATTATAAGATAATACCTCAAACAATAAAAAGAACAAATGACTATCATAATAAAGAATTAGAAGAAAATATTTCCAGTGCTACAGCTATTAGAAAGTCATTAAAAAATAATGAAAATATTAAAGGTCATGTTCCAGAATTTACGCTAAACTACTTAGATGATCTTCACTTTATTGATGATTACTTCAAGTACTTAAAATATAAGATTATAACAGAAAAAGATTTAACTATATATAATATGGTAGATGAAGGCATGGCTAAAAACTTAAAAAAATATATTATCGATTCATATACAACAGATGAATTAATAAAAAAGGTAAAAAGTAAGCACTATACATACAATAAAATATCAAGAATGTTACTACATATCTTATGTAACTTCACTAAAGAAGAAAATAATAATTTTAAAAATATAACCTATACTAGAATCCTTGGCTTTAGTAAAGATGGTAGAAAATATTTAAACAGTATTAAAAAAGATATAGAAATTCCAATTATCAGTAAAATCTGCAAAAATAAAGATCCAATGCTTGCATTTGAAATAGAAACAACAAAAATATATGCACTACCTCTAGATCCTATAAAACAAAAAAATTTAATAGAAAGTGAATACAAAAATCATTTAAATAAAGGAGAATAAAATGATCAAAGAAAAGAAAAGTGGACAAGTAATAGTTATTTCATCACCTAGTGGCGGAGGAAAAGGTAGCATCATAAATGGCCTACTTAAAAATGATTCAACTACAAGATGGCTATCAGTATCAACAACAACCAGACCTCAAAGAGCTAATGACATACCAGGCGTTACATATAATTTTGTAACAAAAGAAAAATTTGAAGAAAAAATAAAAAATGGTTATTTTATCGAATATACAACTTACGCTGATAACTACTATGGTACACCAAAAGAACTAATTAAAGAAAAACTAGATAAAGGAATAGATGTCATTTTAGAAATAGAAATTGAAGGTGCAGCTAATATTAAAAAAATAATACCTGAAGCGATATTTATATTTATAATGCCACCTTCTCTTAAAACCTTAATTAAAAGGTTAAAAAATAGAAATACAGACAGCAAAGAAAAAATAATAGAAAGGTTTCATACAGCTTACAAAGAAATTAATGATGTAACTAAATATAATTACGTTGTTGTAAATGATAAACTAGAAGATGCTATAGAAAAAGTTGAAGCTATTATAAAAGCCGAAAAATGTCGTGTTGATCGTATTGAAGAAGTATATCTTGATACCAAAGAAGAAGAAATACACGAACTATTAATGGAAGATGAATATAGTAATATTGGTCTATCCGAAAAGATCCAATAAAAAAAGAGTTCAATTATTTATTGAACTTTATTTTTGACATTTTGGACAGTAATAAGTACCTCTACCACCAACTTTAATTTTCAAAATTTTAGTGCCACAAACTGGACATATATCATTATTGCCATGAACTAAAAGTTCATTTTGAAAACGTCCATGTACACCTTCACTAGAGGTAAAAGTTCTAATAGTAGTCCCACCTAACTCAATAGCCTTATGTAATACTACCTTAGTGTTATCAATTATCTTTTCACACTCATCCAAATTAACATCACAAGATCTTCTCAAAGGACTAATGCCACTTTTAAATAATATTTCATCATCATAAATATTACCAATTCCAGCAATAATACTCTGATCTAACAGTACTGTCTTAATAGGCAGCCTTTTTTTATGAATATTATCATATAAATAATTTTTAGTAAGAGCCAAATCATCAAACTCATACCCAAGTTCAGAAAGTGGCTTACTACTATCAGCTGTTGTTTTATCAAGTAAATACATTTTTCCAAACTTTCTAACATCACAATATCTAAAACTAATCTTATCATCTATAATAAATTCAACATGTTCATGTTTAGCAATATCATCATCTAAATTTCTAAATACAAACTTTCCTTCCATTCTTAAATGAATTAACAATTTATATTTATCGGTATCTAAAACAATAAATTTTCCTCTAGTAGAAATATTCTTAATCGTTTGACCAGTAACATTTTTCTTAAACTCCAAAACAGACGGATAAGCAATAATATTATCCCAACACACATTACAACCAGTAATAGTCTTTCCAATCAATCTTGGAATTAAACTCTTACTAACTGTAATCACTTCAGGTTTTTCAGGCATAAAATATCTCCTTTCTATAAATTATATAAACAATCTATCCTTCTTATAAATTCATTAGAACCTAAATACCACTTATAGATAGCCTTTTTCCTCTCCATATAAGCATTTAAATCATCTTGTGTATATTGTCTATGGACATTTATCCATCTTGAAACAATCCTCTTATAACAAGTATCAATATCAGTTCTAAGAATAATCATTTTTCCCTTTAATATTCTTATATCTTTACAAGAATGAAACAAGGCACAGTCTATAACAATAGTTTTATCTATATTTTTGCAATACGCAACTATATCAGTATATATTAAATCAAAATCATCATTTAAATTAGGTAATTCTTTATACTTATCTCGGAAATATTCTCCTAAATCCCTATTTAATCCAATCGCATTTTCAAATCTTTTATCATTAAAAATGTCATCTGTATCAATAATTTCATAATTTAAACTATCAAATTTTTCTCTAGCAAAAGTAGATTTTCCAGCACCACTTTGACCAGTTAAATTAACTATATTGTCATCAGTTAATTGCTTTATATATGGTTCCTTATATTTATTTATTTCAATATCTAAATCACTAGTAATATACTGAAACTCAAATGCTGCAATTTTATGATTGCCTAATTTTTCCCCATATATTTCAATCAATAACTTTTTTACTTCATCTTCAGTATAATTAGGCACAATCTTATTAACATCATTATTTAAAATTAAATCATTAATATTTCTATCTATATATAAATCTGTGTGATATTCTCTTGCTCTAGCATCATATATTACTTTTGCTGTACAATGCTCTAAAAGTGTTTTACCATCACTTTGTACATCAGTAAACTTTGCATTTAATCTTATTAAATAAGTAAACAGCGTCATAATTGAACTATTTGTTTCACAATTACCAGTTAACTCCACCACTAAATTAGTAATATAATCATAATATATTGTATTTATTAATTCAGATACTTGTTTCATACTATAATTTCCTGATGACATAGAATTACTTACTTCTGAAAAACTGTTTTTTGAATTATATTTATATAATTTAATTTTATCACCATAAGTCCATCTAACTGAAACATATATGTTATTATTTAGTACAACAACCTGTGGTTGTCCACATAATTGTTTTGAAGAATATTCTCCAAGTTCAGAAATCGTTTTTCCACTCAATTTTGTGCAAACTTTTCATCCCAAACCCCTTGACCTAAAGCTAACTTTAGTCTATTTAATAGGTTTGTCGAAATACACGGGGAGGTTTGGCTATGTATACAAAAACTTTAAAACTGA
>OIYS01001561.1_pt1 | contig 11139 bp, 14 predicted proteins | sample 1588271 | NCBI WGS metagenome assembly OIYS01 (sample SAMN03283286) | human gut metagenome | biome: human-associated habitat; material: feces | host: Homo sapiens | place: Peru | collected 2012
GTTTTATTTTTTCAATTGCTTCTTCTTTAGTACAATTACCATCTAAATAATTATAGATTTCACGATAGCCAATAGCATTTAGTAATGGTTTTGTTTTTATACCTTTGTCGTAGAAGAATTTTACCTCTTCAAGTAGTCCTTGACTTATCATTTCATCTACTCTTTTATTTATTTTATCATATAGTACTTGTCTATCTGTAGTAAGTCCAATAAAGATTACATCATATAATAATTTATTAGTTTTATTTTTACTTATTGATTCATTATTTTCTTTATAATAATTGATTGCTCTTATTAATCTACGACGATTATCTTTATTTATTATGATATCTTTATCTAGTTTTTTTAATTCTTCATATATTTCTTCATTAGTTAAGTTATCATAAGTATTTATACTTTTTTCTTCAGATAATTTATAATCATATAAGGCTGCTTTGATATATAAGCCTGTTCCTCCTACTAGAATGGGTGTTTTATTTCTACTTTGAATTTCTTTTATTTTTTCACGGCAATCTTTTTGATAGTGATAGATGGTATATTCTTCGGTTACTTCTTTAAAATCTAATAAGTGATGAGGAATACCTTCTTTTTCTTCTTCTGTCACTTTAGCACTGCCTATATCTAATCCTTTATATACTTGAACGGCATCGGCATTTATTATTTCACCATCATATTTTTTGGCTAGTTCAATACTTAATTTTGTTTTTCCTACTGCTGTTGGTCCTGTTATGACAATTATTTTATGCATATTGTCCTCCTTTTTAAAGAAAAGAAGATGTTTATTTTATCTTCTTCTTTTGATTATTTTGATTAAATGAATAATCTTCTACTTTTCTTAAGCCTAGTTCTATTTCTTTTAATTCATTAGCTCTTCTTAATTCTAATGATAAATATTTTAATACTTCGATATTTTTGTTGTTATCTCTTAAGGCTAATGTTAAACTTCTCATTATATCTGTTTCATATGACATAATATCACCCCACTTGCCACTTATAATAGCATAATCTATGGTGTATGTCAAACATATTTTTAATTTAGAGACTTATTATTAAGGCTCTAAATTATTATAGAAAGACCTTAGGCTTTCTATAACACGAAAGAGACCTTAGGCTCTGAAGTACTTTAAACACTTCTTTTAAACATTTTTTCTATTTCATATATGGTAAAATGAATTATCGTTGGTCTGCCATGAGGACAATTATAGGGATTATTACACTTTCTTAGTTTGTTTATAATTTCTTCTTGGGCCTCTTTAGTTATTCTAGTATTAGCCTTGACACTCATTTTACAACTTACTAACTTAGCTAGGTTATCTCTAAACTTTCCTAGTGTAAAGTCTTTACCTTTAGATAGTATTTCTTCAAATATTCTTTTTACTATTTCTTCTTCTCTACCCTTAGGTACCCAGGTTGGATGAGATATTACTCTAAAGGAATTAATACCAAACTCTTCTATTTCAAAGTTTAATTCTTCCATTATATTTAGATTTTCTTTTATTTTGATATATTCATTATTGGGTAATGTTATTACTATTGGTACTAACGGAGAGATGGTATCGTTATTAGGATGTGACAATAAGTAATAATTTCGTTCATAGTTTACTCTTTCTTCAGCAGCATGCTGGTCAATTAGATAGATTCCTTTTTCATTTTCACAAACGATATAGGTTCCTAAGGCTAGTCCTATTGGATATAACTCTGGTAATTTGTCATGGACTATTTCTTCAGCATAGTCTTCTTTTTCTTCTTCGGTATCATACTCATTATTTGGTTCTTCAATAAAGTTAACTAGATTATTTAATCTTTCTTTATCTTCATCTGGATAGGTCTTCTCTTCGTCCTTTGGTGCTATATTATTTCTATCTAGATTTAATGTTAGATTTTTATATGTTACTTCTGGTCCCTCTTCTTTGGTTTCTATCTTGGGTATTAGTATTTTCTTTTTGATAGTACTTATGATGGTATCTTCGATTAGGACTTTTAAATCTTCAAAGTTACTAAACTTGATATCTTGTTTTGAGGGATGTATATTGACATCGATTAGTGATGGGTCAGTATTTATATTTATAACAACAATCGGATAACGAGTGTCTTCTTTAAAAGAAGAATAGGCATCATTAATTATTTTATTTAGATATTGATTTTTGATTACTCTATTATTAACAAGAATAGTCATATGATTTCTATTGGCTCTTGTTACTTCAGGTAGGGATATATAACCCGTTAGTTCATAGTCATCATTGGCATTTTTTATCTCTAGCATTCTTTTAGCAACATCTAAGCCATAGATTGATTTTATTACTTTTAATTGATTACCGCTACCATCGGTATTTAGGATTTCTTTATCGTCATTAGTTAGTCTAAACTTGATGCTTGGATATGATAAGGCCATTTTATTGACATATTCGACAACATTTGCTAGTTCGGCATAAGGACTTCTTAAGTGCTTTAGTCTGGCAGGGGTATTATAGAACATACTAGTTACGGTTATTTGAGTACCTATTCTTGCTTCAGAATTTGTTACTTTCTCTATTTTACCTCCTTTGATGTGAACCATTGTTCCTACTTCTCCATCACATGTTTTTAATATGACATCTGATACAGCGGCAATTGAGGGAAGAGCCTCTCCTCTAAAACCTAGGGAAGATATATTCCATAAGTCATCATCGGTATATAATTTACTAGTTGCATGTCTTTGAAAAGCTAATGGGGCATCTTCTCTATTCATACCGATACCATTATCTGTTACGATAATCTCACGGATCCCAGCTTCTTTTAAGTCTATTTTAATATTTGTTGCTTTGGCATCAACGGAGTTTTCTACTAATTCTTTTACTATTGATACGACTTTTTCTACTACTTCTCCTGCTGCTATTTTATTGGATAGTAGTTCATTCATTACTCTTATTTTATTCATTGTTTACCTCAATCATTTTATATGGTTTATCCATATTTCCTTCTTTTTTATAGATAGCTATTTCTCTTCCTTTTTTATCTATTAGTAATGATAATTCTGAATTGAAAAAGATGGGAAGAGACATACCATTTTGTACTTTCTTTAGGGTATCTCCCTCTATTATTGTTACGGGAATATTTGGTAATACCTCTCTTATGGTAAGTAATTTATAGTTGTCATTTTGAATATCTTCTAGTGTATAGGAGTCTTCTAGGGAAAAGATTCCTTGCTTTGTTCGTACTAGGTTTTTCATTGTTCCATAGGTATTTAAGTCATAAGCTATATCTCTAATTAGACTTCTTATATATGTTCCTTTGCTCACTTTACATTTTATTTTGAACTCAATAGTATTAGTTAGATACTTGGGGCCTTCTAGTAAATCTAGGGAATATATTTCTACTTCTTTACTAGGTGGAGTTACGGGTATGTTATTCCTAGCATATTCATAGAGTTTTTTTCCTCCTACTTTGACTGCTGAATACATGGGTACTTCTTGAAGATATTTGGTAGTATATTTTTTTAGTGTTTTCTCAATATCTTCTTTAGTTACTTTGGGAATATTTCTTTTTATTTCTGTTCCTGTTATATCTAACATATCTGTTTCATAACCTAGTATGACTTCTGCTACATATTCTTTGGTTTCTGATGTTAGTAGTTCTGCTACTTTTAAGGCTTTTCCTATCGGTACTATTAGAACGCCTTCTGCTAATGGGTCTAATGTTCCAGTATGACCTACTTTTTTGGTATTAAACTTTTTAGATATGATATTTACGATATCTCTACTTGTATAATCTTTTGGTTTATTTACTACTAATACTCCATTCATTGATACTCTTACCTACTTCCTCTAGTACTTGTTTTTTTATTTCTTCATAAGGCATCTTTACTGTTACGCCAGCTGCATTGATATGGCCTCCACCACCAAATACTTTTACTATTTCATTTACATTAATATGTTTACTACGAAGTGATACTCTTATTTCTTCTTTATATCTTCTTAAGAATATTGATACTTCTATTCCTTCTATTTCTAGAGGGATATTTACTAGAATACCACAGTCATTTTGGTCTACTCCAGTATTTATCATATCTTCTTCTGTTATATAAGATATAGCTACTTTTCCATTATAATAGAACTCTAAATTATCTAGGGCTATTTTCTTAATATTAAACTGATTTCTTGTTATTGTTCTTAAGGCTTTATCATATAAAGATGATATATTTACTATTTTACTTAAGTCTTCAGCCATAGCAAAAGTACTTGGTAAAACATCTTGATGAGAGAAACCACCTGTATCAGTAAGTAAGCCAGTCATTAGGGATTCTCCTAGTTCTTTGGTTATCTCGATATTTAATTCTTTTATTAATTCATATACTATCTGACAGCAGGCTGGTCGCTCTTCAACTAGATTTTCATCACCATATCTAGTATTACTGATATGATGGTCAATTACATATTTTCTCTTTACTTTATTTAAAATATCACTTGGATCATTTACTCTATCGATATTAGCGGTATCTAATATAATAGCGGTATCATAGTCTTTATTACTTTCTTCTTTGATATCTTGAAAGCCTTCAAGAAAGTTAAACCTTTTAGGTGGCTCTTTAATTACTATATCTACTTCTTTACCCAATTTCTTTAAGGTGTGGTACATGGCTAATGTACTACCGATAGCATCACCATCAGGATTATTGTGACAAAGTAAAACAATATTATTGCTTGTTAATACTTTGTCAATAATATTGTTCATACTTACTCCTCCTTATTTATTTCATTAATTATTTTTTCTATCTTGTTACCATATTCAATTGATTCATCATAAACAAATGTTAACTCAGGCATTTTTCTTATTTCTACTTCATCAAATAGTTTACCACGAATAAAGGAACTTGCTCTATTTAGAGCTTTAGTTACTTTTTCTCTATCAGTATCTATTAAATTGGTAAAGTATACTTTTGCATAAGATAAATCATTTGTTATATCAACGGCGGTTATGGTTACAAATTTGATATCATCATCTTTTACTTCTTCATTTATTATTTTTGATATTGCTTCAGTAAAGATGTGTCCTAATCTATCTAATTTTACACTCATAATTATCTTCCTTTTCTTGCTTTACTTGTTTCTACTTTACAAAAATCTGTATAATTTTCCATATTAGCTATGTTATTTCTTACTAGTCTTTCCGCGATTTCACGACCTTTATCAAAAATTACTGATTTTCTCGGGTCTCCATATCCTTCGATTTCTGGATTTTGATTTTCAAGTGGAATACCTTCAAACACTTCGGTAAAATATGATAATCTACCTGCTGACTCAATTTCATCTTTATATGTTAGTTCTCCTGGCTCTAGTTTTTTTACTCTGTTTTTTTGTTCATATAATTTTTCAATCCTTTTGTCGAAATTCATATCATTTACAAGATCTCTAGTTCTATATTTTTCATATTTATTTTTCATATCACACCTCTATCTATGTTTTGTATTTTTTTGTAATTCTTCTAACCCTTGTCTATATCCTTCTAAATAATATATGTTTTCTTTTACTTGAACTGGTAATTCTTCAAAGACAATATGTTCATCTTTGGCATCATTGTAGCCTATTCTAATTAGCGAATCCTGGGTATATTTTTTTGATATTATACCAACTTGCAACATTCTATTTGATAGTTCGATATAACCTCTTTGGTAAGAAGTTAATTCTCCTTCTGTTCTAATTTCTTTAATGTCATATCTATCTTTTTTTTCTAGTGATAAGCCTGATAATCTATCTTTGTTTCCTTTTTGCATTTGAATTGGGCTCGTGCCATATGTAGCTCTTTGTCTTCTGTGATTTTCTCTCTCACGATTTTCTGCTTCCATTTTATCCATTTGATATGATAATATGTCTTTAGCAATTTTATCTGAAGGCATGTTATTTAAATATTCTCTTCTTCTGTTCATTATCATCATTCCTATCTTTTTTGCTGTTTGTTTTTAACCCTTTTTTATATCCTATTAAGTATTCTTTACAATTTTGTACTTCTTGAGGTAATAGTTCAATATTTATATTAATATCTTGAGCATCATTGTAACCGATTGCCTCAATATCTAAATTCGGTCTTATTTCAGGATACTTTATTATGTTTACTAGTTTTTCTACACCTCTTATATAGTAACCATAGTGGTAAGATGTTATGTCTCCTTCTACAATAGTCAAGACTCTTTTTGACTTGTGCTTTTCTAAATTATTTATATTATATGGAACTGCACACAATCTATCTTCAGCACCTTCGCTTATGAATCTTTTTGTTCCTCTTTCGGCATAGTTTTGCTTAGATTTTTCTTCATCTAATTTTCTTTTTATTATTTGATCATTTTTTTCTATACTAATCTTTTGTCTATTTAAAACAGGTGGTTTTGTTTTTATTTTTTCACCTGGTGAATGCAACGGTGATGACATTTTATCTACCTACTTTCTTTATGCCTTCTTTTTTATTCTTTAGTCCTTCTCTATATCCATCTAGATACTCTTTACTATTTTTTATTTCTTCAGGGATATCTTCTAGTGATATATTGTTTTTGGCATCATTATATCCAATTTCTTTGACTACTAAGTCTTTTCTTATCTCGGGATATTTTATTCTTAAAGCTATTATTTCGTTTGCTCTTTTATAGTAACCATAGTGATATGAGATTATATCTCCTTTAGTTATACTAATTACTATTTTTTTGTCTTTTAATGATGCTTCATCATATGGATTTCCTTTTAGTCTATCTTCAACTCCTATAGGAATAAAAGTTCTTGTTCCCATTTTTGCATATGACTCTTTTGCCCTATCCTCTCTTTGAGATGTTTTCATTATTTCTGATAGGCTTGCCTGTCTAGCAATTTTTTCTTCCCTAATTTTTTCTTTAATTGTTATTTTCTGTGCCATTTCTATCTCCTAGTGACATTATTTCCTTTTGCTAATTTTTCTAGTCCCATTTTATAGCCTTCTAGATACTCTTTATTATTTTTTATTTCTTTAGGGATATCTTCTAGTGATATATTATTCTCTGAATCATTGTATCCTATATCGTATAAACTGGCTTGGCTTCTTATTTCGGGATGGCTAACTTTTAAAACAAGTATTTCATTTGCTCTTTCATAGTATCCATAATGATATGATTTTTCATCAGCAGACATGGTAGTACCTTCTTTTCTTACATCTAGTGGATTTACTTTCTCATAATTATATCTTCTAGCAGACAATCTATCTTCAAAGCCTTTTCCTACATATCTTCCGCTGCCTCTTTCTTCATACCTCTCTTTTTGTAATTTCTCTTTCTGTGCTTCGGTATCTATCTTCCTCATCATTCCTTCTCTTACTGGTTTATTTATATCTGCTTTTGATTGTTTATAATATCTATCTATTGCCATAAACTACCTCTCGATTTCTTTTAGTTCATATGCTTCAATAACATCTTTTTCTTTTATATCATTAAAGTTTTCTATAGTTATTCCACATTCTAATCCTTGTTTTACTTCTTTAGCCTCATTTTTTTCTCTTGCTAAACTTGCTATGGTACTATCTATTACTACTACACCATCTCTTACTATTCTTGCTTTTGCTCCTCTTTTTATTACTCCCGATGTTACATAAGAGCCTGCGATTGTACCTACTTTTGAGAATTTGAATAGTTTTCTTACTTCTGCTGTTCCTAATACGATTTCTTCATACTCTGGTTCTAGTTTTCCTTTTAGGGCTGCTTCCATTTCTTCTACTACTTTATATATGATGTCATATAGTCTTATGTCAACACCTTTGTCTTTAGCAACTTCTGATATTTTGCTTTCTGGTCTGATGTTAAAGCCTATTATGATGGCATTTGATGCTTCTGCTAGTGAGACATCACTTTCAGATATTGCTCCGATTCCACTTCTTATCACATTTATTTTTATTCCTTCAACATCTAGTTTTAGTAAGGAATTTTTAACGGCTTCTTCACTACCTTTTACATCGGCTTTTAGGATTATGTTTATTTCTTTTTCTCCTCTTTCAGCTCTACTGAATAGGTCTGCTAATGTAACTTGAGTTTTTGGCTTGTTTTTTCTTTCTTTTTCTATTTCTTGTCTTTGTTCTGCTACTTTTTTAGCTTTCTTTTCGCTTTCAAAGGCCATAAACTTGTCTCCAGCAGATGGACTTTCTGGCAATCCTGTTATTGATACTGGCATTGATGGAAGAGCCTCTACTAAGTTTTCACCTTTATCATTTTTTAAAGTTCTTACACGGCCTGATATTGTTCCTACAACGATTGGATCTCCTAGTCTTAATGTTCCATTTTGGATAAGTAAGTTTGTTATTACTCCACTTGATTTATCTAATTTTGATTCTATTACTGTTCCTGTTGCATAACGGTTTGGATTCGCTTTTAATTCACCTATTTCACTAAGTAGTAGTATTCTCTCTAGAAGATCATCTATTCCTTCTCCTGTTACTGCTGATAGATTAACAAACATAATATCGCCACCCCAGGCTTCTGGTTGTAAGCCACTAGCAGACATTTCTGTTAATACTTTTTCTATATTAGCAGTTGGCTTATCTATTTTATTTACTGCTACTATGATTGGTACTCCAGCAGCCTTAGCGTGGTCTATTGCTTCTTTTGTTTGTGGCATTACGCCGTCGTCAGCAGCCACTATTATGACTACTATATCTGTTATTGATGCTCCTCTTGCTCTCATTTCAGTAAATGCGGCATGTCCTGGGGTATCTATAAATGTTATTTTTTTACCATTATACTCTATTTGATATGCTCCTATCGCCTGAGTAATTCCTCCTGCTTCACCACCAGCTACATTTGTTTTTCTAATTGTATCTAAAAGGGTTGTTTTTCCATGATCAACATGTCCCATTATTGTTACTACTGGTGGTCTCTCTTCTAAATCTTCTTCTCTATCTATTATTTCTAATTCTTCAAAGTTTGTTTCATCTAGTGTACTTTCTTTTTTTAGTGTTTTATTGTAGTCTGCTACTAAGATTTCGGCTGTATCAAAATCGAGAGAAGCATTTATATTTACCATCATTCCTAGACCCATTAGTTTTTTTATTAGGGCTGCTGGTGATACTGATAGACTAGAAGATAATTCTGCTACCGTCATATTTTCTTTATAGGCTATTACGTCTTCACTATTTGATGCAGTATTATCTTGTAATTTTTCTTTATGCTTATACATCTCTTTTCTTTTTTCTTTGAACTCGACTTTTTTATTATCCTTTTTAGGTAGAGTGTTCTTATCTTTCTTTTTGGGTTTTGATATTGTTTGCACTTCCTCTAATTCTTCTTCATATGAATCAGTAAAATCTTCTGCTTGTTCTTCTAAGTCTTCTAGACTTTCTTCTTCATCAAGAGATGCTATTTCGTTATCTAGCATTATTATGTCATCGTCTGATAGCATATCTTCTTCATTTGATACCTCTATATTTAATTTTTGACATAATTTTAGTATTTCTTCTACCTTTTTACCAACATCACTTGCATATTCGGATACATTCATCATATGTATCACCTCCTATTTTATTATTTTTTCTATTTCATTATATACTTCTTCACTTATTTTTGTTTCTAATGCTCTTTCTAATATTTTTTTATCTTTGGCTATCGTTAATACATTTATATCTTTTTTTATGTATGCACCACGGCCATTTGCTTTTCCTGTTATATCGGGAAAAACTTCTCCTTCTTTATTTTTTACTATACGAAGCAATTCTTTCTTAGGTAGTTGTTCTTTTGTTACAACACATCTACGAAGTGATATTTTCTTCATACTATTCATCACCAGATTCTTCTACTACTGCTGACTGTGCTTCTAATGGTTTTACTTCTATTTTATAGTGTGTAAGACGAGATGCTAATTTTACATTTTGTCCTTTTCTTCCTATGGCTAATGAAAGATTTTTATCATTTGCTAAAGCAAGTGCTTCTTTCTTATTCTCATCTTTTATAGTTACTTTTAGTTCTTTAGCAGGACTTAGTGCATTGGCAATAAACTTAACTGGGTCTTTATCGTATAGCACTACATCTATTTTTTCACCATTTAATTCTTTTAGAACTGCTCCTATTCTTCTTCCTTTTTCACCAATTACTGCTCCTATTGGGTCAACATTATTATATTCAGTGTAAACGGCTATTTTTGTTCTACTTCCTGCTTCTCTTGCTACTGAGTATAGCATTATTGTACCATCGGATAATTCTGGTATTTCTATTTCTAATAGTCTTTTTACAAAACCATAGTGACTTCTAGAAAGCATTATAAACGGTCCTTTTGGCCCAATTTCTAGTTTTGATACATATACTTTTACAGAAGAGCCCATTACTAATTTTTCTCCTGGTATTATTTGGTCTTTTGGCAAGATACCACTTGCTCTTCCTAAATCAACAAAGTAATTCTTTTGGTCTTCTCTTGATAGTGTTCCAACCATTAGTTCACCATCTTTATCTTGGAACTCTTCTGATATACTTTGCTTTTCGGCTTCTTTTACTCTTTGTACGACGATTTGTTTTGCTGTTTGTGATGCTACTCTACCAAAGTCTTTTAGTGGTAGTTCTTTATCTATTATTGTTTCTCCTAATTCGATTCCTTCTACTTCTTTTGAAGCATCTTCTAATGAAACTTCTAACTCTGGATTTTCTACTGTCTCTACTACTGTTTTGTATGAGTATACTTTGATATTTCCTGTTACATCATCTACTTTAGCCATTACATTTGTTAAACCTTCATTTTTCTTGTAGGCTGCTGCTACTCCTTGTTCCATAGCCTCTACTACTACTTTTTTATCTATTTTCTTTTCTTCAACGATTGCATCTAGTGCTTTCATAAACTCTTTCATTTGTTTACTATTCATTTTTTATCTTCCCTTCTCTTTTGTCGATACATCTAATGTGTATGATTCTTTTATTGGATCCTCTCTATCTAGTATTGGATTAATTATATTTGTTACTTCGACACATTTATCTATATCTATTATTTCATCTCTATCTATTACTATTCTTAAATATAGATTATTGTCTTCTTTTGCTAGTTCAATACTATCTATCCTTACTCCTACTTCTTCTACTGGTTTTTCTAACATTTCTTTTATTTGCTCTTCTATTTTCATCTTTTCCTCCTAATTAATATATATAAAAGAGTGGATTTTTATGCCACTCTTTCTTCA
>OIYS01001565.1_pt1 | contig 11115 bp, 6 predicted proteins | sample 1588271 | NCBI WGS metagenome assembly OIYS01 (sample SAMN03283286) | human gut metagenome | biome: human-associated habitat; material: feces | host: Homo sapiens | place: Peru | collected 2012
TCGCCCTTGAGGATGCTCATGGGGTACAGGCAGCCCACATGGGAGCCGAAGGAGCCGGACACCCATTCAATAACGCCGCCCTCCTCCACCAGCGCCCGCTTGGTGTTCAGGTTGTACATGTTCTTCGACCAGTTTTCGATGGTGGAGTACCGGAGCTTGGCCCCCTTCTTCACATACAGCTCCACGCAGCCGGCGTGGAGGTTGGCCACATTGTACTTGGGGGCGGAACAGCCCTCGATAAAGTGCAGGCTGGCGCCCTCGTCCACGATGATGAGGGTATGCTCGAACTGTCCCGCGCCCTTGGCGTTGAGACGGAAATAGGATTGCAGGGGGATGGACAGGTGGACGCCCTTGGGCACGTACACAAAGGAGCCGCCCGACCACACTGCGCCGTGCAGCGCCGCGAACTTATGGTCATGAGGCGTTACCAGCTTCATGAAGTACTTGCGCACCATGTCGGCATATTCGCCCTTCAGGGCGCTCTCCATGTCGGTATACACCACGCCCTCGGCGGCCACGGAGTCCTTTACATTGTGATACACCAGCTCGGAGTCGTACTGGGCTCCCACACCGGCCAGCGACTTCCGCTCGGCCTGCGGAATGCCCAGCCGCTCGAAGGTCTCCTTGATATCCTCCGGCACGTCCTTCCAGTCGTTGCGCATTTTGGTGTTGGGGCGGACGTAGGTGGCGATGTGATCCATGTCCAGCCCCTCGATGGAGGGGCCCCAGTTGGGGAGCTTCATCTCGTTATAGATCTGGAGGGATTCCAGACGGAACTGCTGCATCCACGCGGGGTCGTTCTTCTCCTGCGAGAGCTTTTCCACGATCTCCGGCGTCAGGCCGGATTCCATGCGGTACGCGTCGTGCTCCTCGTCCCGGATGTCGTAAACGCTGCGGTCTACGTCCTCTACATAGGTTTTTTCCTTGAAATCTGCCATATCAGGAGCCTCCCGGTTCAATCGTCCTTCAGGCTGCCGAAGCCCTTTTCGTTGATCTCATTCACCAGCTCCGCGCCGCCGTTCCGGACGATGACACCATCCTCCATCACGTGGGCCGCGTCCACATGGAGGGCCTCCAGAATGCGGGTGGAGTGGGTGATGATCAGCAGCGAGCCATGCGTCCGTTCCCGGAACAGGCGGACGCCTTCGCTGACGGTGCGGACGGCGTCCACGTCCAGACCGGAGTCCGTTTCATCCAGAATGGCCAGCTTGGGCTCCAGCATCAGCATCTGTAAGATCTCGGCTTTCTTCTTCTCGCCGCCGGAGAAGCCTACGTTCAGGTCACGCTCAGCGTAGCTCTCGTCCATGTCCAGCAGGGCCATGGTCTCCTTGAGCTGCTTCTTGAAGTCCCACAGCCGCAGGCGGCTGCCGGTTTTCTGCTCCAGCGCGCTGCGGATAAAGGCGCTGAGGGTCACACCGGAAACCTCCAGCGGATTCTGGAAGGACAGGAAGATGCCCTTCTTCGCCCGCTCGTTCACCGGAAGCGCCGTAATGTCCGCGCCGTCAAACAGGATGGAGCCGGCGGTGATGCTGTAGGCCGGATTGCCGGTAATGGCGTAGCCCAGCGTGGATTTGCCGGTGCCGTTGGGCCCCATGAGGACGTGGGTCTCGTCCTGTCCCACGGTCAGGTTCACGCCGTGAAGGATTTCCTTTTCTTCCACCCGGACATGCAGGTCTTTAACTTCCAAAAGTGCCTTACTCATATTACATCACCTTATCTTCTTTCCGCGCCGCATTGGCCGGTGTTGTTTCGTTTCCGCGTATAAACTGCGCCAGCGTATGGTTGTCGATGTAGGAATTGATCTGATCCTCCAGCCCCTGCCAGAAAAGCCGGGCGTCGCAGTCGCAGGAGCTGCCGCACCCCGCGCCCTCCTCGGACTGGCACGCGATGGGCGACAGGTCGCCCTCCACCGCCCGGAGAACTTCGCCCACGGGGTATTCCTCCGGAGGACGGGTCAGGCGGTAGCCGCCGGAACGGCCCACCGTGCCCTCTACCAGCTCGGCGCGGCTCAGGGCGGCCATGATGCTTTCCAGATACTTTTTGGAGAGCTGCTGCCGCTGGGCAATGTCCCGCAGACAAAGCCACTCTCCGCCGCCGTGCTCCGCCATATCCAGCATGACACGCAGCGCGTAACGCCCTCTGGTTGAGATCATCATGGGAAATACCTCACTTTCAATTACCTACCTTGCAAGTAGGGATTGTAAACCTTAATCCCTACTATGTCAATAGGTTGATTAGAAAAATTTTTAGGGGAGGGGAAATACGGCGCAAAGTCCTTTTGCCGGGCTCCGGTTTCCGGCTCCGCGTTCCCGCGGAACTGCCTCAAGGCAAATCAAAACCTCCGGTCTTTGACCGGAGGTTTGATTTGGCAGAGGAATTCAGATGTGTTTATTTGGTGTAATTTTCTTTGCGCTTGCGGACTGCCACAACGCCTGCGCCAGCTGCCACAGCCACGAAGGCGACCAGCACATAGGCCGTTACACCCACGTCGCCGGTCTTGACGCCGGCCACCCGCTGATCCATCGTCACCAGCGCATAAGTGGAGAACTTATCGCTGGAGAAGGTGGCCTTGCCGCCGCGGATGGTGGTATCCAGGAACTCCGCCTTGCCGTCGTGGATACGGACGGCGTAGATGAACTTGCCGTCCTTCTGAGCGTCCAGCATTGCCTGCGGGACATCCACAGTGACCTTCAGGGGACTGGGGGTCTCGGTCAGGTAGCGCAGGATCTTGCCGGTGGCAGAATCCTTCACCACGGCGGAGATGTTCATGTAAACACCGGCAGTGCCCTTGCCGTTCAGCAGCGCGTCCAGAATAGCCTTGTCAGCGCTGGACAGGTTGGCCGCGGAAATGATCTCCACCACAGTGGTGGTGATGGTGCCGTCGCCGTTGTTCAGCGTGGTCTGGCCGCCGGAAGAGGGCGTGTTGCTGTCGTTATTGCCGCCGTTGCCGCCATTTCCGCCATTACCGCCGTTGTTGTCCTTACCGCCGGTGGTGTCGATGTTCTGAGCGGTACTTCTCATATCACCGTTTTCATCAGCGCACTGACGGAACTCAATAGCGAGGGTGTGTCTGCCGTTCGGCAGATTCCGGAACACTTCGGAGGCAATGGTAACAATGGTACTGCCTTCTTCCGTTTCATAGGTGGACGGATCCAGTTCCTTACCGTCAAGGAACACTCTCATGAATTCGGACAGTACACCTTCAGAACGAAGGCTCACACCAGCGAAGTCATCATCGCGGATGTCGATGAGGTCGGGGGCGGCGTCCAGCAGCGCATAGCCGTAGACCGGGTCATCGTTGGTGGCCAGAACGTTCTCGTCGGTGTTGGCCCGAATGGTCAGAGTATACTTCATCGTGCTGGCGGTCGCTTCATCCTTGTTGTAGAGGGCCTTTACGGTAAAGGTGAACGTGCCGACCTTGGTGGGAACGCCATAGATTTCACCGTTGGGCTTCAGGGACAGACCGTCGGGCAGCTTGCCGGAAGCAATGCTGAAGGACATGCTGCTGCTGCCAGACATGTTGTTGGTCTGGATCAGCTCGGAGTAGGGGACGTACTTGACGCCGTCGTGCACTTCGGTAGTGGTGATCGTGGGCGTACCGGATTTACCGGTCAGATTGATGCGCACTTCCTCGCCGCCGGCGTAGCCGATCACCAGCGTACCGCTGATGATACCGTTGACGACATTGCCATCTTCGTCAGTCTTGGGCAGCAGCCGTACCTTGGCAAAGTTGGCCAGCTCGCCATAGGTTTTTTCCTTTTCTGTTGTGGTAAAGGCGGCCAGCGTGGTGGTCTTGCCTACCGTCCAATAGTCGTCCAGCACAACATTTTCCGCGTTCTCCAGCTTGACATACAGGCCGGTCATTTCCTGATCGCCGATGTTGGCAAAGAAAATGTCGTGATGCGGATTGTTGGAGCTTGTCAGGAAAACTTCACGCTGAGGAACCATCTTGCCGTCGATTTCCACATAGTGACTCTCGTCATTGGTGGCATTGACGAACAGCTTGGGGCCGCCCTGATGCTGCGTCAGGAAAGTGACCCAGTAGTTGGCCAGATTCATACCGTTCTCGGCAGAGGCAGAATAGGCGAGCGCTTTGCCGGAGGTGAAAGGCACAACAGATTTTCCGCTTTCTTGCGGCTGAGCCGATTTTCCGTCAACACTTAAAAAGGCGGTAACTTTTTCGTAAGTGTAATACGTCGGTATAATGGTCTCGTCAGTAACGGGGCTGCCATCCTCATTCAGCAGGAATACCGTCTGATAACCATTTTTGTAATAGCTATCCGCAGAGCTGGGCATTGGATAGGCATTGTAAGAGGTGGCTGCGGTTTCATTCGCAGCGTCCTCTTGCTTTGCGCTTACAATGTCTGCACCCCTCATTCTGAAGTAGGTATCAGACGATTTTGTAGCGCTGATCTTAAGAACGGCGACCTTGATCGCAATGTGATGGATCTTTTGGTTGGTGTCCAACACGGTAAAGGTCACGCCGTTGCTGTAGTCGGCGTCATAACCGCCGTCTTTACTTGCGTCAGAGAACAGCTTGTCTTTGATATCATTGCTGTCATCCGGAATATCCTCGGCGGTTTCATAGTAGCCCAGGACGGCTTTTTCCACATTATCAACGGACGAAGCATCCGGATCCTTCGGGTTATACATGCTGAGGTTGTAGTAGTATGTATCGTTGGCCTTATAGCCGTTTTTCAGGGTATAAGTGTACACGATAACGTTATTGCTATCCCGTTGGCCATCGGGATCGTCCGAAGTGTTTGCGACGACACGAACGCCATTCTCACTGGCATATACCTTATCCACTAGCGATAAAGAAATATCATCGTTAGGGATGTACTTGTACATGTATACGCACATAGGCATGACAAACTCGGTATCGTCACCATTTTTGGCAACGAGCGTGATCGCGGGAAGATTTGCGCTATTACTGTAATCTGCCTGATATCCGCCGGATGTTGACAAATCGGTCTGGTTCAGGATCTGATCCTTGATTTCTACTGCGTCTTCAGGAATACTGTCCAGAGTTCTATAGTATCCCTCGTACACGGTAATATCCAATCCGGAATTCTTAAACTGATCCTTCAGCGTCAGACCCAAATAAAGCTTGTCGCCGTCTTTCCACGCATCTTTATCATAATAAAATCCCAGACCTTGCTTCCACGAAGAGTCTTCTTCGTCCTGGAACGAGGTATCATCCGTCCAGTACGGGTTGATTTGCGTACGACCATCTTCGTTCTCAGCATATGTATCATAGGTGAACATATCCAGAGGAAGCGTGTAATTGACCTTGACCCTATATCGGATGTTGCTCATGTTCAATTGGTCGGCTTCTCCGCAGATGAGCTCCATGATAAAGGTCGTGTTGCTATTGATAGCAAAGCTGAGCTTATAAGACAAGTCAATGATGCCGTCAGAGGGATAGGCCGTAAAATTATCATTTTGATAAATGTATCTTCCATCCTTGTCCAGATAGGACCACCGGGTCCAGACAGCAGGTTTCTTTTCCACCCCCAGCAGTTCCTCCAGCTTGGCAACGGGGAACTTGGCCAGCTGGCTGGGCAGATACTCGGTCAGATCCAAGGTTTTTTCGACCTCTTCCAGCGGCAGCATGGACTGGACGGAAGGCAGATCGCTCTTAGCTATTTCGCTCTGAGCGGCCTCTTCTTCCGCTTCCTGACTGTCCTCCGCCGGGACAGCCGCCGTTTCTGTTGCTGCTTCCGGTTCGGCTGACGGCGCGGTATCCGCGTTCGCCAATGCCGTGACCGGCAGCAGGGACAGTACCATTACCAGAACCAGCAATGATACCAATCCGCGTTTGAGTTTTTGCATGTTGTTTCTCCTCCTGTTTTTATTGATGCGCAAGAGCGGTCAGCTCCTGCGTGGAATAAATGCGGCTCTGCCGCAGATTTCCCCTCATGTCGTCGAACACCAGCGTGCCGTCCGGCAGAATATCGCACAGCCCCGGCAGGTCGGCCAGGATCGCGCACTGCTGATCCAGCAGCATGCCGTAGCGTTCGCCCTCAATGGTCATGTACTCCGCAATGACGTACTGTCCCACCTGTGTTACATAGGTCAGGTAATCCTGGCTTTCCAGCGTGCCCAGCTTTTCGCCGGTGGCCCGGTCATAGACCTCCGGAGCGCCGTGAAGCGGCGAGATGATGCGCAGCTCGTCCGTCTGGAACTCCTCCAGCAGCGACTTGTCCGGCTGCTGACCCTGCTCCTCCGATACCACGCTGCCATCCGCAGCGGAATACGCCCGGATCAGGCCGCTGTAATAGATGACCTCCAGCACGCATTGGCCATCCCGGCGGCGGTACTGCTGGTCATAGATCTGATCTGCGTCGGGAATAGCCTGCTCACAGATCATCGTTCCGTCCATCCGGTACAGCCGGAAGGCGTCGTGCCGGTACAGCATAACAGTACTGCGATCCGTGCTGACACGGGCTTCGCTGTGGGTATAGGACGGGTCGTAGGTGAACAGCTGGGCGTCGGAATGGTTCTCCAGCTTCAGCACACGGACATAGGGGGCGCTGCGGGATGCCAGTACCGCCGTGCCGCTCCGCAGGCTGACGAGATCCAGCGCGTCGTCACTGGTCACTTTCGCCACTGCCGCTGCTGTTTTATCGGTTATGGTGCAGGTCTTGTTGTCGGACAGTGCCGCCGTGTAGCCGTCGCGGGAAAAACCGGTGATATCCGCCGCCGTATAGGCCATCTCCGCCTGCTGGCCGCTGGCAGGCTCCACCTGTACCAGCACGTTTCCGGAGGACACCAGTATGCCCCGGCTGTCCGCGTAGACATGGTAGGGGATCGTGTTGGACGCGCTGCACGCGATAGAAGCGTTCCGGGTGTCCACTGCCGCGAATTCCGCCTTATTGCTGCCGTTGGCGGCATAGGCAAAGTAGCTGCCATAGAAGCCGCCCTCGAAGCTTGTGTACGCCGAGGAGGCGTACACCTCCCACTTCCGGCCGTTCTCCAGATCGAACAGCGTCAGCGCGCCGCCGGAAAAGCTGGCCGCCAGCCACCGGCCGTCATTGCTGACGGCCAGCAGATTGTTCCCCGCGTCCGCGAAGATATCGTTATACGGCAGCTCCTGATGCTGTCCGCCAAAATCGACGCGATACCGGAGCTGGCCCGAAGCGGCGTCGTACACCAGCGCCTGCTCCGCGTCCTTGTAGATAGCTGCCACCGTCAGACCGTCGTCCGCACAGGCGATGGCCGTGGCGGGTTCGCCCTGCCACAGCTGCCGCCCGGCGGCGGTATCATAGCAGCACAGGCCGTCGGTTCCCGCATAGTAAAGCAGCTCTTTGGCAAATACCACATCCGACTGGGCGGACGGGTCTGCCGGAAGCTGCGCCGTCAGCTGGCCGCTGGCCGTGTCGTAAAGCCGCACCTCGCCCTGCACCAGCACCGCCAGACAGCCGCCGCTTTCCGACAGCGCCAGCTTCAGCGGCTCGCTGGGCAGCTGGAGCAGCGTGTGGGCCGCGAAGCTGTCGCTGAGCCGGTAGACGCCCAGTGCCTGCGTCAGTGCCCGCTGGGCCTGCGGCGTATAGGGCGTTTCCAACGATCCGCCGTTCCGGGGTATCGCATCCAAAGCGTATTGCAGAGCGGCTTCCGCGTCGCCCCGGCGGTAGGCGTCCTGTGAGTACTCGGCCAGCACCAGCGCGTTCTTGGCCCGCTCCTTCTGCCGCAGCCCCAGAAACGTCAGCGCACCGCCTGCCAGAAACAGGACGCACAGCAGCGCCGCCGTGCACCGCACCGCCTTTTTATAGCGGACGGTGCGGGGATCCTGCTGGTAGAGATGCTGAAAATCGTACAGCATCTCCGCCGCGGACTGATAGCGCTCATCCGGATCCGGCTGCATGGCCTTTTGGATAATGGCAGCCACCGCCGGACTGGCTGCTGACCGGGGGATAGGCGCAACCTCATAGGCGCTCTGGGGAGGACGCTGACCCGTCAGCAAATGGTACAGCGTCGCGCCCAGACTGTATATATCTGACCGGGCATCCAGCAGCCGGGTTTTGCGGCTGGACTGCGGACTGCTTCCGCTGACCGGCGCCGCCGGCTCCGTGGCAAGCATTTCCGTCTCGGCCACCACCTTCTCGGTGGCGGGAGGCTTGTCCAGCGTCTCGGTAGTGGGGCAGGCGTCGTCCGCGACTCCGGAGAAGGAAGCGGAGGACAGCACCACATCTGCTGAGTGATAGTGCTCCGGCGAGGCATAGCCAAAGCTGTATCCCACCCGGACGGCGCCTTCTTCCCCCAATGCCAGGGCGATGTTGAAGTCGATCAGCCGTATGTCGCCCTGGGGCGTCAGCATGATGTTGGCCGGTTTGATATCCGCGTGGAGAATGCCGCAGGGCGGACGGGTGTGCAGATAGTTCAGCGCGTCCAGCAGCTCGCAGGCCCACTCGATCACCTGCGCCTGCGAGGGTCGTTCGCCCCGCTTCAGCGGCTTGTCGAGGCTTTCGCCCTCCACATAGTCCACCACCGTGTAAACGGTGCCGTTTTCCTCAAAAAAGTCATATACCTGCGGGATATAAGTGTGGCTAAGGTTTTTCATGGCGTCGACCTCGCGGCGCAGCAGCTCCGGCCGCCGCGACATGGCCCGCCGGCTGGCTTTCAGCACCACCAGCTTTCCCAGCCGCAGATGCCGGGCAAGATACACGATTCCGCTGCCGCCCGATCCGATCTGCTGTATGACCTCGTATGTACCGGCAATCACCTGTGCCATCGTTTCCCCTCCGCTTTACTCAACAACGCTTTTTGCCGTATTCCTTTTCCAATGTATCGTTTAAGCGCTTCTTTTTCCCCTGAAAAATGATCCCGCTGGCGATCCCGCCCAAAACTGCGGCCGCCATCAGTCCGTATCCCATATATAGTAAATTCATGATATCTGTTCCTTCCCTGTGACCTTGATGAATAGAACTACGATTCGTCATATCCTGTATCATATTATCACTACAGCGAATATATTGTCAATGCATCGTTTGAAATAATAATGAATTTTTGCCATAAAAATCATGACGCCATCCAAAAGCGGAACGGACTTTTTGAGCATATTATCTAAATTTCGACACAATGCCGTTTTACTCAGAAAGAGACAGACGCCTGATGGGGCAATAAGCGGAAAGAGAGCGGCACGGCGGAGACAGACAGGAAATTCACGAAAAAGAAAGACAAAATATCTGATTTTTCATAAAACTGCTTGCCTTTTTGATTATAATTTGATATAGTGAGTGAGGAAATCGTTGTCGGTTTTTGTTGCATATGACGAATATTGCATACACTCGGGCGAAAAGTGTACCAATCATCGTGAGAAGCGTGAAATTTCTCTGAGCGGTATTGACGGAAGAGCCTTTCGTCCGGTTTAACCTGCCGTTCGTCGGCTTCATATGCAGAAGAAGTGACAGCCCTGTATATTGCTCTCAAGGGAAACAAATACGCATCAGGAGGTTGAAATGGCACGTATTTATATAGAGCCTTCCAGGGCAAAGCGCACTGCGCAGGACGAGCTGGATCTCAGCAGGGCGCTGAAAGCCATGTCACAGGAAGTGGATGGCATCAGAAGCAATATGCGCTACAAGATCGCGGGCCGCGCCCAGATCGCGGAGCGGCTGCGTCAGGTGTCTGAGCAGATCGCGGCCGAGGCCGGTGCGGCGCGGAACATGGGCAATGGCCTGCAGCAGATCGTCGCGTGGTATGAAAAGACCGAGAACGGCAACCGCGACAGTCAGACGGCGGAAAAGGCGAAGGTACGGAATATTTTTGAAGTGGGTTTTATTGATCCGAGGATATTTGAACCAATCGGACCCTGCCCGGGACCATTCGTTGATTGGCCCTTTAGGGTTGATTGGGATAGTATAAGAAAAATACTTGGAACGATCCCGATTGCGCCGGTTTTGCCATTCTCTCTTGCGGCGTTGACATTTCTGGACGGTGCCGACTTTGATCCTGAAATAGCCAGCTGGAAGAGTGCAGATGGTCGGAGAGAGGGGAAGGCTACATTTGTCAGCGACGCTGAGGTCGATCTTCTGGACGCGAGCAAAGACAGCGGAAACGCTTTGGATCGCCTGAAGAAGTGGGGAAAAGACCATACCAAAACTGCGGACGCCAAATACTATATAGATGGCAAAACTGGTAAGTTCACAAAGGTTGACCCCAAAGACGAAGCTGCCGACGAGGAGTTTTCCGATCATAACAAGGGCAGCGTTCCTGTGGATATCCGGCTCGCCGGCGTTGGTACCAGCGGCTCCAAAAGCTGGCTGCACGATGAGGGAGAAGTCAAAGGCGACATAGGCGGTGTATCCGCTAGATATGATATTGCCAAGGGGGAATACAACGCGGATGCGTACATTGGAGCGCTCGGTATCGGGGCTTCGGCCGGCGCCAGTGTTTCCCTCATTACCGCAGAGGCCAAGGGATATCTTGGCACGGAGAACACACAGGTCTATGGGGAGATCGAAGCGACAATTGGCCGTGTGGGTGCTAAGGGTGGCGCCAGTGTCGGTCTGATTGACAAAAACGGTGATTTCAACCCCAGTGCTTATGCCGAAGTTTCCGCGGAGGCAATTGCGGCAGAGGTCAAAGGTTCTGTTGGCGGTAAGATTGCCGGTACGGATATTTCCGCGACGGGCAAGCTCAACTTCGGCGTCGGCGCTCACGCTAATGTGGGTATTCACGACGGAAAGATCAGCGTTGACCTTGGCGCTTCGCTGGGGGTCGGTGTTGGCGTGAAAGTGGATATTGACGTGTCTGGTACGATAAAAGCAATAGGAAGCGGCGTCAGCAAAGTAGGCTCTTTCCTGAAAAAACTATTCTGACCCCAGATAATATTTGGCTTGTTACATAATTAAGGAGGCATATGCAAATGGAAACTATGGAATTGCTGCCCATCGGAAGTGTTGTGCAGTTGGAGGACTCGACCGCGCTGGTCATGATTTCAGGCTATCTGCCGATCGCCCCGTCGGAGCCGAACCGCGTTTGGCATTATTCGGGCTTCCGTTTCCCGCTGGGGTATACGGATGACGAGGATATTTACTGCTTCGACCACAGCCAGATCCAGGTTGTCTATGCCTATGGTTACAGAGATATCGAGCATGATATCTTTACCGG
>OIYS01001566.1_pt1 | contig 11113 bp, 10 predicted proteins | sample 1588271 | NCBI WGS metagenome assembly OIYS01 (sample SAMN03283286) | human gut metagenome | biome: human-associated habitat; material: feces | host: Homo sapiens | place: Peru | collected 2012
GCACGCCTGATAAGCGTGAGGTCGGAGGTTCAAGTCCCCCCAGGCCCACCATTTTATGGCCGGTTGGTGAAACGGTTAACACACATGCCTTTCACGCATGCATTCACGGGTTCAAATCCCGTACCGGTCACCAAAAAGTAAATGACGACGAAAGTCGTTTTTTTATGTGTGTTAATCTTTTTCACAAAAAAACTCAAGCATGACTTGAGTTATTTATCTAATGGCGGAGCAGGAGAGATTCGAACTCTCGCACCAGTTACCCGATCTACACCCTTAGCAGGGGCGCCTCTTCAGCCTCTTGAGTACTGCTCCAAACCTTGGCTACTAGTTAATTTTACTATATAAACAATAAGTAGTCAAGATGGTAATTATTCTAAAATAATATTTCTTATATTATCTATAAATGTATCCATAATTGTTAAATAAGTTTCATTATTGTTTTTCTCGCTACTGTCTAGAGCATACATTTCGTCGACTGTAACAACATTAGCCTTATAATCATTTACAAGGGAGTTTATTACCTCTGTTTTTTCATCTTTCTTTAGCATAAGTATAGAGTCATAATTACCATTTTTAAAATTGCTCTTTATATTATTTAGATTATTAGTTGTTAAATTTTCTTCATCATCTAGCGCAATAACATTAAAACCATATCTTTCTAAAAACTTAAAAACGCTTGATGAAGTTACTAAGGTAATCGATTTTTTTTCTTCAACTGCTGTTTTTTTGATATTTCTTAATTCAGCATCCATTAAACTCATAGTTTCTTCTAATTCTTTGTATTTTTCTTCAATTTTTTCTATAGCATATTTACTATTTACATATTCCTTTAAATATTCTTTAGCATTCTTAGCTAGCATTAGAAAATTATTAGGTGATAGCCATAGTTCCTCAACGCCATACATGTATTTTAGACCATAAGAAACATCTATTATAAGCATATTCTTATTCTTATTAATAAGTTCTTTAGCTATTTCCTTTTCTTTAGTTAACCCATTATATATAAACAAATCAGCTTTCGCATACTCCTTAATTTGCTTTTTATTTAATGTGTAATTTTCTATATCTACCCCAGCCGGGTAAATTGAGTTAACTTGGCTATTATCTCCATATAGGTATTCAGTCAAAAACATTACTGGATAAACAGTTGTGTTTATTGTTGCGTTTTCTAAATTGTTTTTGTCAAAACATCCTCCCAAAATTGATAAGATTATGCATAGTGAGATAAGTTTAATTGTCTTCTTCATATTAATTCTCCTTTTTTATTCTTGGTACCGGATCATAACCATATTTTCCAAAAGGGTGACACCTTATAATTCTTTTAATACCTAGATAAATGCCTTTTATAATTCCGTAACTTATGATTGCTTCTTTTGTATATTCTGAACAACTAGGATAGAAACGACATCTAGCATGAGTATTAAATGGTGTTCTTTGATAAATATTGATTAATCCAATAGCTATTTTTTTCAAAATTATCACCATAAATAATTCTACTATAAAAAAGTCCAAATGTAAAACATGTTTGTATTTTCTTTATTACGTGATATAATATCTGTTGTAAACTTGGAGTGATTTTATGGACTTTTTAAAAGATTATGGAATTCTATTTAAAGATGAGAAATTATTAAAAATGGCTTTGACTCACAGCTCATATAGTAATGAACATGCCGGATTGAATTATGAAAGACTTGAGTTTTTAGGTGATTCGGTATTGCAGCTCATTGTGAGTGAGTACTATTATTTAAATACTGATCTTCCGGAAGGAAACATGAGTAAATTAAGAGCTAGTTATGTTTGTGAAAATGCCTTGGTTGATTATTCTAAAGCAGTTGGTATTGATAAACATATTTTTGTTGGTCATGGTCAGGAAAAAGATATTAATAACACTATAATAGCTGATTGCTTTGAAAGTGTTTTAGGTGCTATATATTTAGATCAAGGTTTTGAGGTGGCTAAAAAATATGTCTATGATGTTGTTATTCCTAATATTTTAGCTGGTAAAGAGTATTTAATCGATTATAAATCTTTACTCCAAGAACTTGTTCAAACTGATAAAAAATCTTTAGAATATGTATTAGTTAGTGAAACTGGCCCAGCCCATGACAAGTTGTTTGTTTTCGAAGTACGAATTGATAATATTGTGTATGGCATTGGCAAAGGAAAAAGCAAAAAAGAAGCCGAGCAAAACGCCGCTTTGGATGCATATAAAAAAAGTGTTAAGTAGAGGTGAATAATGTATTTAAAAAGCATTAGAGCATTTGGCTTTAAGTCTTTTGCTGATAAATTAAATATAGAATTAAATAATGGTATTACTGCTATTGTAGGGCCAAATGGCTCTGGAAAAAGTAATATAGTTGACGCTATTAAATGGGTTTTAGGCGAGCAGTCTATTAAAACATTGCGTGGTAGTGAGAATATGACTGATGTTATTTTTTCTGGATCTAAGTCACGTACTCCTTCTACAAGAGCTAGTGTAGCACTTACTTTTGATAATAGTGATCATTATTTAAATTGTGATTATAGTGAAATTGAAATTAAAAGAATTGTATACAAAACTGGCGAAAATGAGTATTTTATAAATAATAATAAAGTGCGTCTTAAGGACATAACCAATTTATTTTTAGATAGTGGAGCAGGTAATGATTCATTTAATATTATATCGCAAGGTAGTGTTGCGGATATAATAAATGGCAAACCAGAGTCAAGAAGGGTTATAATTGAAGAAGCCGCAGGGGTACGAAAATATAAAAAAAGAAAAGAAGAAAGTTTAAAAAAGCTTGAAAGAACTAAAGACAACATTGAAAAAGTTACGCTTTTAATTGATGAGTTGAGCACTACTATAGAGCCTTTAAAAAAAGAAGCCGAAGTTGCTAAAATATATTTAGATATTAAAAATGAACTTGAAAGCATTGAGATTTCTCTATTAGCCGAGGAAATTTCAAAAAGTAGTGAGCAAAAAACAATTTTAGGTAACAACATCGAATCTTTAAAAAATGATCTTGTTAAGGAAAACTCTTCCGAAAGTAATATGAGTGCTGATTTGGAAAAAAATAAATTACAAAAATCTAAATTAGAAGATGAAATAAACAAAAAAAGTAACGAGTTATTTAACATGGTATCAGAATTATCAAAGTTAAATAGTGAAAAAAATATTGCTTTAGAAAGGCAAAAATATCAGTTAGACAAAGAAATAGTTGATAATAACTTTTTGGAGTTAAAAAGTAAAGAATTAAAAATTGAAGAAAATGTATCATCATTTAATGCGGATATTTTAACTCTAAATGAAGAACTAACAAAGTTAAAAACAAAATTGTCAAAAAAGACTGATGAGATGTTAGTTATAACTGTCAAGAAAACTTCACTTCAAAATGAACTTAATGTGATAAATAAAAAAGGCTTCGAAATAAAGAATAAGATAAATTATTTAGAAGAAAGTCTTGAAAATGATGGTAAATTACCTAAAGCTGTAAAATATATATTAAATTTAAAAGAAAAAGGTGTAAAAAAAACAATAAATCAGGCTTTAAATATACCTTATGAGTATTTAGTAGCGATTAATACAGCTTTAGGCCAAAGTGCAAACTTTTTGATTGTCGATGATGAAGCCGTTGCTAAAAAGTGTATTATAAGACTAAAAGAAAATAAAGTTGGTAGAGCAACATTCTTCCCACTTAATATTATCAAAAGTAAAAAAATTGATAGTGAAACATTAAATATCGTTAAATCCAAAAATGCATTTGTTGCTAGTGAAGTCGTAAAATATGACAATATATATGATAATATTATTAAGAATCAGCTAGGTAATATAATAATTACTAAGGATATTGATGCTGCTAGTGAGCTTGGCAAGTTAACGAATTACAAATATAGAATTGTAACTTTAAATGGTGAGATAATTCATAGTGGTGGTTCACTTACTGGTGGCTCAGATGCTAATAATTATTCTAGTATAATGGATAAAAAGAATTTAGAAGATTTAAAAAATGAATTTTTAAATTTAAATAGTCGTAAAAACACTACTGAAGTAGAACTAGAAGAATATATTGCAAAATATAATGAACTAAATGAAGAAATAATTGCTGTTGAAAGTGAATTGGCAATAAAAAAAGAATTGAAGGGCGTTAAAGAAAAAGCCTTGAATGAAATGCTAAATGATTTAGATTCTCTAAAAAACGAAAGAGAAGGTATGCAAAATTTAGAAAATGGTAACATTAACAGTAAAATTGTTGAGCTATTAGAGGCTGTAAGTGCCAAAACTAAAGAAAAAGAATTGTTAGAACATAACTTGAATAGTCTGAAAGCAGAATATAGTGATTTAAATAATGAGATTGCTAAAATCGAGCAAGATAGCAAGGCAAAAGCATCTAATATTAATAAATTGCAAAACGACTTACATAAATTAGAAGTTGAATTAAGTAGGGTTGATGCTTTACTTGATAATAATCTTTTAACTTTATCTGAGAATTATAATATGTCCTATGAAAAAGCAAGAGATTTGTATATTCTTGATATGCCATATGAAATGGCTAAAGAAAAAGAGCAAAATGCCAAAAAGGAAATGCAAAAACTGGGTGATGTTAATACCGGTTCAATTAAAGAATACGATAGATTAAAAAATAGATATGATTTTCTATTTAACCAAAGAGATGATCTTACCAAAGCTTGTGAGTCATTAATGGATGTCATAAGTGAAATGGATGAAATAATGATCGAAAGATTTAATACTACTTTTGAAAAAATTAATGATGCCTTTAAGGAAACATTTAAAAAATTATTTAAAGGTGGTATAGGCAATTTAGTCTTAACTAACCCGGATGATATTTTAACAACTGGAATTGATATAACTGCAGAGCCACCAGGAAAAAAATTAAATTCGATTGGTTTACTTTCAGGAGGAGAAAAAACACTAACAGCCATTGCCTTAATATTTGCAATTTTAAGCATAAAAACAGTTCCATTTTGTGTGTTTGACGAAGTAGAGGCAGCTTTAGATGAGAGTAACGTAGACGTTTTTGGCTCGTACCTTCAAGAAGAAAAAGAAAAAAGTCAATTTATTTTGATAACACATAAAAAAAGAACCATGGAATATGCTGATTCTTTATATGGAATAACGATGCAGGAGTCTGGTGTAAGTAAAATCGTTAGTGTAAAACTTGAAAATTAAAAGAGAAATAACTTATATTTCTCTCATTAAATCCTTATTTTTGTAAGGATTTTTTTTGTCAATTTTATCCACAAAAAGTATACCGTTTAAATGATCAATTTCGTGTTGAAATGCCACAGCTATTTCTTCGCGAGCTCTATAAGTAAATAAGTTGCCATCCATATCGTATGCATCAATTGTAATTCTTGCATTTCTAGGAACAATTCCTTCAACTTCACGATTTACACTTAAACAGCCTTCGCCTTCGCCAACATAAACTAGTTCTTCACTCATGCTTTTTATTTTAGGATTGATGATAATAAACTTTTCAAACTTTCCTTCTTCAACTTCGTTAACTATTACAAATATTCTTTTTAAAATTCCTAGTTGAACAAAAGCAAGTCCCATTCCAGCCCGCAGATTATACTTCTTATTATATTTTTCTATTTGACTCATTTCCAAATATTGTAGTGCATCATTAATGATTTTTTTATCTTGTTCACTTAATGGAAACTTTACTTCTTCACTAACTTTATGTAAAACAGGATTCTTTTCATCTAATATTTCAATATTAGGCAACTTCATAACTTCACCTCAAACATGTATATTATAGCATGTAAAATAAAAAAAGGAAGAAAAAACTTCCTTTTAGTTATTGTTATTTTGTCCGTTCCAGCTCCATCCAGCACCAATTATTATTACAAGTAAAATGAATAAAACAATCCAAATGGCAGCTCCTATACCATATCCACTAGTATATCCAGCATAACTTGGGCAGCATTGGCCTTGATAATTTGCATTGTAATTGCCATAGTACCCATTATTTCCATAGTAATACATTTTAAACCTCCTTTATGTATCTACTATAATTTATTATAAAAGAGTAGTTTTTGACATTAAAAAAACGTAATTTTTTAATATTTGTTTAAAAAACAGGCTGGTTATGTTATATTTATAATGGTGATAATAATGAAGAGGGCATTAAAAAAATGTGATAAATTTGTTTTAATTTTTTTAATAGTGTATTCGTTATTCGGCTTAGTAATGATTTTTAGTGCCTCATCGGTATCAACTGTGTTAAGATATCGTGTTAGTCCTTATCATTTTTTTATTAGACAAGCGATTTTTTTGTTGATTGGACTTATAGGCGGTTTAATTGTACTTGTTTTTCCAACTAAAAACTATAAATATATTTCATTTTTTTATGCGGCTGGAGTTGTTGCGATGTTAATAGGATTATTTGCCTATGGACGATTGACAAACCATGCTCAAAGTTGGTATTCATTCGGTCCTATATCTTTACAACCTAGTGAATTTGCCAAAACAGCCTTAATTATTTTTTCAGCTTGCTTTTATGATCGTTTATTTCGCAACAAAGTAAAAAATATATCAGCATATTTTATACCGTTAGCTTTGACACTTTTATATGCTATATTGGTTATTTTACAGCCTGATTTAGGGAGTGCAATTATAATTCTTGCTATTGGGTTTGGTATTTTTCTTAGTGTTCCAATAATAAAAAGAAATATAGTCAAGGTATTAAAGTTTTTTTTGGTAGGAATAGTAATTATAGGCATTTGGTTTTTATATAGTGGATCTAGTATTATGAATAGTAGACAATTATCAAGGCTAAAATTTCAACAGCCATGCTCTCGATATATGGAAGAAACAGGATATCAAGTATGTAATGGTTTTATAGCTATTCATAATGGAGGCTGGTTTGGAGTAGGGCTTGGAAATAGTACCCAAAAGTATCTATACCTTCCGGAAAGTCATACTGATTTTATTTTTCCGATTATAGTTGAAGAACTTGGCTTAATAGTGGGAATAATCATTGTCCTTGGTTATTTTTTAGTTTTGCTTAGGATATTAAAAATTGCAAAGTCAAGTTATAATTTGAGAAATTCTATATTGTGTTATGGTGCATTTATATATTTAGCTGTTCATATATTGGTAAATTTATGTGGCATTACTGCATTAATACCTCTTACTGGAGTGCCACTTCCTCTTTTAAGTTATGGAGGAAGCTATACAATGAATGTGGTTTTGATTTTGTTTGTTGTACTAAGAGTGTCTGTTGAAAACGACAATACAATGATGAAAAAAGAGATAAATAAAATAACAAATTGATTTAAAAAGGAAATAACTATCTTTTCAGTAATAATAAAAATGAAAGGAGGAGTTATGGAAAATTTTAAATCTTTTTGTTTACGCTACTGGTATTTTTTGGTAATTATACTTTTATTATGCTTATTAGGTGTTTGTAGTATATTTGGTTATAAGTTTTATCATGAAAATACACAATTGAAAGCGAAAGATAATAGTACTAAGTTAAATAGCATAGCTATTAATAATAATGATGAAAAAGATAATGATAAAGAAAAACTATTATGTAATGTTGATGTTAAAGGAGCGGTTAAAAAGCCAGGAGTATATAATGTGAGTTGTGATACGATAATTAATGATGTAATAAAATTAGCTGGCGGAATCCTAAAAACAGGAACCACTAAAAACATTAATTTAAGTAAAGTAATAAAAGATGAATTAGTTATTTACGTATACAAGAAAAACGAGTTAAAAAATAGTGTTAATTTACCTTATAATAGCGAATGCAAGTCTAACACAATTTATATTGATACATGCATAAAAGATGAAAAAAGTGTTATTGAAACAGATATTTCTAGTAATGATTCTGTTGAGCAAAGTAGTAAATCTAATAGTGAAGAAGCTGAATCAGAAGTTAAGGAAAATAAGCTTATTTCAATTAATACAGCTTCCATAGATGAGCTTACAACTCTTAGCGGTATAGGAATTTCTAAAGCTGAAAAAATAATTGAGTACCGAGAACAAAATGAAGGCTTTAAGAGCATTGAAGAGTTGAAAAATGTTTCAGGCATTGGAGAAGCCTTATTTGCAAAAATTAAAGATAGAATTACTATTTAAAATTTTGAGTATTGTAGTACTTTTACTTAGTTTAATATATTCTTTTTTTAAATTAAGGACAGTTACATACGATCAAAACATTTTAAACAAAAAATATTTGGTCGGAAAAATAAACTTTTATAAAATAGATGGAAATAAACTAACGCTAGAGGTTAGAAGTAAGAATGAAATATATTTATTACAATATAAAATTTCATCCTTAAATGAGAAAAACGACTTAATGCGAACAGTAAAAGTAGGAAATTCGATTAAAGTAGTGGGGTCTCTTAAAATTCCTGAGAATAATACAATTTTTAACACTTTCAATTATAAGAAATATTTGCTGTCCAAAAAAATAAAATATATATTTAATGTTAATAATATAACAAAAATAAAAACAGGAAAAAGTGTTAAGAATTTCTTTATAAAGAGAATAAATAATTGCAAAGACAAGGATTATTTGTTTGCGCTTATTATGGGTGATAAATCTTATTTAGATATGAGAAATTATCAAAAACTCGGCGTTAGTCATCTTTTTGCCATATCAGGAATGCATACTGCTTTCGTAACTTCTTTTTTAGAAAAACGCTTAAAGATTAAAAATAAATTGATAATATTGTTTTTTATATGGCTTTATACATATTTTGTTTATTTTCAAGTTGGAGTTTTAAGGGTTGCCATGATGAAAACGATTAGATATTTACTAAAATGCTTTAATATAAAACTAAGTAATAGAATCTTATTAGTTAATACTTTTAGCATACTTTTAATTCTTAATCCGTTTTACGTATATAATTATGGCTTTTGGTATTCGTTTATTATATCGTTTTACATTATGTCAGCAAACTATAAAGATGGTTATATAAAAAATTTAATTTATGTTAGTTTTATTGCATTTATAAGTAGTATACCAATAAATATTTTACTTTCTTACAAAATTAATATTTTTACCATATTTAGTAACATGATATTCGTTCCTTTCCTTAGTTTTATTATTTTTCCATTATCAATTATTACATTTCTTTTCCCGTGTGTTGAGACGATATTTAGTTTAATTATAAAAGCTACGGAATTTTTAGCTAGCAATTTTATAAGTTTAGATATTGTTATGCCCAAAATAAGTATTGTTTTAGTGTTGTTATATTATTTATTTCTTTTTTTCAAATTAAAGAGCAAGAAAAATTATTACTATTTTGCTTTAATTATTATTCTTTGTATTAATAAATTCTTTTATTTAATTGATAATGGATTATATGTATATTACATTGATGTTGGCCAAGGTGACGCAAGCTTAATATATAGCCCACGAAACAAGAAAAGTATTTTAATAGATTCTGGAGGAAAGATTAATTTCAAAAAAGAAAAATGGATGTGCAAAAAAAGTAATTACGTAGATGCCGATAACCTTGTTACTTTTATGAATAGTTTAGGAATCTCAGAATTAACATATTTTGTCACCTCACACGGCGACTATGATCATATTGGTGAGTCATTTAATTTGATTGAAAGAATTAAAATTAAGAATGTTGTATTTAATTGTGGCACATATAATGATTTAGAAAAAAGATTAATTAAATCATTAGATACTAAAGGAATCAATTATTATTCATGTATTAAAGAGTTAAACCTTAATAATTATAAGTTGCAATTTTTGAATGTAGATATATATGGAAATGAAAATGATAATTCAAATGTTATTTATACTGAACTTGATGGTTATAAGTTTATGTTTATGGGAGACGCTGGAGTAGAAAAAGAGAAAGACATATTAAATAAATATAATATATCTGGTATTGATGTATTAAAAATTGGACACCATGGAAGTAAAACAAGCAGTAGTAAAGAATTTATAAATGAAATAAATCCAAATTATTCCATTATTAGTGTTGGCAAAAACAACAGATATGGTCATCCCAATAAAGAAGTATTAAATAATTTGAGTGATTCAAAAATTTATAGAACAGATCAAGATGGCAGTATCATGTTTAAGATTAAAAAAAACAAATTAAGAATTGAGACATATAGTCCGTAGAAAGGAGTAGATATGAATTACTACAATGAGATAAAAAATGAATTAGTAAATAATGAGATAAATCGGAAAGTTAAAAATTATTCAATTAATAAGAGTGATTTGGATGCATATTACAATGTTGGAAGAATGTTAAGTGAAGCAGGTAATCATTATGGAGAAGGAATAATAAAAGAATATTCGAAGAGATTAACATATGAATTAGGTAAGGGTTATAGTAAGAGAAATCTATGGTTAATGTTAAAGTTTTATGAGTTGAATGAAAAAGTGCAGACACTGTCTGCACAATTATCTTGGTCGCATTATTGTGAATTACTATCTTTTGAGAATACTGATAAAATTAATTATTACATAGAATTAGTTAAAAATAATAATTTATCAGTTAGGCAGTTAAGAGAAAGAATAAAATCTAATGAATATGAAAGACTTCCGGAATCTACTAAAAATAAATCAGTAGAACAAAAAGAATCCGATATAGTTGATTTTATCAAGAATCCAATTTTGATTAAAAATAGCAATAAGTATGATATATTTTCAGAGAAAGTATTACAAAAATTAATTTTGGAAGATATTGAAAACTTTTTAGAAGAATTAGGAATAGGGTTTACTTTTATAAAAAGTGAATATCCAATTAAATTAGATAATAGATACAACTATATTGATTTATTACTTTATAATATTAAATATAGGTGTTATGTAGTCGTAGAATTAAAGATAACAGAACTTAAGAAAGAGCATACAGGTCAAATTATGACTTATATGAACTATATAGATAAGAATATAAAAACTATTGAAGAAAATGATACAGTAGGAATTATCATTTGTAAGCAAGATAATAAATATGTAATTAAATATTGCTCTGATAATAGAATAATTGCGAGAGAATATGAATTAGTGTGACATTATAAGATTTGTTGCTTTTTAATTCTATCAAGTAAATTAGTAAAATCATTAATAGAATGATTAAATTTATATGGTTCAATTAGAACTTTACCATAAGAACTAATTAAAGATAC
>OIYS01001568.1_pt1 | contig 11106 bp, 9 predicted proteins | sample 1588271 | NCBI WGS metagenome assembly OIYS01 (sample SAMN03283286) | human gut metagenome | biome: human-associated habitat; material: feces | host: Homo sapiens | place: Peru | collected 2012
TACATTTTTTATGTAACATTTTTAAATGTAAATATAATATCTATCGTTTTATCTTGATAGATATAAATCTTTTCTACTAAATTAATTATTAATTCTCTAGTTGGATTTTCTAATGATAAAAATTCATTTATATTTTTTTCTATTTGTTTATTATCTACTTTGTTTTCATTTATTTGTTCATTTTTAAGATTATCAATACTTAATTTATTATTAAATATTTCTTGTTTTAGATTTTCACTTATTCTTATGTATTGTTCTTCATCAATAATTCCTTTTAACATATTCATATAGTTTTTATCTAAAGTTTCAATTAATTTATTATTAGTGATTTCTAAACTTTCTATTTGTTTTTTTATTTTTAAAATATTATCTTCAAATTTTATATTGCCAATAGAATCTTTTATTTTATTTTTATCTAAATAATTTTTACATACATCTTTAATATTATCTAAAATAACTTTTTCTAATGTTTCATAATTATTTGTATGTGTAGTACAAACATGATATTTTGAGTATGTTCTATAATAATCACAAGTTGTATAACTTCTGCCAGTTTTAGTTTGATATCTAATAGTTATACGATGTTTACAATCACCGCAATATAAAAGTCCATCTAATAAATAAAATCGTTTCTTTTCTGGTCTTTTAACATTTTTAGGTAATAAAGTTTGAACATAATTAAATGTATCTCTATCTATAATTGCTTCATGAGTGTTTTCTACTATTATAAAATCATTTGGTTTGTTCTTAACTGTTTTCTTTAGTTTATAGTTAATCTTTTTAGTTTTACCTTGCACTACATCACCTACATAAATTCTATTAGTTAAAATTGCTTTAATTGTTGTATCAACCCATATACCATATTCTTGTGATATGCACTCTGTACTACATTTTGTATTCCACACATAGTTATAATAAGATGCTGGAGTTTTAATTTTTCTTTTAGTTAATTCTTGAGCAATATAGTGATAAGTATTACCTTTAAGTGCTAAATCAAATATTAATTTAACTGCTTCTGCTTGTTCATTATTTACAACTAAATGATTTTTATTATTTGGATCTTTCATATAACCAAATGGGCATCTACCAGATACATACAATCCTTCTTTCATTCTAGAATGCAAACTTGTTTTAACTTTTTTAGAAATATCTTTAGCATACATATCATTCATTATGGCTTTAAAAGGTGCTATATCATTATTGGTATTATCTATAAATGTGTCTATCCCATCATTAATAGCAATATACCTAACATTTTTATTTGGAAAATACTTTTCAATTAATTCTCCTGTACCTATATAATCTCTACCGAGTCTTGACATATCTTTAGTAATAATCATATTAATTTTTCCAGATTCGATATCTTTAATCATTCTTTTAAATGATGGTCTTTCAAAATTTGTTCCAGTAAATCCATCATCCACATATTCATCAATTAAATTATAGTTGTTCTCTTTGATATATTGATTAAGTAGACTTCTTTGACTAATAATACTATCTGATTCAATGTTTCCATCATCTCTTGATAATCTTATATAAATTCCTACTTTAAAACTACTATTCCCAATCATTAATTACTACTCCCTTCACTTTGGGAATAATGAGTATGATTACATGGTAGCTCTCTATTCAAATAATTGCAAGTCTCATTTATTTTTTTATTTATTTCTATTTTTAATACTTCAGTTATTGTCTCATTTAAAGATTTTCCATTTTCTTTAAACTTTAAATTAACTTTGTATTTAACCATAGAGTTTAATACCTCCAATAAATTCTATGGTTTTAAATTTTGTTTTAGTAATATTATTTGGTATGCCTGTAACATACATAACAATATTACTTACTATCATAAACCTCCATTAAATTAAAAATTATTATCTCCATATTCTTCACCTAACCCTTTCATTTTTATAAACTTATTTATTTTTTTCTTGTATCTATCATATCTATATATCCGATTTCTAGTAGTTCTACCATTAATTTAGTTATGGAAATATTATAGAATTTTGAAAGTAATTTAATTCGTTCAAATAACTCCACAGGTAAATATAAATTAAATCTTCTCATATACATCATCTCCTTCGCATGATGCATGTTACCTCTACAAAAAAGAAGAGTCAAGTCTTTGACTATAGAAAGTTTTGTCTAACATCCTAAAAAACATTGATGATTAATCAAATTATGTAACAGCAGGATAAGAAGATGGTGCATATACACTTGCTTTTCCTTATAAAATAAGGATTTATGTATGCACCATTCTTATTTCGTACTTACGAAATTCAACCTACTTTGTAGGTTTATATAAAGAATGATTATTAAATTAAACTTTATATTGTAAGACGTTAAAGTATAAAAAAATCATCCTATTATCTAATTTTCGTTAGATTTTATAGGATGATTAATTTTTTTTATTTTATTCAAACATTACCTTTAAAAATACTTTCTTACCTTTTTGTATAATTATAAATCCATCTTTGAAATCATCTTTTGTAATAATTCTATCAATATTGTTTTCTTTTTCTTGGTTAACACTAATACCATTTTGTTCAATTAATCTTCTTCCCTCAGATTTTGATGAAACTATCTTTAAATCATTTAATAAATCAATTAATAAGATTGGTAAATTTCCATTGAATTTAATTGTATCTATATTATCTGATAATGTCTTATTAGCCTTTGCATTGTATTTATCTTCTGCATCTTTAATAAAATCTTCTCCATGATACATTTTGATTATTTCTCTAGCAAATTTTCTATGTGCATCAACTATATCAGTATTAATCCAATCTTTATAAGTATTTGTATCAATATCAGTTGTTAATCTAAAATAATCTTCTAGACAAGAATCTGGAATTCTCATTGATTTTTCGAACATAATTGATGGTTCTTCATCTATTCCAATATAATTATCTAATGATTTACTCATTTTTTCTTTTCCATCAAGTCCAACTAATAATGGAAATACTATAACATCTTGTTGTTCTTGTCCATAATCTTTTTGTAATTCTCTACCAACAAGTAAATTAAATGTTTGATCTGTTCCACCTATTTCAATATCAGCATGAATTGCAACTGAATCATATCCTTGCATTAATGGATACATAAATTCATGTACTCCTATTGGAGTTTTATTATTAAATCTATTACTAAAATCATCTCTTTCAAGAAGTCTTGCAACAGTATATTTTCCTGTTAATTCAAGTACATCTTTAAAATTCATCTTATTTAACCATTCAGAATTATAAACAATTTTAGTTTTTTCTTTATCAAGTATTTTAGTAACTTGCTTAAAGTATGTTTCTCCACTTTTTCTTGTTTCTTCAAATGTTAATTGAGGTCTAGTTTTACTTTTACCACTAGGATCTCCTATCATAGCAGTAAAATCTCCAATTACAAATACAATATCATGTCCCATATCTTGTAACATTTTTAAAACTCTTAATGGCACTGTATGTCCTAAATGTAAATCAGGTCTTGATGGATCTGCTCCAAATTTAACAACTAATTTCTTCCCACTTTTTAATTTTTTTACTAAAGTATCTTCACTATAAATTTGAACTGCTTTTCTTACGATAATATCAATATTATTTTCATTATTCATTTATATTCCCTCCTAAATAATTTGTATAGTTAATTAAATTACAATCATCAAAGTAATAATAGTAATAGTCACTATCCATACAAATCACCTCCTTGAAAATAAAAACAAGCAAAACATCCATAAAGGACGAATTGCTCGTGGTACCACCTTTGTTTGTAATAATAGTTTATTACCTCTTATTGATAACGGATACTATCCGACTTAAAATCATCACTTGTAATTCATTATTTTAATTTTGTTTGTTTCCACCTACCACAAACTCTCTATAAATTATATTAAAATAATTACTTCGAATGAATCGCTTTTTAATTAACTGCATTGATTATACTATATTTTATGAAAAATAGCAATAATGTAGCAATAATTCAACTCCTACTATATTTTTACTATAAAATGCAAGATAATATTTTTTCATATTCTTCTATTTCTATATAAGTATCTATACCTTTAATAGGAGCCAATTCAGCAATTTTATATGCTACAATTCCTTTACCACTTATATTTGAAAATTCATCCCCAAAATTTTCTTTTAAATAGTAATCTTCTAATTCTCCCTTTTGCATTATAAATATATTCTTTTTATACAATTCTAATATAAAGTCCAATATTTCTTGTTGCAAATCTTTATCTAAATCTTGTAATTTATCTTTTGTATACATTCTACTTTTAAAAACACTCCATAAATCATTCAAACCACTATCATATTGCTTTTCTAATGAAATCTTGTCCAAAATTTTAACTAGTGATTCCCAATCTCTGCTTTCCATCTCTTTTTTCAGTTTTTTATTATTTTTGATTTTTTGTGATATTTTCCCTCTTATATTTGATATTTTTTGTTTTTCTGTATCATCCAATAAAACATCTAGTCCACTATTAATAATGTCATAATCAGCAATAATATAATTTTTGATATTTAAATCATCCAAAACCTTTCTATAAATATTAAAATACGACTTTCCACCTACTTTTATAATAGAAATATCATTATTATTCAGAACATTTTTTCCATATATTTTTTTTACAATTTCTGGAATTAGTATTTGTTCTTCACCTTCAACAAGGATTACTTTTTCAGCAAAGAACATTTCAGCATTTTTATGTTGTAACTCTATTTTTAATTTTTGTAATTCTTTACCATCACCATAGTCTTGCTTATTGATTTTACTTTTCTTTGTTCCATCAACAGTTTTTCGTATAACATTAATATTTTCTATATCAATGTTATGTATAAATTCTTCCGAATGAGTTGTAATAATTATCTGATTTTTTCCACCCGTAATAAAATCCTCTAATATATCTGATAACATTCTTTTAGCATGTGGATGTAAAAACAATTCTGGCTCTTCTAAAATAAGCAATGAAGATTGATTAAAAACTTTACAATAAAACTTAAATAATTCTATCATAATAAGACTTTGTAATCCACTTCCTTTATTTTCTAATGGTGTTTCTACTCCATCATTTACAGATAATCTTATATTTTTGTAATAATCTTCGCTTTTACTTTCAAGCATATTTATATCAATTTTTACATTCATTAATGATAATGTTGTTTTTAATTGACTATTAATATCTTCTTTTAAATCTGCATATACTTGTCCTATTGTTTGTTTTAAATCATCCGAACTTTGTTGAATAGCCTCTTGATGTTCTTCGTTGCATGAATCATTCCATTTTTTTTGGAGCAATTTTCCATACCAAGACCATTTTGTTATTTTTAAAGTAGTTTCTGTTGATCTAAATGCCGGAATTAATAAACTTGTCATTAAAGTAGCTTTAACATTTTGATTTATATATAACATTCTGTAATATTTAATACTTTTTTTATCAGAAAATGGATCTACACATACCTCCTCTTTAAGAATTATATTATATAAATTAAGTTCTTCATCTTTGTCATAATACTTATATATCCAAATTTTTTGCGTATTATCTAAAACCTTTTTTAATTCTTCAGTTTTTTTCCAAATTAATAAATTAGTACCTCTATAATTAAAAAGGTCTGGATATTTTTCTTTCAATTCATCATCATTATTTATTACCCACTCGTTATCAAAATTCTCATCACTTTCATTAAAGTAACTAGTTATATCTAATAAACCTGTACTCTTTTTTATATTATCTAATAATGAATAATCCAAATTATTTATTTCATCTATTTCAGCAATTATTTTAAAATTTTTTTCATATCCATTATTTTCATTACAATAAAATATTTTATCTTCATACGATGTAGCATTATATTTATCGCCTAATATTTCATTTAGCGCTAAAACTATATTACTTTTTCCAGCATTATTTTTTCCAACAAGAACATTTATTCCTTTATTAAATACGAAAGTTTCATCTTTAATACTTTTATAATTTTTTATGATTAGTTTTTTGATATACATTTTGTCACATCCTTACTACTTAATATATTAATATAAAATTACAATAATATATCTTTAAAGATTTCATTTAAACAACAATATTATATCATGTAAAAAGACATTTTTCTTCAAAACGCCTTAAATTTAAACCATATTTTTACTCATTATTCCCCATAAAAATCGTATCTCCAGCCTTAACTGTGTATGTATTATCACCACTTGGCACATCTGTATTAGAAGGTTCGCCACTTACTAATAACTTATCACCTATTTGTAAAACTGTAGTTGTTAAATTATTAAGTCTTATAAGCTCATCTATAGTAGTGTTAAACTTTCTTGCTATTGAATAAAGGCTATCATTTCTTTGTACAGTATAATATTGGTTTCCAGTAGGTTTTTCATCAATCTTTTCATCAATTGGTATTAATAACTTTTGCCCTATAGAAAGTGTTGTAGAAGGCAAATTGTTATATTTAACTATATCATCTACAGTAACATCAAATTCATTTGCAATAGAATAAAGACTATCCCCTCTTTCAACTATATATGTAACATATTCATCAGATTCAGGTGGTGTATTAGATGGAATAATTAGCTGTTGCCCTACATTCAAGAAATTAGAAGTTAAATTATTAGCACTTTTTAACTCTGCAACAGTTATACCATATTTGTTGGCAATGCTATAAAGAGTATCACCTCTTTGAACAGTATAGGTATCCCCACTAACACCAGGTGGTGTGTATTTAGTACCAGTATAATTAGCAACTGCTCTAACAACTGCTTCTCCATAATCTAGTAAGTTATTTTTTAGCTTATTTAGATCTCTATCATTATCTATAAAACCATATTCAATTAAAACAGGTTGAGTCTTACCAGTTAGTCTCTGAATAAAGTAATAATCTTTAGATGGATCACCGGGTAGCCTTCTTTGGTAGTATTTTCTCATTTTTTGACCTTCAGAACCAATCTCTTCTAAAATATTTTTAGCAAGAGCATCAGAATTCCTAAGGGCATACACTACTTCAGCACCTTCGCCACCACGAATATTTGGCTCTCCGCTACAACCGAGTTTAAAAAAATTTAATTTGCATATTTAATCTTTTTTTACAGTTAAATATTTTTGATTTCTAGCATTAACACTATTTTTATTTGTATAATCTAATTTACCACCACTTATTAAAGGTTTAATAATATTGGTAGAAATATATTGTCTTGATTTAATATGTAGATATTCTTTTATTTCTTTTGCAGTTTTAGGATCTTTACAATATTCTAATATCATATCTTGATATTCACTAATATTTGTTTTTTGTTGTCCACTTTGTTGTCCACTTTGTTGTCCACTTTGTTGTCCACTTTGTGTATCACCTTGTTCTACAATTTGTTGACTAGTTACAACACTCTTATTTCTAAAGATTACTTTAAAACTATCTCTTTCTTCATAAAATTCAGGTTCAGGTAATCCATATTTTTTCATTTCCCTCTTCATAGTTGGAATTCCAGAATGTCGATTTTCAATTACGTCACCTTTTTCTTCAAGAATTCTAACAATTGTTGGATTTCTTGATTCCATAGTTGTGGCAGTTCCTAGTTTTTCTAATTTATTAGTACCATAAAGTGCTCCTGGATTAATTATTTCAATCCTATCATTATACATATAAACAGATACATAAGCATTTTCTGTCTGTGTACTATAATCTCTATGGATCAAAGCATTAGCAACAGCCTCTCTTAATGCTTCTAATGGATATTCAGTTCTATTAATTCTTTTTCCTTCAGAATTAATTATTACACTATTTTTCATATTTCGCATTAAAAAGTTCATAGTACCTATAATCATTTCTTCTATAGTTCCATCAACTCTTTTATTATCAATAAATCTTTCTCCTAAAGCTCCTGTATCTCCTATCTCAATTCCAGGAATTACAACACAAGCGACAAATAATTGTGGATAATAAGTTTGTGGGAATTCTCCAAACAACATTGTCCCAGCTAATGTTGGGTACACTTTTTCTTCGCTAGTATCTGTAATACCACATATTTTTAAACATTTATCAAAAGAATTCTTAGCAAAGTTAGGTTTTTCATCTTTTAATTTATTTATATATTTTGTTAGTTCTTCTTGATTCAAATCATTAACGCTTGCACGCTTTGTAGGTCTAGTATCTTCAAAAATATGATCATTATAACTTTGAAGTGCATATATTTCATAATCTGTCATTACTTCATCTCGGTCACCTACTCTAGTATACGAACCTTTATTTAATCCTTTCGGTATATAATAGCATGGTTTCTTATTTTGTAATATCTCATCTATTTTAACCGCTAATATATTCTTTCCTTCAAATTCCATAGGTAAAATGTCTGGTCTAATTGCAGGCTCCATTGAATCACTACATAAAGAAGAAATTTTCTTTTGTAAATCATTTAAATCATATACGCCTTCAGTTTTAAAACCAGTTTCCTCATTTATACCAAAAATTATTATTCCTCCATATTTATTCGAAAAACTTGAAAATGTATCATAACATTTTTTAGGAAAATCAACTGAAGCCGTTTTAACTTCAATCATATTGGTTTCAGTATCATATTTCCTTAAATAATTTATTGCTTCAATTACTTCAGTTTCAGTCATGAAATCATCTCCTTTTAATTATTATACTATAAAAGCGCATTTTTATTGTCGATATTTCGCATAAATCATTAATTTGCTACCATTCTATCTCGTTAGGATATTCACACATTCTAACATCGGTTATTAGGCAATTATTTTCTTGACAATATTTTTCTACTTCAATTTTCATTTCGGAATAATCTATATAATCACCGTAATTATAAATTGCATCTAAAGTTTTAGATAAGTCTTTTGCTCTTTTTTCTTTGGTTTGTTTTAAATAATCACACGTTACAACATCAAACCATTGAGGAAAAAATATTTTATCTGAAATTATCGTATCAATTAACCCTTTTTCTAATTTTTTCATCTTTGTAGGTGTTAATACTTGATCCATTAAATTAAAAACTTGGGAATAAAATAATTTTATATTGTTTAAATATGGATTATAATCATTTTTCTCATTCTTTGGTATATTCATAATAAAATATTTAATTAAAACAATGTCTGTAAATAAATCAGTTAAAATATAATCAAAACTATAATATAAATTATTGTTTGATACTTTCTTTTTAGAAATTTTTTGATATTCTCTTACTTCTTCCCTTAACTCATTATCTACAAATTTAAAATTTCTGTCTCCTTGATAACTATGTCTAACTTCATACAAGAATCCAAATATATGATCTTGCATTACCTCTTCCATTAAGTTTTTGGGTTCAGCTTTTATTAAATAATGAATAGAATCGTATAAGAAATCTAAATCCTCATAATCACCAGATATATTTATACCAGCATAATTTTTTGTTAATTCTACTTTAATCATAACTACATCTCCTCCAAAGTAAATTCACAAGCTTATTATACTATAGATTTATTAATTATGATTAAAATATTATAATATTGATTTATTTTCTTGGGTATGAATTTCTAGCTAAATTTCTATTCTCATATTTGAAATTAATCATTGGAATAACATCATATTTAAATTTAATACATATATTTCTTTCTTCATCTATAACTATTGTATCTATTAAAGTATCAATTAATGTTTTCTTAGGGTTCTTTAAATCTAATAGTTCTTTTATTTTCTTAGTATAGTTAGGTAATACTATTACCTTATTTTTTATGTTTAATTTTTTTATTTCTTCGTTATTAATAATATCATTTATCTTTTTTAATTTCTTTTCTGATTCTAAAGATAATTCTTTATATAATTCACCAGTTATAACACCTTCACATCTATCGTTATATAAAGTTGATAACCTACTTAATATTTGTTGTTTATCTTTATTTAAATAACTTATCCTTTTATCTACACTTTGTGTTTCTTTATGAATAGTTTTTACTACTTCATTATTTAATTCTTCTATATCTAACGCTTTAATAAAGCCTGATACAGCTTCATCAATTTTTTCTAATATTTGTTCTTCTAAATAATCATATGGATAAAAGTGTGAACTACATCTTCCTCTTTTAGGATCTCTAGAATATCTATTACAGTTAATAGACCAATAATCTAGTTTCTTTCTGTAATAAACTGATAATCTATTTCCACATTCTTTGCAAAATAATTTACCTTCTAATATTCTTTTTTCTCTTCCTGTTTTTATAGGTACATTTCTAGTATATCTTTTTCTTAAGGTTTGTACATATTCAAATGTTGTCTTATCAACTAACGGTTCATGTGTATTTTCCACTATTACCCATAGACTTTGATCTAAATTTATTTTCTTCTTAGATTTATAATTTACTTTTGTTTGAGTATGTTGAACCATATCTCCAGTATATATTCTATTAGTTAAAATCTTTTTTACTGTTGATATATTCCAAGTATCCCTGTCAATTAATCTAGAAGAAAAGTTAGTCTTCTTATAACCACTTGGAGTTGGAACATTATCATTATTAAGTCTAGTTGCTATTTCAGTCGGACCTACTCCATCTGCTCGCCACTTAAATATATTTTTTACAATAGGTGCTGTATCTGGATTAGGTATTAAATGTCCCTTATCTTCTGGATCTCTCATATATCCAAAACTAGGTAAACTACCTATAAACTTACCATTCTTTCTTTTATCATTTAAAACATTTCTAATCTTAATAGAATTTTGTTTACTATAATAATCATTACAAGCAATTATAAATGTTGAAGAATCGTTACTAGCTTGATTTTTAAAACTATCAAATGACTCAAGTATAGATATAAATCTTATATTATTTTCCGGAAAAAATGTTTCAATATAATATCCTGTCATTACATGATCTCTACCAAACCTAGATAAATCTTTTACTACTACGCAATTTATCTTTTTCATTTTTATATCTTCTAACATTCTTTGAAATCCTGGTCTATCAAAATCTGTTCCTGAATATCCATCATCTACATATTCTCCAGATAAATTAAAATTATTATTTTTAACATAACTTCTTAATAATTCTTTTTGATTAATAACACTTTCACTATCAGATTCATATTTTTTATCTTTATCTTCTTGAGATAATCTTATATAGATTCCAAC
>OIYS01001571.1_pt1 | contig 11099 bp, 12 predicted proteins | sample 1588271 | NCBI WGS metagenome assembly OIYS01 (sample SAMN03283286) | human gut metagenome | biome: human-associated habitat; material: feces | host: Homo sapiens | place: Peru | collected 2012
AAAATATTCAAAGACTGTACTTGTATACTTTTTACGCATTCCTCTGCTGTCGTGAATATCGAAAAAGCACCTGTTTCCAATCACATAAAGATTAAATATATTACTGTTTTCAAGATTATCCGCATATTCAATTATATTTTTGGCGTAAGCCGGCATACCTTCCAAATCAGTTTCAATATCATCTACCATATATAATTTATAGACTTCCGTACCTGAACACTGAACTTCTTCTGTTTTTTCATAATCGCCGTTATCATATACGATGTAAAAATGCTCTTTCCCGGAAGTAATCCATCCTCCTAAACTTCTTGACATTACTTTAAGAATAGGCTTTCTTGTTTCGATACGATGCTTTTTTACTAAACTGCGAATTAAATAGACGGAGCTGACGATCGAAACAAATGCAAGAACAAAAGCTATAACTTTCAACCCGGTATTATTTTTCTTCATCAGCTCACACCCTAAAATCAGTACAGCTCGACATGCTCCGTGTCGTACTTTTTGAATTGTACTATTCTCTTTACAGAATCGCTGTCGGGAAAATATTCATATATTATACTGGTATACTTTCTTTGCATTGACCTGTTATCGTAAATATCGAAGAAATACCTGCCGTCGGTCACATATAAATTATTAAGAAGGGAATGATCAAGTTGCTCGGCATATTCTACGATAGCTTTGGTGCACTTCGGATAATTTTCTAAATTTTTCTTTTCGCTTTCGCTTAGAAAACTTCCCTCATTATACATACCCAAATCATATGTGTCAATATCCGATATTTCGAATTGATTTACTTCCTCATAATCGCCGTTATCGTATACTATATAATAATGCGGCTTGCGAGGAGTAATCCAACCAACAGAACTCATAGACATCACTTTAAGAATAGGCTTTCTCGTTTCAATACGATGTTTTTTCATTAAATCGCGAGTCAAAGATATCGTACAGATAACTGCGACAACAGCAACGACCGAAACAATAGCCTTTAAAATAATACTTTTATTTTTCATTATTTTTCACCCTTTTCTTAAACACCTAAAAGTATTTTCCGAATCCGAGTTAAATCAGCAGAATTAAGAATGCCGTTTTTGTCAATATCAGCCGTATCAAAGTCAATTCCGGTCAAAGTCATAACTCCGGCAATCCACTCATAAAAGCGATTGGGTTTTGTTCTCAGAGGTAATCAGTATAGCTCAATGTTTTTTATGTCCTGACTTGGTATTTTAGTTATTTGCTTTGCTTTATTGCTTTCCGGCAAATACTCGTATAAAAACCTGTCATGATCATAGTAAACACTGAAAAAATATCGTTCCTCTGTTATAAATAAATCCTCACCCAAATAGCCCTTGCCCATATCGTTAACAATTTTTATTACATTATCTATATAAGGCGGAACATATTCTGGCTTTTCAATATTATCCGGTCTGTCTTCATCGTACAGGTACAAGTGGTAAACCTCAGTATTTGATGCCGTAAATTCTTCCGTTTTTTCATAATCTCCGTTATCGTAAATAATATAATACTTTTTCGGACCAATAAGCGTCCAAAAATTCGGCACCTTTGTCTCCATCCTTAAAAGCGGCTTTCGTGTTGCAATGCGGTGCTTTTTTATTAAATCTCGAGTCAAAGAAACAGTACCGATAACCGCGACAACAGCAACGACCGAAGCAATTACCTTTAAAATAATACTTTTATTTTTCATTATGTTTCACCCTTTTTCCTATACACCTAAAAGTATTTTCCGAATCCGAGTTAAATCAGCAGAATTAAGAATGCCGTTTTTGTCAATATCAGCCGTATCAAAGTCAATTCCGGTCAAAGTCATAACTCCGGCAATATGCTTTTTTACCCGTATAAGATCTATTATATCCACCGTTCCGTCTCCGTTTGTATCCCCGGATTTTCTTGTGAAATCGGCGTCTGTAACCGTTACTGTAAAGGCAGCTGTAATATCATTTTCTGTTTTTGCCGTCACGGATATTGTTCCCGGTGCGAGAGCTTGTATAACACCGAACTCATCAATTTTTATTACCGTTCCTTCTTCGTAGGTATATGTTACATTTGTATTTGTTGAAACGGACGGGGTAAATTCGGGAAAGATTACGTATCTTTCCCCTACGGTCATAATAATATTTTGAATGTTAACGGATGTCGGTACCAAATTAACGGTAATTTCGCAGCTTTCTGTTTTATTACCGTCCGTTGCGGATATTGTTGCTTTTCCATAACCTAATGCAGTCACCGTGCCGTTTGATGAAACAGACGCAACGGAATCATCCGACGAACTCCAAGTAAGAAGCGAGGATACGGATTCTGCATCGTTACCCGAAATATCTATCTTTTTTGCGGCGTTAATATCAAGCTTTATGTCAGACGGCAAACTCCAATTTGTCAAATAATTATTGACATCACCCCCGACCGCAGATGAAATATTCGCATCGGTTATGGCGTTGACCGTTCCGTCATACAACGCCAGCAATCCGTTTCCCGACGTAATGGATACGGCGTCCGAAACGCTTGTTTTAAGCCAACCGTCACTATCCAGAGTTGAAACCTCAGCCTTAAAATCCACAGACGTTCCCGCACTGTTACCGGAAGAGAATTCAATTCGATAACCGTAATTCGGCATATAAATTATTGCGCTGAAACTATCCTCTTCTATTTCAAGCGGCGTAAAGCTGAAATTATCGCTGTCAAACCCGAAATACTTATTTTCGGATATCTGTGCAACATTATTGTTCTCTTTATCGTAAATATTTACTGTTAAAAAGCTGTTACCCGAATACCTTATTTTTAAATTGTCCGCCATACCGTTATCTGTATCGTTCGTTTCCGCCTGCAAAGAATTTGTATCTGCCGGAGAAATATAGGCTTTACCGTTGATTGTATCGCACACATATTGAATCGGCGCCCTGCACATAGCCAAATCCATATGGTCATATGAACCCTCATCTGCAAAATCTTTGTATTTTAAACGATGCTTTCCATCAGCTGTTAAAGCAAATGCACTGGCTGCCAGTACCGTACCATCTCCATTTTTTGATTCGCTCGTACTAATAAGTTTAGAATGTCCGAACGAATCAGTTGAATATTTTGCAACTGATTTTGTCTGAAAGCCATCGCTTGTACCTATCAAGGTTGTATCAACACTTTGCAACACCGATACAATGTCGCCTATATTATTCCGAAAAACTTTATGGCTGTGCTTATTACCGTCAGTAAGATTAGAATTGAGATTAGGACTTCCGTTTAAAATACTGTAATAGTCATTTAAGGTGGTAATTGCCTTGCCGTTTTTAAATTCATCTTCATACATCTGCGGCATAAGTTTTAAATACTCTATACTCGGCAAAAGCTGATAGGTTGTAGGTGAATTATGAACAGCCTCACGCACAAACTTATATGTATATTTATATGCTAGCCATTTTACAAACTTATTGTCAGTTATATTTTCTAACTGTTCTGCTAATATATCATCCACCATACTCACTTTCCCGCTTTCCAACGGATCAAGCGCATAATAGGTGCCGTATAACGGCGCTGCAATAAGAATTGCTTTTTCAACCTTTCTTTTATTTGCAACACTCTTTGCAATATATCTTGCCGCTAACAGACCGCCGGTGCTGTGGGTAACAAACACTACGCTTTCATATCCGTTACCGTTAATATGCTTTTGAAGCTCGTTAGCCGAATCATTCAAGTCGGCAAGCCAGTTGTACGGGAAAAATACCACATCGTAGCCCTTGCATTGCTTTTTCAAAGTATTTACAAGCAGTTTATATACTCCGCCTTCGCCCGGGTTCATTTCGGTTCCGTAAAAATCCTTTGAAATATCCGGGTGTACTTTTGAATTCTCTCCGTTTTTGTCAAGCCACAAAATATCTTTACGATCGCTCCATCCCAAAGCCATGATATAGTCGGTAATATCGCTGCTTAATTTGTCCTGGTCCGCCCAATATTCATTACCGTCTTCTGTGTAAAGCCGCGAGCCTAAATATCCCGGAAGAACATAAATTGCTTTTTTAGCAGACCTTAACATCGACACACCTTGATCTCTGCCGGAAAAAGCATTTTTGTCTATTTCTATTCTTCCGTCGCCTGTTCCCAAAGCGTTGCTGCCCTCTAAATTGGCAAATTGAGAAAACGCCCAATTATCGGGAATTTTAAAGCCTAAATTCCCGCTGAAACCTGTTGACATATCCCCCACAAAGCTGCTGCAGGCATAGCCGGCATTGGATACACGGGTACAAACATTTCTCGCACCGTATACTCCTACCTTATAGCTGCTTTTTGAGACTTCTTCATAAACCTTTTCAAAATACGGAATAACACTGCCGGTTATCTGATAATCCATCGCGTCAAAATCCACTGCAAAATAAATAATTGTATCAGCCGGAAGACCGAGATTATCTGCTGCCTCTATTGCGGATTGTGCGTCTGAAACGCCTTTTTCGGGTGTGAAATACTCAACCTTATTTGAGCTTGTTTGATAAATTGGAAAAAACCGCAAACCGGCACGCAGAATTATTTTGGCTTCCGTTACAGTCAAGGCCTTGCTTATTCCGCCGCCGTAGGTGCCGGTCAGGTATCTGCCTATATATCTGTATCCGTTATCGTAAAGCGTCTTTGCCTTTGCCGCATTAAGTATGGTGGCGCAATCAGCAGCTATGGCAGAACGTTTTGGATTGCCGCTGCTGATAAACAGCGACATCCATGTATCCAGATTCACTTTTCCTGTTCTCGGCAGAGCATAATGAGCCTGAAAATCAAGAACAGCCTGCTGTGTAACGGGATTGAATCTTCTGTCAAATATACCGTCCCCGAAGCCGTTAAGGAAAAGTCCGAACTGTACCAGTCCTATTATTTCCGCCAGCTTGGCGTCTGTGTAGTAGTTGCCGTTATAGTCTTTAGCCGCGCTCGAATTTCTTACATACGGTATTTGCGGGCATAATTCCTGCGTTTTAGTACCGAAGTTACCGGTTGCCGTACCGACAGGCATACCCTCCTCTGCCTGTAACGCATATACCAAGGCCTTGCTTGTGCTTCTGCCGTATACTCCGTCGCACGGTATAAGTGCGCCTATATAATCCTCATATGTACGGTTAAACTTCTGCTGCATTGAGCGAACTTCATAAGTACCGCCGTAATATGCGCTTAAAAGCTTAAACGAATCCATAGAAAGCAGCGCTTTCATAACATTAGGAGTAACAACGCCGTCGGGATTTATAAAGCCTGCGTCGGTTTTAAGTGAGATAACCGCTTCTTCCACCCGTGCGTTGAATATTTCTTCAAAGCTGACCTTACCTGTATCGGGGTCTTCCTTTAGATAATAACCGGGATTATAACCCTTACACCAAAGCGCGCCCTGCAATATAGCGAATTTTCTGTCGGTAACTCCATCCTGCCTATGCAGCGGATTCTTTGCATACAGTGCTTTTGTGGACGGTCCGAAATTATCCGCAAGCTCGGTTATTCCCAATTCGTGTTGGAGCGCTCTTGTAAGACCGTAAATAACATTCCAACCGGTTTTCCCGTTTTCCGTTACAGAACCGAAACCCAAAACATTACCGTATTCCTGATTCAACCATTTCTGGGTAAGGAGTACCATTTCGTCAATTTTGGTTGCGGTTACTCTGACGGCAGAAAATGTTTGAATTTCATCATTGTATTGCATTTCGGGGTTGTAATCATCCCCGATTTGAACATTTGATTTCGATAAAACAAAGGTACTGTCTTCTGAGAGATCCGAATTCGAGTAACTGCCGCTGAAAATTTGCGCGGTTGTCATCAGAGAATTGGCGGGGAGCAAAACAAATAATACCGCCAACGCTAATGAAATAAGCCTGTTTTGAAATTGCCGTTTTTCTTTCATAAGAACATTCCTTTCTTTTTTGTTTAAGAGCTGTTTTCACAGCTACCCATATACAGTATATCAAATAAGTAATATTCTGTAAATACCGATAAATAAAAAGACTCCACTCTTTTCAGAATGGAGCCGAAAACATTTGAAATTCCGTATTTCTATGATACAAACAAGATTGCTTGTTTAAGCAATCTTCACACCGTCCTTTGCAATATTTTTATAAAACGGCAGAATATTTGCGTACTTATTATAGGTTTTAATATCCTTTTCAATAGCGGATACAACAATTCCGTATTCAAAAAGCAAGCTGCCGCAAATTGAGTCGATTCTGGCACGATAAGACGACAGTTTTTCGGCGGGCAAATCAACAAGTATCAAAATATCGATATCGGAATCCTCGTCAAAATCTCCTCTTGCATAAGAACCGAACAGAATAACCGAATCTAATTTTGAACCGAATAAATTTTTTAGTTCAGCCGCCGTTCTTTGCAGAATTTCATTAAGCTGACTTTTCGTACACATAATATTCACCTCACTGTCCCTATGCTAAACATTAAATTAAATGTTTTTAAGATACCCGTCAACAATATCCAAAACGGTCTTGCGCTGTTTCGGATCAAGGTCTTTTAGCTTTGCCGTTAAGTCGTCAAAAACATACGGTTCCCCGCTCTGCAGCTCGTTACAGAGAACATAATCCGCCGACAGTCCGAGAGCGTTGATTATATTTATAAACTTATCAAGCCCTATAACCTTTTTGCCCCGCTCTATTTCACCTAAATATGCCGAACTCATATCCGCCATTTCCGCTAATTTTTCCTGCGTATAGTTTGCCTCGGTCCGTAAAAACTTCAATCTTTTTCCAAACTCAATCTTATCCATAACCCGCACCTCTGCTATAGCATTATTTCTACTCTATAAAGTATAATAAAATACTTTCAGAGTTTGAACGAGCGATAGCTTTATATGTAGGTTATAGCATAGTTTAAGTGCAAAAAAATTTTAAGAAACTAATCGGACAAATCTATTTTTAGGCTCATAATAAGTTCTGTTACGGCAGTATGCTTTACCGCCTCTTTAATCGGTATATCCGCTTTTCGTACCTCTGCAAAAATAATAAACATTCTTTCGTCTTCGGTCGGACGCGGTAAAAGTAACCTTATTTCGCAATATTCGCATGTTTCACTGCCGTAAAGCGCAGCCGTGCCTTTCAGCCCGGAATATCCGCCCTGCATTATATCAAGCACCTTAAAGCCGTTATCCGCAAAATCTTCCGATTTAATGTATTCCTCTAAACTTTCCTCGGAATTATCCGTACCCACGGTAACGGTTATTTTTCTATCCCTGCTCATATATGCAAAGCCGTTGGCGGTTGTGCGCTCAAAATCAGTAACCACATAAACATTTTCAGGCAGCGCAAAACTCATTCCGCCTATATAAAACCGATTATTCTTATAGTAAAGCATTGTTTTCTCCCTCCAGCTCTATACCGAGATATGTACTTAACCATTCCCTGTATTTTTTACGTACTTCCGAATCCGGGTTGTAATTGTTTTTGTTTCCGTATACAAACCCGTAATAATGCGCTAATTTCGGAATGTAGGTATCTAAAAACACCGTATACTCTATAACAGTGTCATAGGCTGGAATCAGGCTTGCAGGCAGCAGCTTAACAAGTTTTTGCCGCTCCGTAATAATACTCTTGGTTTTCTGCCTTATTATATTTTCGAGAACACTGTAATAATCATCAGATAATATCTTATTCGGGTTATTAAAGTAATTAAGATTATCCTTGATTCCCTGTTCAAATGCAAGCTCGGATTCATATGCCGCAATACAATTATTATATTCTATTATCCTGTCCGTATACTCAAATTTACTTCTTAATTCCGCACAGGCTTCAGCATACGCCGTTTTAATGCCTTTAAAATCCTTGCATGAACTTTCCAGCAGCATAATAATTTTTTCCGACATTTCCTTTTTCTTAAATTCCTCTTTCATTTTCAATTCCTCCGTTTTATATACATTATAGCATATATTCTATGCTATAATCAATATTATCACATCGGTTTTAAAATATTTGTCGAATTATGTCTTACAGCATAAAAAAAGAATCGGTTTAACCCGATTCTCAACTCACACTTTTTACATATGCGTAAATCAAATTATTAACTACTTTTCTATGCCCCGGCGAGAGCTTACTTGTTAGCCTCAAGGTTTCGTCATCTACAAAGTGCTTGGCGGACGGAACGGTATCCCGCAGAATATAATCCGTTGATATATCAAGGGCAATAGCAATACTTACAAATATTTCAAGACCCGGCAGCTTTTCCTCCCGTTCTACCTCGCCTAAAAATCCCGTGCTCATATTTGCCATTTCCGCAAGCTGCTCTTGGGTAAGTCCTCTTGCTTTTCTGACTTCTCTGATTCTGTTTCCTACCGATAATTTTTCCATTTTCATCATTCCTGACAATAGCATATTTTTTATGCTATAATTATAAAAAGAAAAGTTATTTATTTGAACACGCTATAATTTATATTATATGCTATCGCATAGTTTATATAAATTTTTGTTGAATAATGCGTATTAAAACCGTATTTAATTAGTATAAAACATTTTTGAAAGGAAGTTGCATTATGTTAATAGCAATTGATCACGGCAACAAGCAAATCAAAACAAACCACAGAACATTCACTTCGGGGTTTTGCGAAAGCGTCACCCCGCCGCCGTTCGGAAAGGATGTGTTGTTTTATAAGGGAAAATATTACACGCTTTCAGATAAACGCATTCCGTATATGCGGGATAAAACTGCCGACGAGAGATATTTCATTCTTACACTGTTTGCAATAGCGTTTGAATTAAAAGAGCGCCGCCATACGGATGAAACCTGCGATATAGAGCTTGCTGTTGGTTTACCGCCCGCTCATTTCGGAACTCAATACGAAAAATTTACAGAATACTTTTTACACAGAGGTATAATTGATTTCTCGCTTGACGGTATTAAGTATTCAATAAACATAACAGACGCCGCCTGCTTTCCGCAGGCATATGCCGCAACAATGCCGATATTTCAGCAAATACGCAACTACCCTAAAGCTATTATAATTGATATAGGCGGGTTCACGGCGGATTATATGATAATGAAAAACGGTATACCGACTCTTTCTGCCTGCGACTCGCTTGAAAACGGCGTTATAAACCTATACAACGGTATTCGTTCAAGAGTGAGCAGCAGCTATGATTTATTGCTTGAAGAATCTGATATAGACGATATTTTGCAGGACAAGCCCAATGTATATGATGAAAACATAGCGGATATAGTACGAGCGCAGGCGGAGCTGTTTATAAACGACCTTATAAACAAATTAAGGGAGCTTATGATTGATTTGCGTACGGGAAAGGCTGTATTTGTCGGCGGCGGTTCAATTCTTTTGAAAAAATACATAGAAGCGTCAGACAAAATCGGCTGCCCGATATTTATTGAGGAAATATCCGCCAATACAAAAGGATATGAATTGCTGTATAAAGCCCAAGGGTGATGAAAAATGTCCGAGAAAAAAGATATTTGCAGATTCACCATACAGTTTAATCCCGCAGACCCGTGCCACAGAAAGGTAATAGAATTACTCAATTCACAGGGGCGGAGCAAGGCGCAGTTTATATCCAACGCCATAACCCATTACATACATTGCACCCAAACGCCAGATATATCGGATAATACCCCGACTGATATTGAGGCAATGGTTATTTCCGCAGTGAATCGTTATATGGAGAACAGGGGAGAGAATGCGGTGCCTAAACCGGATGCGGGTATAAAAGATACGCCGCAAAAGCAAAACAATGTGCCGTTTGATGATAATGACATACAGGCTATAACCGATACTTTATCAATGTTCAGAAAAAGATAGGTCAGGCAGGAGCGGTTTTCCGCCCCTGCCCTTTCTTTAACTTCTAAACAGCATTATACATCTGCTTAAAACAATACATTGCTCCTGAAACAGATCCTCGTCAAAAACTCCGCATATAATAGACTCTTTCATAAGCAGCGGACGGTACATAGCGAAAATGGTTTCAAAGGCATTTGCGTCGCCCTTTTGAGCGGCAAAAATAAGCTCCTTAAAATTCATCCCGATACCTCCCCCATGTTTCGCGCAGCTTTGTTATTGCACGGTAAAACGCGGTTGCCGTGCCTTTATATGTTAATACTAAACACCTGCCTATTTCTGCAAAGTCCTTGTCCTCAAGAATATGAGCTACAATTATTTTCTTTTCCCTATCGGAAAGAGATTTAAGCGCCGTTTTAAGAACATCATAATCTATAATTGCCTGAATAAAATCATATTCATCACCGGCAAGCCCTACATAATCCACCAGCGGAAATTCCTTTCCGTATTTCTTGCCTTGCTCTGTAATATAATCTATTTTACGGTTGCGCAAAGCAGTTTTAAGCAGAGTGGTAAATCTGTTTTGCAGGGCGTTTACACCTTTTCCGTCATTTCTTTTAAACATTTTTATTCCACCTTTTATAAATCTTGTTTTTTAAAGACTTATAAAGGGCGGCGGTGAGCGGCAACCGACACAAAATATGTACTTTGATACATATAAAACGAGCTGCGGCTCACATAAAGAACCGCAACTCGCTGCCGCACATTTTAAATTGTTTTCTTTTGTTTCAAAATCGGCTGTTTTTTTAAAACGGCCTCCGCCGTTCTTAGCCTAACTCCTTTTGAAACAAAAGCGTCATATATTACTTCCTTTCCGAATACGCATTATAACTCACATTATACGAATTACAATGTAATTTATGTGAGCCGCACTTCATATTAAAATAAATATGAGGTGTTGTTATAATGCAAAATACATATGAAAGATTAGCCTTTTCCATCCGTACCGCAAGAAAGAGAGAAAACATAACTCAGGCAGAGCTTGCCGAAAGACTGAAAATGAGTATCCGCACAATACAAGGTATAGAAAACTGCAAGGGCAATCCTAAATTTGAAACTATAATCCTGCTGTGTAGGGAGCTTAATGTTAGATTAGACGCCGCGCTCTATCCCGATATTCCGGCTGAAAATATCTCTAAATCTGCTATCGACTTCTTTAAGAATAAAAGTGAAAGCGAAACGCAGAAGTATATAGATATTTGTAGGTGCGCGGAAAGAGACGGTGGTGCGGACATATTTTTGGACTCCAAAAGGAGTAGACAAATATGTACACGAAAGAGCAAATTAAAACTGC
>OIYS01001574.1_pt1 | contig 11084 bp, 3 predicted proteins | sample 1588271 | NCBI WGS metagenome assembly OIYS01 (sample SAMN03283286) | human gut metagenome | biome: human-associated habitat; material: feces | host: Homo sapiens | place: Peru | collected 2012
CGCCTGAATACCTTGAGGCGGCAAGAATAGACGGACTGAACGGAAAGCTGCAGGAATTCAGATATATTATTTTCCCCGTTATGAAGCCTCAGTGCCTTTTCGCGGCTATCAACTCAATTGTGGCGTCCCTCGGGGCTTACGATATAGCCGTTGCGGTTGCGGGAATGCCAAGCCCCGAATATTCCGCGCATACGATAGTGGCGCATATTTACGACTATGCGTTCACCAGGTTTGACATGGGCTACGCCTCGGCAATAGCAACCTTTCTTTTCGCGCTCAGCTACCTGTTGGGAATAATAGTAAGAAAAATGTTCGCTTCGGACGATTAAGGGGAGAACCGTATGAAACCGAAAAACAGAATTGATTCATTTGCGTATTTTGATAAGCTTGTGAAAAACGCAAGCCTTTGGGCTGACAGGCTCAATTACAACGGGAATACCGAATACAAGAAAACAGCCGAGCTTTATTCGCCCGATGAATTTAAGGTGAGCGAAAAACTTGAATTTCATACCGTTACCGCGTGGAAGACCGAAAAGGGCGAGGAACACTGTAAATACTCGGTAGTTCACCAGGATTGGCGGCGCTTTTATTCCGAAAATATGCACGCGAGTGTGCACGAATTTGAAAATCCGCAGGATTTGGGCGGAATACGCCTGACATCCGAACGGGATAATATAGGAATAAAAACAGAGGTATCCGACGAGGGGATACTTTGGTTTCCCGCAGCCTTTATTAATGCCGAAAGGGCTGGGGAAGAATACTTTGCGGAGTTTAAAGAGCCCGCAAGGAAGTTTATAAGACTGGTGTACGAACCCGAAAACCCCGAAAATGAACCCGACTTTTATCCGCATGAAATTTTAAAGGCGGAGGTGCTTTCGCATGAAAGCCCGAATACCGAGCCGTGGCTTTTTGCAACCGAGGAAATGGGAATAAAAAGCCCCGTGCTTTTTCCCGAGCCTTTTACGGAGGTAAACCGCGAGGAGCTTATACCGCTTTCGGGCATGTGGAAAATGACCGATTACCCGACGGATGATTACTGGCGGACAGATACCGATATATCGGAATATAGGGATATGCCCGTTCCCGCCGACGCGGATCACTTCGGTTCGGATATAGCAAAGCGGGCTGAGGAAAGCGAGAAAAACGGCGGCGCGGGCGCGTATGCCGTATATACCCAAAGAATAAATATTCCCGAAAATATGCGGGGAAAAGAAATAATACTCCGCTTTGAATCGGTCGTATCGTATGCGCGCATATTTGTTAACGGCTGCTTTGTTACATCGCATAGGGGCGCGCTGACTCCGTTTGACTGCGATATTACAAAATTCGTAAAGCCCGGGCTTGACGCGGTTATAACCGTTTCGGCAATGATTGAAAATCTAAAACCCGATTTTCTTATGGCGCGCGGCATTTGCAGCTATGTGTGGCTGTTTGCTCTGCCGAAAACAGCCCTTGCGGTTTTGCGCACCGTAACCGATACGGAAAATGAAAATAAAACCGGTTTGCTTACCGTAAGGGAAAAAATTCATTGCTTCGGCAAACATGAAAACGCCGAAACGCGCTATACGCTTATTTCGCCCGATAACGCGCATATGGTGCTTGAAACGGAAGAAATTACCCGCACGGCGGACGGCTGCACGGTTAAAAAATTCAGTATAGATAATCCCGCACTTTGGTCGGCAGAGACCCCGCGGCTTTATACCCTTAAAACAGGGCTTTTTATAAACGGCAATGCCGTATTCACCAATTATTCAAAGGTGGGCTTTAACAGCATAAAAATCAAGGGCAACCGCCTTTTGGTGAACGGAAAGGAAGAAAAGCTGCACGGCGTTAACTGGATGTGCCATTCTCCCTACAACGGGCTTGCGGGGAACTACGAGCACGACAGAGAGTCGCTTATTAAATTTAAGGCGGCAAATGTCAATTTTATACGCACATGCCACAATCCGCAGAAGAGGTATGTTCACGAGCTGTGCGACGAATTGGGAATATACGTTGAGGAAGAGGCGGCTACGGTATTTTTATCGCGCTGGGTTCCGAATATTTACGAAAGGTACGATTACCTTGTAAATCCGAAATACCGCCCCGTCTTTACAGAGGGGTACGCGCAGATGATGGCAAACGCCTGCTCGCACGCAAGTCTTTTGTATTACTCCCTCGGGAACGAGAGCGACTGGAGCGTTAACACAGAGGCGGCGCGGGATTATCTGCGCGCGGCGGATAAAAAACATCCGCATAAGTTTTCGTGGGGATATTCGCACCCGCAGGGCGCCGTTGAAATTCAGAGCGAGCATTACACAAACCCGATATGGATGGGCGGCACCTCCGAATACCCAGTTATATACGACGAGCATGCGCACACAATAGGCGAAAATCTTGCAAAAATAGAAAGCGACCCGAGCCACCGCGATATGTACGCGTTCCGACTGAAAGAGGTTTGGGAAACGGCTTACAACAAACCCGGCGGACTGGGCGTCGCCGTATGGAACGGCAGGGAATTTGCGGGCATTAAAAACGGCGAACACAACGCGCTTTTTAAGCCGAAATGGGGCGAGCTTGACCTTTGGGACAGGGCAAAACCGGAATTTTGGCACATGCGAAAGATTTTTTCGCCCATACACATTGATGAATCGCTAATATACAGAATACCGCCGCACGGCAATTTGCTGCAGATTCCGGTGCAGAACCGTTTTTCACAGCTTGATTTCGGAAAAATCGAAATGCAGTGCTTTATAAACGGCGAGGAATACCCCGCAAAGCTGCCGCCGCTGCAGCCGGGCGAGCAAGGCTATATAAGCCTGCGAAAACCCAAGTGGTTCAGCGGGGACGAGGTATTTCTGTCGTTCATGCGCACAGACGACCCTATAGGCAACACGCTTATTGACTCATTTAAGATAATACTTGAAAGGCCCGCTAAAAAATTGCCGTTTAAGCAGGCGGCGGGCGGCGGAGACGTAACGTTCTTTGAAACGCAGGTTGAATCGCAGATAAATTCCGACTGTATGCATTTTTGGTTCGGAAGAGGCGACGGAATGATTCACGGCGGGAAATTCAAAAATAAACTTTTTGTCAAAGAGGGACCGTACCTTAACCTCGGAACAAATTATCCGCTTACCCCCGAAAGCGCGGACTTTATAACGGCAGAGCAAAGCGGTGAAGTTAAGATTATTTCGCGGCATAGGTATAAGGAGCTTGAAAATCCGGTTGAAATAACGCAGTTTTACCGCAGAAACGGGGAAATTGAAATTTCATTCGGCTTTGATTTCCCCGCAGAGCACTCTATTGACGAGGTAGGTATAACCCTGCGGCTTAAAGACGTGACCCGACAGATTTGGGAGCGCAACTCAAAAATCTTTACCGACTACCCCGACGACTGCGTAGGGCGGCTGAGCGGGGATATAAAAATACGGCGCGGATACGGAACGGAAACGAAGACCGAAAAGCCGTGCTGGCAGTGGAATGAAGATGAATTTGAATTCCAACTGACTGAAAGCCCCGATTTCTCTTCCACACGCGATTTCAGAGCCGCAAAGCGCGACTATTATTACGTTGCGGCGCTGCGCGAGGACGGATTGGGACTGGCGGCGGTTTCAAACGGCAACGGAGGCAGCGTGCGTTTTGAGGTATCGGGCGGAGACGTGCTTATGCACATTAACTCCGAGTGTGGCTCTGTAACGCTCGGCGAATTCGGAGCAAACCGATTCGAGCTGCCGCAAAACGGCGGCAGGTATTCGGGAAAGATAAATTTGCGGTTTTTTGACTTAAACGAATAACGGCAGAACGGAGGAAAAAATGAAAAATATAAAGTTTATAAGAGCGGCGGGCTTTCTGCTTGCGCTGTGCATAACGCTTACCTCTTGCGGCAAAAACGGCATAAGCGGCAAAAAAGACGCGAACAATGAAAATCCGTATTCGGGCATGAATATTAAAAAACTTTCTGAAATTACAACCGCAACCGATTCGGATTACAACAACGCGCTGGTTGCCGAAACAAAGCTTTATGCCGACAGCCTTGTGAATACGGGCAGCGTTAAATACAAGGAAAAAGCGGATTTGCCCGATATAAGTGATAAATTCCCCGAGTATTCGTATAAGGACTATTCGTACAAGGATTTCAAAACCTATATAGGCGATGGCTTTAAGAAAAGCGGAGCGTCCCCGATAAACGATAACTGGGAGTCGTTTACCGCCGCCGACAGCAAGGTTTTTGAAATTGATTTTGAAAAGGATTTTGAAATTAAGAGCATAACCGTTAAATGGGCGGGAAAAACCGCCGTTAAGGGCAGCGTTCAGGTATCGGACGATAAGTACGCCTGGTACGATTCGGTGGATAGGCTGGTACTCACCGCCGCGAAGAATCAGGTCACGGCTGACGTTAACGAGACCCACAGAAGATATTTGCGGCTCTATTTCCCGACGGCTATTGATATTTCGCTTGTAAGCGACGTTGTTATTAAGGGCTGCCCCAGCAATCAGACCGCGGCAATACCCGAGGGCGAGGAAACAAACGGCATTGCAAGACCTGTTGTTTACCCGTATGCGGATAAGGTGGACGGGGTAAAGGAACCGGTAATCAGCCTCGGCGGCACATGGAAGTATACTGCCGAGCCGCAGGACGGTTTCTGGAAGAACGACGCCGACGTTTCAAAATGGACTGACGTACCCGTGCCCGGAGACCCCGATAACCTTAACGTCGGGGTGAGAACCAAGCACAAAAATAATCTTGACGGGAATTATCCCACCGTATTCAGACTTTGCACCTCTATACCCGCCGATTATAAAAATAAAGAGATAATACTGCAATTTGAGGGTATAAACTATTATTCCAGAATTTTTGTAAACGGTCAACTTGTAAGAACCCACAGGGGCAGCGCAACCGCGTTTGCCTGCCTTATAACCGACTATGTAGAGCCGGGCAAGGACGCGGTGATAACGGTTGAAGCAACCTTTGAGATTGTTTCGGGCGAGTCTAATCTATATCAGGGCATTGTGGGGTATCCTAAATTAATGGCGGTGCCGAAAGAAAGCATATGCCGCGTTCAGACCGAAACCGATTTTGACGCGTCCTATACAAATGCTACCCTTAATGTTTCGGCGGCGGCGTTTTCGCGCAGCAATCCCGAGGGAAAATTTGAAATATCGCTTAAAGACCCCGACGGAAAGGAAGTATCCCTTAAAAATACATCCGCCGCGTTTAAAGGCGAAAACAACCGCGATACGGTAATAACCAATGAAATTAAAAACGTTCAGAAGTATGACGATGAACACCCGAGACTTTACACACTTACCGTATCCGCCGTTTCAAAGGACGGCAAGACGACGGAGACGCTTACCAAAAAGGTCGGCTTTAAAAAGATAACAATAAGCGGAAATCAGCTGCTTGTAAACGGCAAATCCGTAAAGCTGCGGGGAGCGGACTGGAATAATTTAAGCCCGAACGGCGGCTTGGTGGCGGATTATTGGTCGGACAGGGCGTCGCTTATAAAGCTGGCGGCGGCAAACGTTAATTACATAAGAACCGCGCACCACCCGCAGTACAGCTATGTATTCGATATATGCGACGAGTTGGGAATTTACGTTGAGGAAGAATGCGGAATTGCTATGGTCTGCCGGTGGACCCCCTCAATTTACGAAAAGTATGAAAAGCTCTGCAACCCCGCCGAATCGGATTATTACCTTACATATTACGCAAATATGGTTGAGGGCAGCCGCTCGCATGCAAGTCTGCTCTTCTATTCCCTCGGTAACGAAAGCGATTGGGGAGCGAATATCGAGGCGGGCAGAGATTATATAAAGGCGGTTGACGGCAAGCACCCGACCAAGTTTTCGTGGGGTAAGCTGCAACCCTCGGAAACCTCGACCGATATATTCAGCGTACACTACCCGACGGTAGGCGAGATCTACAATAACACCGCCACCTCAGTTCCTTATATATACGATGAATACGCGCATGTTTACGGTCATAACAGAGCCGCGTATTATGAGGATCCGTCCGTACCTGAACAGTGGGATCTTGAAAAGCTGTGGAACCTGATTTATAAGCAGGCTGGCGGACTGGGCGGAGCTATATGGCATTCGCGCGATATGGCTACAATGACCCCCAAGGGAGCGGAAAAGTACTTTGTAAGATATTGGGGTATACTTGATACCTGGAACAGGGAAAAGGAAGAATACTGGATAACCAAAACGGCGTATTCGCCCGTTCATATTGACGACGACAAGGTGTATGACGTTCCCGCCTCGGGCACGCTTTCAATACCTGTTGAAAACCGCTATCAGAACACAAATCTTAACGAAATTACGTTGGAGTGTACCGTAAACGGCAAGAAAACGGACGTTAAAATGCCCGACATTGCGGCAACCAAGACGGGAAACATTGAGATTAAGCATAACGGATTTAAAAACGGCGATGTTGTACGCCTTATTTTCAGAAATAACAACGGAAAGCTTTCAAATCTTATCGTCAGCGAATACGAGTTTACGTTGGGCGGAAGAAAAGGACCCGAATTTTCGGGCGCTTCGGGAGACGCGCCGACCGTGAACGACGCCGACGGGAAAATAACCGTATCGGGCAAGAGCTTTAATATTGTGTTTGATAAATCCACGGGTAAGATAACCGACGGCAAGGTGAACGGCAAAACCACCGTTATAGGCGGACCCGACCTTAATCTCGGCAGGTTTATAAGCCTTACCAAATGGAAATTGAACTCTATATCCTGCGCTGCGTCGGGCAGCGAGGCGGTCGTAACCGTTTCGGGTTCGTACAGCGAGGTTTCCTCGGTTACGTTCAATATTAAAATTGACGGTACGGGCAGAATGAACACCGAATTCAGCGCGGCGCTGCCGGGCAGCTCGGTTGAGGAAATAGGCGTTACATACGTTATGCCGCTGTTAAAGGAATTCAGCTGGAAATCGGATGTTTACAGATATTCCTTACTGCCCGATTACAGCGTGGCAAGACTTAACGGCACAGCCGTTCCGTACAGAGAGGGCTCGGCTACAAAATCCCCGCTTGATACGCCCCTGTGGCAAAAGCTCATGGACACGGTAACCCCCGGAATTGCGGACGACGGCACTTCCAGATTTACCGATGATTTCAGGGCGAGAAAGCATAATTTATTCTATTCGCAATATGTCACAAAGGATAACACGGCTGCTATATTTGAGGCTGACGGCAAGAGCGCCGCGAGGGTGGCGACGGTGGCTGATAATAAGGAAGCCGTAAAGGTAATGCTCAGCTGCAAGTGGGGGCATATTCAGTCTGCCGGTGAGTTTGCGGCGGTTTATGACGAAAAAATACAGTCTTCGGGAAATTTCAGCGGAAATATCGTTTTAAGATTATCTGCTGAAAAGGTTTACGATAAGTAATTCAGGAACTTTGGCGCATGTTGTTTTAAAGAGGACAGCCGCGGTGTTCTCTTTTAGACATATAAAAATAAACGCCGTACACGGTTATTCCCGTTTATCGGGCGGCACGTCCCATACCGTGCGCGGCGTAAGAAAGGTTGGAAAAATTTGAAATCATTAAATTGCAAAAAACAGACAAAAAAATGTATTTCTCTCCTATCGGCGGGCGCGCTGCTTTTATCGGCGCTCGCGGGCAGCTTTTCCGTATCGGCGACGGACGCCGTAATAAATGTTAAGGATTACAGTTCTTTGGCGACGGACGATAACTGGACGCCGGCAATTCAAAAGGCGATTGATACGGCGGCGGAAACAGGAGCTGCCGTTTACATTCCGTCGGGCGAATACCCCTGCGAGCCTGCGGAAGAAAAGGAAAGCTGGGAAGTAACCCCCGCTACGTTTTATTTGCCTGACGCCGCCGTTACAATTATGGGCGACGGCGAGGAAACCGTGCTTTACAAGCCGAGAAACGCAAGCGTTACCGAAAACTCGGCGGCAATGTTCCGCACTTCCTATAAGTCCTCTGCAAAAATAACAATAAAGGATATTAAAATAAGAGGCAACAACAACCCCGGTTCAAATTTCGGGCTGATAGACGGAATAGTTCTTAACGGCAGTTCAAACGCCACGGTTGAAAATGTTTCTGTTGACGGAACCAAACGCCACGGCATTTATATGATTGCGGGCGCAAATAACAACAAAATCGTAAATCCGGTTATAAGCAACACAAACCGCGAAATGCTCGGCTGCGGTCTTCAGTTGGAGGGCGCATATAATAACACGGTAATAAACCCGGTTATAACAAATTCGGGCGCGAATGCCGTTGATCTGTCACTTTGGGTTCCGGGCGGAATTTATCCCGCAAACGACGGCTCAAACGGCTCGCCTTACAGTTCATCCGACGATTACCGCTCAACCGGCAACGTGATTACGGGCGGTATGATAGCCGGTACCGGAATAGATAACGGCAATATAGGCGGCGGAGCGTTTGAAAATAACGCCAACGACGATGATTACTACGGGCTTAATATTATTAAGGGCAGCAACGGCAATAAAATATCCTTGGATCTTATACGCGATGTAAGAACGGCGGATAATTATAACTCAAAGGCTGCCGCGATAAGACTGTATGATGTCGAAAACAACGAAATTAACGTTAAGCAGGTCTACAATACAAAGCAGTATGTTTTATCGTTCAGAAATACCTGTCAGAATAACAGCGTAACCGTTGGCGCGGCTTGCAAAATCGGTGCGTCGGCTGCAAATAATGAAACATACTATGAAAGCAATACCGTATCAATAACCGAGGAAGAATTTGAGGCTCCGGGAAATGTTATCCGTGCAAAGCTCAATTTCACAAACGGTGAAGATGGTGTTAAAAAGGAAAGTAATATAGCGCTTTATTCGCTTCATTTTGCTTGTTCTCCCGAAAGATTCGGGCTTTTTAAGGACGGAAGTAACATAACCTCCATTGCGGGGTCGGACTGGAAACTTGAATATGACTATGCGCTTTCCGATAAAGTAGTCGGAATGGGTAATATTCAGGTTCAGGGCGGCAGCAACTGGAACTGTGCAGGCAACCCTGCGGCAGACCGTACTGACGGAACAGGCAAATGGCAAAAAGCACAGATAAGCTTAGAGCCGCTGGGATGCTCGGCTACATGGTCGCAGTCGCTTTACTGCCTTGCTTTATCAACAAGCACTACGGCGGCGGTTGATACAAATAAAACGTACTACGCTTATTATAAAAATGTAAGAATTGTTGACGGTGAGGGAAATGTTAAATATACTTTCACCGACAGCGATTTAACCACTGCCGAGCTCAACCCTCAGGTTTGGGGCAGTGAAACAAATTTGAACACTACACTTGATACGGTGCTTGACCCGTATTTCTATGCCGATGAAGACGTACCGACAGCCGATAAGGTAATCCGTGCGGCGGTTAAGTTCACAAACGGTGATGAGGGCGTTGAAAAGAAAAGTCAGTTAGCGCTTTATTCGCTTCATTTTGCTTGCTCTCCCGAAAGATTCGGGCTTTTTAAGGACGGAAGTAACATAACCTCTATTGCGGGGTCGGACTGGAATCTTGAATATGAATACGCGCTTTCCGATAAAGTAGTAGGAATGGGCAATATTCAGGTTCAGGGCGGCAGCAACTGGAACTGCGCGGGAGACCCCGCGGCAGACCGTACCGACGGAACAGGCAAATGGCAAAAAGCACAGATAAGCTTAGAGCCGCTGGGATGCTCGACTACATGGTCGCAGTCGCTTTACTGCCTTGCGTTATCGTCAAGCACTACGGCGGCTGTTGATACAAATAAAACATACTACGCTTATTATAAGAACATAAAGATTGTTGACGGCGAGGGAAATGTTAAATATACATTTACCGATAACGATTTAACCACCTCAGAACTGCAGCAGCAGGCTTGGGGCGATCAAAAAAACATGGATACTACGCTGTCCGTAGTTAGCGACCCGTATTTTGCACCGGTAAAAGAGGATAAGATAATTCAGGCGGCGGTTAAGTTTACAAACGGCGAAGACGGTGTTAAAAAGGAAAGTAATATAGCGCTTTATTCGCTTTGGCTTGCATATTCACCGGAGAGATTCGGGCTTTTTAAGGACGGAAGTAACATAACCTCAATTGCGGGGTCGGACTGGAAACTTGAATATGACTATGCGCTTTCCGACGCGGTTATCGGAATGGGTAATATTCAGGTTCAGGGCGGCAGCAACTGGAACTGTGCGGGAGACCCCGCGGCAGACCGTACCGACGGCGCCTTTGCTTGGAAAAAGGCGGCAATCAGCCTTGCTCCGCTGGGATGCTCGGCTACATGGTCGCAGCCGCTTTACTGCTTAGCTTTATCAACAAGCACAACCGCAGCTGTGGATACAAATAAAACCTATTATGCGTATTACACAAATATAAGAATAGTTAACGGCAGCGGGGATGTTATGTATTCGTTTACCGACGGCGACTTGACCGCTGAAGAGCTTAGCCCGCAGGTTTGGAACGGTGAACAAAATGCGCAGACTACACTTTCGGTAGTGGACGGCGTACATGCCGTAACGGCTGAGTGCGGCGGCAACGGTACCGCAGAGGTAGGCGGCATGACCGCTGCGGGCAGCGAAAAAACCTTTATTACAAAGCCCGATACAGGCTATAGGGTTGAAAACGTAACGGCGGACGGTGTTCAGATAGTGAAAAACAGCCGAAACAGCTATTCATTCAGCATGCCGAATACCGAGGTTAAACTTAATATAACCTTTGCCGCAATAACAAAGGGCGATATTAACGAAGACGGTCAGCTCGGCAGCGCCGATGTTGCATCGCTTAAAAAGATAATTCTCGGATCATACGGCGAGCTTGATGAATACGAGAGCTTTGCCGCAAGAGTAAGAGGCGCGGATGGAATTGATATAAGGGATCTTATAGCATTGAAAAAAGCCTGCGCTTAAAATTCAGAACCCCGAGACCGCTAAAAGCCCCCGGTGTAAGGGTGCCTTGAGTTTGTAGAAACCATTGCCTCCCCTGTGTAAGGGGAGGTGTGTCGGCTTGTCCAACACGGAGGGGTTGTTACAGACTAAAGCACTACAAAAGTTAAAATTTGTTTGAATACCCCTCAGTCGCCTACGGCGCCAGCCGCTGACGGCGGCGGTCCCCTCTGTCAACTGCG
>OIYS01001575.1_pt1 | contig 11062 bp, 9 predicted proteins | sample 1588271 | NCBI WGS metagenome assembly OIYS01 (sample SAMN03283286) | human gut metagenome | biome: human-associated habitat; material: feces | host: Homo sapiens | place: Peru | collected 2012
AAATTCAAAATTTTAATCTTGAAATCTTTATGTTTAGAATTATACATGTTATACTTTAACTATGAAGGAATTATTATGGAAATAGATAGATTAAATTTACTTAGAAAAAAATATACTATATGTAATAGTATATGTTATAGCATTGCAATTTTACTTAATATTTTATTTGTGATACTTTGTAAACGTGAAATTATTTCATTATCATTTAGTTATTATTTTGTTTTACCATTTACATTAATTTTTAGTTTAGTTTTTGCAAGCATGCCTGGTCAAAAATATGCAAGAGAATATACAATCCTTTATAAAAATTATTTCGTTTACAATGCTTTAAAAGAAATTTTTACTGATTTAGAATATGAACCAGAAAAAGGCATTTCAGAGGAAACTTTAAGAGATACTAAAATGATTGATACCTCAGATAGGTATTATTCTAATGATTACATAAAAGGAAAATACAAGGATGTAAATTTTGTATCATCAGACGTTCATATTGAGGAAGAACATGAAAGAGAAGATAAAGATGGTAATAAAGAAACTTATTATGTAACATTATTTATGGGTAGATGGTTTATATTTGATTTTAATAAGACATTTAAATCAAATTTATGCGTGTCGCAAACTTCCTCAGTTATTAGATTTTATGATTTAAATTATGAAAAAATTAATTTAGAGGATGAACAGTTTAATAAAAACTTTTTAGTTTATGCCCAAAATGAACATGAAGCATTTTATATTTTATCACCTTCATTTATGGAAAAAATTAAAGATTTAAGTTTAAAAATAAATGGTAAGTTAATATTATGTTTTAATAATAATAAACTATATTTAGGTCTTAATAATTATTTAGATTCTTTTGAACCAAGTATGCATAAAAAGGTTAATGAAACTATTATTAAAAATGCAATAAAAAAAGATATTGATGTAATTATAAATTTTATTGAACAGCTTGATTTAGACAATGATTTATTTAAGGAGGATTAATAAATGGAAGCAAAACATATTTTATTAATAGTTATAGGAATTATATTTTTAATTATATTAGGAAATTATATTGGAACTCTTAATATTTTAAAAAAGTATAAACTTAAAATAAGTGAAGCATTATCTGGAATAGATATAGCATTATCTAAAAGATATAATGTTATAACAAATCTTGTTGAAGTTGTAAAAGGGTATACAAAACATGAAAAAGAGGTATTATTAAGTGTTATAAAATTTCGTAATAATATGAGTTTAAATGAACTTAAAAATATTAATTCATCACTTGATGAAACAATGAATAAAATTAATGTTATTATTGAAAAATACCCTGATATAAAAGCAAATGAAAATTTTTTGAATTTACAAAAAGCAATAATAGATTCTGAAGAACATTTATCAGCTTCGCGAAGGGTATATAATGCAAATGTTTCTTTATATAATGAAAAAGTTATTACTTTTCCATCACTTATTGTAGCAAAAATTCATGGTTTTAAAGAAGAAGAGTATTTTAAAGCCCTTGAAAATGAAAAGGATACTAAGATTAATTTATAGATAGACAAATTTTTATTTAGTCTATTTTTTTTAAATAATACTATAGACTTAAATTATTGATTGTGATATTATTTATAATAGGAAGTAGGTTGTTTGTGAGAAGTTGTATAAAAAAATCGTTTTAGTTTTTAGTGTGGTTTTGGTTATAGGTACTTTTATATTATTTAAACATTTAAGCTCTAATAAAATAGAGAGAGTATTAAAATCAGAAAGTTATAATTATTTACCATCCGAGGCAAAAAAGTATATTGAGGATATTTATAATGAAACTGGTGAAATCGTTTTAACTGAAAAAAATAAAGTTGATGAAGAACCATATTTAAATCCTGATTATGTTGAATATTTAAAAAATGGTCAAAGTAGTGAATATGGTCATATACCTGAAATATATATAATAGATCATTCATATAAAGATGATGTTTTAACTAAACAAGGTGATTCCAATGAAAAAACATCATTATCATATTATAATTTAAGAGATGATGGTTATATTACAAATGTTTATAACCAAGGTTCTGAGGGGTTATGTTGGGCCTTTTCTTCAGCAACTTCTTTGGAAAGCCACTTAGCTATAAAAAGTAACAAAACTAAAATGTTAACTTTTTCTGAAAAACAAATAGATTATGCAACTACTTCACCTTCAAATTCAATAGATATAGGGAAAAACCCTTTTTTATATAATAATAGTCAAGTTATTGGCGACAACCTAAATGAAGGTGGAAATATGGTAAGATTTGCTAATTCAACAGCAATTGGTATTTCCCCAATTTTATGTGATGGAAATTGCAGTGATGGGTCAAATTACAATAGTGATAAAATTATAAATAGTAATAAATATTGGAAGTATGATTATAACTATAATTCTAAACTTTCACCATTTGAAATCACAAATATAGATAATACTGAATATAGTTTAAATGAATTTCTATTTTTTGATCCGCTATCAACCAATAATCAGTCCGATGTTGATGCTTTAGTAAGTCTTATAAAGGAACAAATTGTTAATAATGGTTCTTTATATGTTTCTGTTGGAGCTTATATAAATTTATCGATAGAATATATACCAATTGAATCAGAAAAAACATTAAATTCTAATGGAAAAAACATTATATATTATATACCTTATAGATGGAATCCTAGTGAAGGAATGAACCACGCAGTTTCAGTTATTGGTTGGGATGACAATTACACGCATAATATTTGCTTAAATAAAACGGATTTTGAAATAACTGATGCTACAAAGGTAGAAAATGACTATTCTTGTACTAAAGGTGATTTATATACGATAAATGGGGCATGGATAATACAAAATTCATGGGGAAATAATGATACTTTTATATATTTACCTTATAATACTATGAAAAGTTCTTATAGTAGTATAACTGATGTAAGTGAAGTGGATTATAATAACTCATATAGAGCAACTGGACAAAGTACTACATTTACAAAAGGAAATACAAAAGAATTATTAAAAAAAGTTAAATTTTATGTTAATGCATATAATAAAACTATATATGTTTATTATCGAAATAATGAAATAATTGTTTCAGATTATAATTATGCTTCAAGTTATAAATTATTAAAATCTCAAAAATATTCTCAACCAGGACTTCATACAATTGATATTTCAGAAAATAATATAGTTCTAGATGAAAATACCGAAAAATTTAAATTAACATTTGAAGGTGACTATGTTAAATATGATTATTATGGCTCTATTCATACAAGTAATGTTGGTGAAGATAAATTTATTGATTTAACAAATATTAGATCAACAAGTGAAAAAATCTTGACTAAATGTACTTTAGATGATAACAAATGTATTTCAGATCCACATACAGTAACTTTTGATGATAATAATGTATTTGTTGTTTCAGGAGTTTCTAGAAATTTATCATCAAATGATAATTTAACATTTAAAATATTGAATCAAAATAATGAGGATGTTACAAATTTATTTCATGTATTTAGAAATTATTCTGTTTCTAATTATATTAACGCACTTTTATCATATAATAGTGAAAATGTGAAATTAGGTACATATACAATTGAGGTTTATTATAACAATAATAAATATGATGAAATTGAATGGAAACTAACAACACATAATAATAAAATGTTGGGTATTGGAACGAAAGAAAATCCCTATGAAATTAAAACTTCATCTGATTTAAATAGATTAAGAAATTTAAATACAAAAGATAATCATTATGTGCTAACTAATGATTTAGATTTATCATATGATACAACTAATACAAAAGGATTATTTTATAATTCTGGTGCTGGATGGTTACCAATTAGTGATTTTTATGGAAACTTTAATGGAAATAATCATGTGATAAGTGGTGTATACATAAATAGACCAAAAGATATAGGCAAAGACCCAGTTGGAATATTTGGAAATATTTATGGAAAAAATAATTACATAAAAAATTTGATAATAAAAGATGTAAATATTAATGGTTATTTAGATGCTGGTGCATTGGCTGGTAATGTATATTTATCAGACGGGATAGATATTAATAATGTATCTGTTATTGGCGGTAAAGTTAATTCATCATACTATAATGGTGGATTAATAGGAGGTATAAATGTATCAAAAGCAGTTACTAAAAATGTAAATTGTAATATGTACAATTTGTATTCGAATGTAAGTGTTGGTAACATAGATACAGTTTTTGCCGGAGGAATAATTGGTGTTGCTGAAGGGCAAAAACTTAACGTAACAATTAGTGACTCAGCAAGTTATAGCAAAGTGAGTGGTAATGGCTCACTTGGTGATAGTGCTATCGGAGGCATAGTTGGTGATAGTGGTTTAGTAAATAATCTTACTATAAATAACGCTATAAGTGCTGGTAGTTATAAAACACAAGTAGCAACTAGATTAGGTGCAGCTGTTGGCTATATTAATCAAACTAATTCGGTAAATATAAGTGGTGTATGGTATACAAATGAAAACAAATTATATGGAAAAATTACATCAAATGGTACTGAAACGATTAATAATAATACTGCTGTAACATTAGATGATTTAATAACAAACAATTATGCAAACTATTTTGAACATAAGTCACAATGGACACAACCTGAAATTGACGGTTATAAAAGATTTCCTATGTTAACAACATTACTGGATAAGTTTGACTTTACTAAAACAATTGATGATTTTGAAATGAAAATTTCAGAAACAAAGAATATATATGATTTAATTTCTCCAAATACTGATAATGCAAAAAACATTAAATGGACATATGATGATGAGTATTTAACTATTAGTTCATCGGGTGTCATTACTCCTAAGAAAATTGGTGTAACGACAATTCATATAACTAGTTTGTATGATGGTTATAAAGATGATATACAGGTTACAATAATAGAAGCAAAAACAATTACATTTAATAGCAACAATCCGTCTAATGAAGAAAGTTCACAGGATGTTACTATTAATAGAAAGTTTAATTTGGCTAAAAACTTATTTACATATAAAGGCCATACATTTAAAGAATGGAATACTAAATCAGATGGTACAGGAATAGTATATTATGATGAGCAATTAATTGAGAGTGGAATAAATGAAGATTTGAAATTATATGCAATTTGGAATGAAAATCAATATAAAATAACATTTGATGGAAATGGTGTGACATCAAATAATAATAAAACAGTTGATTTGACTATGACTTATCCTAGTGAAGGAACTATTTCATTTGGAAATTTAGATTTCTCAAAAGAAAATTATTATATTGATAACTGGAACACTAAACAAGATGGAACAGGAATAAAATTTTCTGCAAAATCAAGTGATTCTATAATTTTTGATAATATTCCATTTGATGAACAAAATAATATAACCTTATATGCACAATGGAAAGAAGAAAAATATACAATTACGTTTAATCCAAACCAAGGTATTGGTAATATGTCTAATATGGAACTAATAAAAAATGTAAGTGCTAATTTATCTAAAAATATATTTACAAGAGATAATTATATATTTAAAAATTGGAATACTAAATCAGATGGAACAGGTGTATCTTATGAAGATGAACAATTGATAAGCATTACCGAGGATATAACCTTATATGCTCAATGGAAAAAAATTAAAGTTAAAATTATATATTGTTTAGATGATAGTTGCACAAATAAAAATGAAAAAGAATATGAAATTGGACAAACTATTAAAATTGAAAATTGTACTATTGAAATAGCTGGTTATTATTTTGACTCTTGGAATACAAAAGTAGATGGTACTGGTCAAAAATATAGCATAGGAAATGAAATAACTTTAGAAAAAGCATTAGTTTTATATCCAATATTTAAATCAAGTTTCACATATTCAATAAATGATTATTCAGTTGATGAAAATAATCTTACAATTAGTAAAGTAATTGTGGGAACAACAGAAAGTAGTTTTAAAAATCATATTAAACTTGGAGATAATTATAGTGTAACTATTGATTCAGCAAATAATTTAATTTTCACTGGTTCTAAAACAAGAATATATGATTCTGGTAACTTAATTAAGGAATTTACAAATGTAGTTACTGGTGATATTACTGGTGATGGTATAATTAATTCAGCGGATTTACTTAAAATAAGACAACATCTAATTGGAGTAAAACAACTTAATGGAATATATTTTACAGCATCAGACATAAACTATGATAACATAGTAAATTCTGCAGACTTATTAAGAATAAGACAACATTTGATAGGAACAAAAACTATAGGATAGAAAGGATAAAAAAATGAAAAAAATAAAATTGATTTTAACTGGAATATTATCATTTTTAATAGTAATTTTAAATGTAAATGCTGCGAGCGCTAGTTTATCAGTTAGTTCAAGTAGCATATATTCAGGTGAAAGTTTTACAGCATATGTAAATATGAATGGAGCGGCAGCATGGAACCTACATGTTGCTTCTTCAGGACCTGTAAGTGGTTGTAAACTTGATATAGCTGATGCTACATTAGATGCACTTGATACAAATAAATCATTTCCAGTAACTTGTACATCAACAGGAGTAGGAACAATAACTCTTACACTTTCTGGAGATGTAACGAGTGCAAATGATGGAAATGCTGTAAATGTTTCTGGAAGTGCTTCAGTAACCGTTACAAATAAACCAGCACCAACACCTACGCCAACTCCAACCCCAACTCCAACACCAAGTCCAAAACCCTCAAATCCACAACCATCAAAACCTACACCAAGTCCAGTACAACCTAAAAGTAGTGATACTACAATTCAAAAATTTGAAATTAAGGAAGTAGAGAATTTTAATTTTAGTAATTCAATAACTGAATATGATATAAAATTAGATAAGGTTGTTGAAAAATTAGAAATAGAAATATCATTAAATGATAAGAATGCTAATTATGAAATTAAAGGTAATGAAAATTTAAAAATTGGTGATAATGAGATTAGTGTCATTGTAACCGCGGAAGATGGAACAACAAAAGAATTCAAAATTAAATTGAAAATCGTAGATCCAAATAAAGAAAGACTTTCATTAAAAAATATAACTATTAAAAACTATATATTAAATTATTATAAAAATAATTATAATTATGAGTTAAAAATAAATAATGAAAAGAAATTAGATATAGTAATCGATAAAGGTAATGATGACATTAAATATGAAATAATTGGTAATGAAAAACTTAAAAATGGTAGTAAAATAGAAATTAAAATTACTGATGGAACTGATACAGAAAGTTACTTTATAAATATAATTAAAAGTAAAACACCAAATATATGGTTAACATGTTTATTAAATGTAATAATAATTGCTTTAGTTATTGCCGTTGCAGTAATACTAATAAGAATGAAAAATAATAAAAACAGTAAAACTTTAATGAATTAAAAAGAAAAACTGTTACTTTGTTGTAGCAGTTTTTTTATAGTAAAATGTGATTGATTATTTTATTTATGTGTGGTAACCTTATTATAGAAAAGAGGTTTGTTATGAAAAAAGAAAATGAAACTTTACGTATATGTGCTTGGATATTTTTAATATTTGGTTTAGTCCTTGGTGCTATTTTGCTTAGTATTGGTGTTGTTTATAATGGCCGTAACATAACAAGTAGTAAAATGTTTGCATCACTATATTTTGTGTTAGGTGGAATTGCAATTGCACTTAATTCAGTATATTCAATGTGCTTATTTATAATTTATAAGAATAAAAACAAGAAAAAGAAATAATAAAGAATCAATAACTGATTCTTTATTCATTTTGAAAGGATATTTATATGATTGAGGTAAAAAATTTAAGTAAAAAATTTGAAAGAAATATTAATAAAAAACAAAAAGAAACTTTTTTAGCGGTAGATAATATTAGTTTTGAGGCTAAACCTGGTGAAGTTCTAGGAATACTTGGACCAAATGGAGCTGGTAAAACTACTTTACTTAGAATGATAACTGGCATAATGAAACCTAGTGAAGGTGATGTTATTATTGATGATTACTCTTATGATAAAAACGAAATTGTAATAAAAAAGGAAATTGGCTTTTTAAGCGGTAATACTAAACTATACAAAGATTTATCTGCATACGAGTTATTAGAAATGTGTGCTGAGTATTACGATATTCCGAAAGTTGAAATAGATAAAAAAATAAAAAATATTGCAAAGGAATTTGATTTAACAAACTTCTTATATCAAAGAATTGAAAATTTATCTACAGGCCAAACTCAAAGAGTTGGTTTAGCAAGATGTGCTTTACATAGTCCTAAGTACTACATTTTAGATGAGGCCACTACTGGGCTTGATATTATTTTAAGTCAAACCATATTAGAGTTTATAAAAAAAGAAAAAGTAAAAGGAAAAGGCATTATTTATTCAACTCACTACATGGAGGAAGCAGAAAATATTTGTGATAGAGTAATATTAATTCACAAAGGAAAAATAATTAAAACGGGAACGCCAAAATCAATTGAAAAAGAAACTAAAACTGGTAATTTAAGAGAGGCATTTTTTGCTTTAATCGGAGGTAAAGAAAATGAATAATGTATTTATCACAATAAAAAAAGAATTAAGAACCATATTAAGGGATAAAAAGTCCCTTATGATGATGCTTATTACACCAATTATGATACCACTTTTTATCTTTATCTTCTCTTATGTGTATGACAAATTAATGAATACAAATGAAAACGAAAAATATTATGTTGGAATTAACTATAATTTAAATGATATTGAAAAAAACTTGATTAGTGAAAACTTAGAAATAAAGTATTATGAAAATAAAGATGATATGCAAAAAGCATATGAAACAAATAAAATAGATGCATATGTAATAAAAACTAATGAGAATTACGATATTTATGTAAATGATAAAACTAAAAATAGTAGTCTTGCAAGTAATTATTTTGCTAATTTTCTAAGTAATTATAATGATTATTTAGCTCAAAATTATTTATCAGAAATTGGTGCTGATTTCAATAAAGTTTATAAAAATATTACATATAACTATGTTAATTTATCAGGATCTGATGATTTAATTAATACGATTGTAACAATGGGATTTATTTTTGCTGTAATGGCAATTTCTTTAACCGCTATTTATACAGCAACTGATATAATAGCAAGTGAAAAGGAAAGGGGAACATTAGAAACAATATTAACATTTCCTATTAAAAATGAAGAACTTATTATTGGTAAATACTTGTCAATTGTAATATCTTGTTTAATCACTTCGATTATCAGTATAGTATTAACTGTTGTTTCCTTTATAATTGCAAGTAAAATGTTTAATATATATAATGAGGCAATTTTAAATTTTAACTTTTCGACTATTACAATGGGACTTTTAATAATGTTTACTTTTTCAATATTTGTAAGTGGACTATGCATATTTATTGCTAGTAAAACAAAATCATATAAAGAAGCTCAATCTTCATTAACACCAGTTAGTTTGTTTACAATGATTCCTATGATTTTAGATACACTTGGAATAAAGATGAACTTAACTTTATCATTAATGCCAATTGTTAATCACGCAACATTTTTAAAAATGATTTTTTGTCAAACTATTGGAAAAAATGATATTATGTATATGTTAGTGATGTTTATATCTACAATTATTTATTCCGTTATTTTAATAATATTAATTTCTAAAGATTATAAAACTGAAAAAGTATTATTTTCTAACTAAATTAAAACTGGCATTCATTTGATGATTGTCATTTTTTTTACATTGTTTTTTATGAAACTTTTGCCCATATCCCGCATACATTACATTAGGAAGGTGATATGATGTCAAACTTTAAAGAAATCGTTACTAAGGCAATAATAGGAAAATGTAAGAAAAAGGTAGTAAGTTCCTATGACATAGAGTGTGATGAAACTCCGAATACTATTTTGGGATGCTGGGTAATAAACCATTCTTTCAGGGGAGTTAATAATCTTGGAAAAGTTAATGTATCAGGTTCATTTGATGTAAATGTTTGGTATTCCTATGATAATGATACAAAAACAGCGGTTACAACAAGAAAGTTTTCTTATACTGATGCTATAAATGTTCCTATAAAGGATAATGGTAAAATTGATAGTAATAGTGAAATCATCGTTAATGCTTTAAAACAACCTACAGTTACTGATGTGAAAATTATTGGAGAACTTGTTAACCTAAAAATTGAAAAGGAACTTGGTATTGAGGTAATAGGTAATGCAACAGTAAAAATTCAAGTCGAGGATGATTATGATGAATATGAAGAAGTATATGATGAAGAAAATAATGATGAACTTAATATTAATGTTGATGATCTTAATGATGATTATTTAGAAAATAAGTAAGCCTCTATAGGCTTTTTTTATTAGTTAAATTTTAAATTACTGTCAACAAAAAAAGGTTGACAGTTAAAAATAAGTATGCTATATTAATAATGTAATTGAAAGGAGAAAATTATGGCAGTTAAATTAAGATTAAAAAGAATGGGTTCTAAACAAAAACCATTTTATCGTATTGTAGCAGCTGACTCTCGTAGTCCAAGAGATGGTAGATTTATTGAAACAGTAGGTACTTATAATCCAATTAAAGGAAAAGAAGTAGTTACAGTTGATGAAGAAAAAGCTTTATCTTGGCTTTCTAAAGGAGCAATTCCTACAGATACAGTAAGAAGTATATTTTCTAATCAAGGTATTATGAAAAAATATGCTGAAAGTAAAAATGCTTCAAAGAAGAGCGTTAAAAAGGATTAATTATGGATATAAAAGAATATACTTCATTTTTAGTTAAAAGTATAGTTAAGAATCCTGATATGGTAAAAGTTGAAATGTTTGAAACTGAAGGAGAAGATCCAATAATTGAAATAATTGTTCATCACGATGATTTTGGAGCAGTTATTGGTAAAGGTGGTAAAATAGCAACATCACTTCGTACTGTTATTCAAGCGTATGCTTTTTTACATAAAATGCCTAAAGTTAAAGTAAATATTGATTCTTTTTAAAAAAATAAAAACTGCAAATTTGCAGTTCAGACTGTAGACAAACCCCAGTTTTTAAAAACTAGGGTTTTTGTTTGAAAGAA
>OIYS01001579.1_pt1 | contig 11034 bp, 8 predicted proteins | sample 1588271 | NCBI WGS metagenome assembly OIYS01 (sample SAMN03283286) | human gut metagenome | biome: human-associated habitat; material: feces | host: Homo sapiens | place: Peru | collected 2012
TCTCGATTTCTTCATCCCTACTTTTAAAATATTCTTCAATATATTTAGCAATAGCTCGATGACCATTACCAAACGTAGCGTACATTATTAAAATTTTTTTCATAAGTCCTCCTTATTTTGGTTATAATATGGTAAAATAATAATGGTGATAGTATGAATAGAAAGAATAAAATTATAATTACAATTTTAGTTGCCATAATTCTTATTTTAATCGTTTTAATTATTTTTAATTATTCTAAAAAGAATAAAGTGGAAAAAACTTTTGATGCTTATATTTCATCTAGTAACAATAGTATTAAAATTATGAGTGAAGATCAAAATGAATTTATTGATATTATTCGTGGTACTAAAGTTACTCTATATGAAAAAGAAGTTAAAACAGAAGATAATAAGATTTATCGCAGAATTAAATACAATGATAATTATTATCTTGTTTTACCTGATTATATAACAACTAATTACCAAGAGTCAATTAAAGAAAGTGAAGTTTTTGTTAGAACAAGCTTAACTACATATAAAAATAACGATGATGTTTTAATTAATGGTTTTGCTAAAAAAGGAACAAAGTTAAATGTTACAGGGTTCGATAAATTAAATGACGATGGTTCAGTTAATATGTATCAAATAAACGATAATGGGAATATTTCTTATATTTATGCCAAATATGTTGTGCAAAATGAAGATGAGGCTTTAGCTGTTTATAATGAAAACGGAACTTATGATATTCATAAAGATCGTAAATATAGTTATGAACTTTATGGAGGTTCACCTAAAAATTTAGATTATTATCCTTACGAAAAACCAAGTTTTTCTGATAATAAATTAGTTGATCAAGCCAAAACTTATTATTTAGTTGGTACTTATTATGTTTTAAATGAAGTTGACAAATACATTGAACTTGCTAAAGAAGCTAAAGCAGATGCTTTCGTTATTGATATTAAAGATGGAGCTTTAGCTTATAAATCAGAAGTTAGCAAAGATTATTCAATATCAAGCTATAATGCTGGAATGAATTCTGTAGAATTTTATAAAACAGCTATTAAAAAAATTCAAGATGCTGGTTTTTATACAATTGGACGAATTGTTTTATTTAATGATTCAACATTTGCTAAAGATAACCCTGATGAATGTATAAAAACTCCTGAAGGAAAAGCTACTAGTTGGGTAAGTGCTTATAGTAGAAAAGCCTGGGAATATAATGTTAAATTAGCACTTGAAGCAATCGATTTATTTGATTTTAATGAAATTCAATTTGACTATGCTCGTTTTCCAGAATCATCATATAGTTGGTCAAGTAAAAATTATGATTTTAATAATAAATATAATGAAGATAAAGCTGAAGCTATTCAAAATTTCTTATTCTATGCAACCGATGAAATTCATAAAAAGAACACTTATATTTCAGTAGATGTCTTTGGAGAGTGCTCTAATACTTATGTTACAGCTTATGGTCAATACTGGCCAGCTATTTCTAATATTGTTGATGTTGTAAGTTCAATGCCATATACCGATCATTTTACCAACAATAGTTATTATTGGACACATCCATATGAAACAGTTAATAACTGGGCTAAAGGTGCTGCAGCTAGACAAAAAGAAATCCCTACTCCAGCTAAAACAAGAACTTGGATAACAGCTTATGATACACCATATTGGAATGTAACTACTATATATGGTGCCAATGAAATAGAAGCTCAAGTAAAAGGTTTAGTTGATGCAGGACTTGGTCATGGATTTATTACTTGGAACTCAGGATCAAGTTATAGTAAATATAAAGCAATTGCTAAAGCATTTAGTAAAGAATACTAAAACTAATTGACACAACCAATTTTATAATATATAATTTATACATAGGAGCAAATTAATATTATTGATTGTGTCCTAGGGGTATAGTTTAATGGTAGAGCGACGGTCTCCAAAACCGTTAATGTGGGTTCAACTCCTGCTACCCCTGCCAGTAGTACTTACTTCTCTAACCTTTATTGTTTAGAGCTTTAAATACATAGAAAAAATCAGCTGTTTTTCTTACAACTGATTTTTTTATGTTACAAATTGAAAGGTGCAATCTAAAATACGTTGGAAAAAATAAAGAACACATTGGATTTTATATGTAAACATGTTAATGTCGAACCACCTCGTCTGATAATAATCATATTTTTCTTTTCTTCAACTATAAAAAGAAACTTATCACTTTAATCTCAATAATTTAATAAAATTTAAATATTAGAAAACTTCTTAAAAACTATCAAATAACTTAATTCATATTTATTATCTCATTATTCATTATGCATATAGTATCTTTTAAAATTTTTTATACAGTAATACTTGAATTTTAAATTTATATTTATATCTTTATCATATAAAATGAAAAATTTTGAATTTTTGATTGTTCTTCATGATATAATATTTATTGAAAAGTGGTGGTAATATGGGATTAATAGATAGTGCAATTGATTCAGCAGTAGATGCTTTTAGATTTAAAGATACTATCTTTTATAAAGAAAATAGTGATTTGCAAGATAAATATGATGCATTAAAAAAGCTAAATAAAGAATATCCCAATAATGAAGATTTACTAAGTGAATTTTTTATTGTAAAAAAAGGCCTTGATGGAGAAAATGAAATTGCTTATCAATTAAAAAAAGCACATATAGGAATGTATGTATTAAGAGATGTTAAAGTTAAATACGAAGATTTAACTGCACAAATAGATTACGTTATTATAACTCCAGTTTATACTTATTATGTAGAATGCAAAAATTTAGTAGGAAATATTACTGTTACTGATAAAGGAGATTTTATAAGAGAATTTACAGTTAATGGAAAAAGTATAAAAAAAGGCATGTATTCTCCATTAAGACAAGTCGAAGCTCAACGAGAAGTAATAAGAAAGATATGGGAAAGTAATTCCTCGACAATAAAAAAATTTTTTGCTTCGAAAAATTTTAATAATTATAGAAGAGTTTTAGTAGTAGCCACTAATCAAGATACAATACTAAATACTAATCATGCTCCAAAAGAAATAAAATATAAAATATTAAGAGCCGATTCTCTAATAAGACAAATCGAGTACGATTTAAATCATAAAGAAAATGATGAATATCTTGATTCAAAAAAAACTATGGAAGAAACAGCTCAATCATACATCAAGCTCTTAAATAATGAAAACATTAATTATTATGATTACTATAAAAATAAATATTGCACTAATAATATTAGAATTGATGATGATTTAAAAGATAGATTAATTGATTTAAGAAAAAATAGATCAAACAAAATGAATATTCCAGCTTTTTTTATCTTTACAAATAAAGAACTTGATAAAATATTAAAAATAAGGCCTGAAACTATTGATGAGCTTAAAAATGCTAATATTTTATCCGACGTAAAAATTAAAACACATGGTGAAGCTATTATTAATGAAATTAATAAGCATTAAATTATTTAACTAATCAATTATATGCTAGTTTTTAATTTTGTAATTTAGTTCGAAAGTCGAACTTAATATAAAGAAATCCAATCTTAAAAAGGTTGGATTTTTTATTAACATAATTCAATTAATGTACTTTTTTAAAATAGTAATTTAAAAAAGTAGAAAAGATTTATTCTTTTCTACTTCTATTTAAATATTATGGTCTCAATGAAGTAATAGGAACTACATATACGCCGTCGGGTCTTTGATAAGCCGCTGATATAAGTCCACAAATTACACAAAGTGACAATGGAACTTTTCCCCCTTCTTTAGAAATTTGTTCTTTTAATTTCACTAGATTTTTAGCAGCTTCATCAACTTGATTAGCGCCTAATTTTACTTCAAAGCAACACCATGAACCATCTTCAAGTTCAATAATACTATCTCTTTGTAATCTTGATAATGATAACATTTAGCATTAAAACTATCAGCATAAATTTTTAGATCGTGTTCAACTAAGGATTCAAATAAACTCATTGTTCTTAAATAAATTTTACCAAATCTTCCGACCCCACTAGGTGATATTCCTTCTCTATTAGGAGTTGAAGAACCAGTCAAAATATATTGTCCTTTTAAACCAGTTTTATCAACATCAATTCTTATTTCATCCCATAAATTAGTTGCTTCTTGCCACTCATCGATTAATCTAGGCTTTTCACCTGATAAAATAATTTGAGGAGATATTTTAGCAAGCTCAACATTATTAGATAATTCGCCTGTTGTTTTATGAAGCAATATTTCACTATTAGAATGATATCGGCCAGTCCAAGTCTTACCACAATATTTTGGTCCTTTAATATTAACAGCACCAAATAATTCTAAAAATTGGTCAATTTTCTTGTCAATTATTCTTGATTTATAATTATTAACTATCATATGTTATTCCCTCTTCTATGTTTTAATAATACTATATTCAGTAATATTTGTCTAATTCATTCAGTGATATTTTTCAATTTTATTCAGTGATATTTTCCAATTTCATTCAGTATTTTTTGCAAAGGAATAAAAATAATAAAAATTCTTTTTTAATCATTTATTTTTATTATTATACTTCAAAAAAGATTTCGGATTAATTCTGAAATCTTTATTTTTTAATTCTTTTATTCCAAAATGCATATGAATTTTTAAGTTTTGCATATTAATATATTTAATTTATAGGCAACAATAAACAAAAATATACTAATGAGATAATAGTTGACTATATATTCTAATATAGATATTACAAATTAACCACGATATTTAATCTCTGCAATATAAATCTCTTGTATATATTTTTTCTTGAACATCATTTAGTTCATCGTTATAACGATTTACCACAATAACATCACTTAGCTTTTTAAAGTTGCTCAAGTTATTTACAACTTCTAATCCTTCAAAATTATCATTAAGTGTTGGTTCATATATTATAACTTTAACATTCTCCGCTCTTAAATATTTAATGACGCTTTGAATTGCTGAAGCTCTAAAATTATCAGATCCGCTCTTCATTGTCAACCTATATATTCCAACAACTCTAGGATTTCTTTCTAAAATCATATCTGCAATATGTCTTTTTCTAGTGTCATTTGATTTTACAATTGCTTCAATCATATTTTGAGGAACGTCTTTGTAATTAGCAAGTAATTGCTTAGTATCTTTAGGTAAACAATAACCACCATATCCAAAAGAAGGGTTATTATAGTGATCCCCAATTCTTGGATCTAAACAAACACCATCAATAATATCTTTAGTATTTAAGCCTTTAACTTCAGCATAAGTATCTAATTCATTAAAATATGCTACTCTTAAAGCAAGATATGTATTTGCAAATAATTTAACTGCTTCGGCTTCTGTTGAATTCATATATTTTATAACAACGTCATCCTTTAAAGCCGCTTCTTTAAGTAAATTAGCAAATTCTGCTGCACGATTTGACTTTTCACCAACAATTATTCTAGATGGGTATAAATTATCGTATAATGCTTTTCCTTCTCTTAAAAATTCTGGTGAAAACATAATGTTATCAATATTATATTTTTTCTTCATCGTTTCAATAAAACCAACAGGAATAGTCGATTTAACTACCATTGTTGTATCAATATTCATACCAATTACTTTTTCAATTATATCTTCAACTGATGAAGTATCAAAATAATTAGTTTTTTCATCATAATTAGTTGGTGTGCTAATAATAATAAATTTAGCATCTTTAAAAGCTTCTTCATAATCCAAAGTCGCTTTCAAATTAAGTTTCTTTTCTTTAAAATATTTTTCAATATATTCGTCTTGAATCGGTGAAATTCTATTATTAATTTTTTCCACTTTTTCTGGAATAATATCTAACGCCACTACTTCATAATTCTGGCTTAATAATGTTGCTAGTGACAAACCAACATAACCAGTTCCTGCTACTGCTATTTTCATTTTTTTACTCCTTCATAATTAACTTGGGCATTTTCATAAGATTTCAGATCGCCAATATCATAACGATTACCTGGCATAAAAAACGCATAAACATCACTTTTATCATATAACCAATTTATAAAACTACCAGGAGCATCTTTCTTAGACCCAGATGCTAAGGCCTTATTTACCATTTTTACATCATTTTTTTCATAAATGTAAAAAGGAGGACAGCAATAATGTGAAGTTGGATTTTCTGGTTTTTCAAGCATTTCTAAAACCTTATCATTTTTATCTACAACTAAACTTGCACTTTTTTTAACTTTATTTAAATCTTCTTCATAATATCTCATAACACATGTTGCTTTTTTGGTTTTAAAATACTCAATAAACTTACACAAAGAAAAATCTAAAACATTATCGCCTGCAATAACCATTAAATCTTCAGCTATATTAAGTTTAGAAATAGCTAGTTCAATATCAACAACCGCACCCAAACGATTTTCATTATTTGTTGTACCATCGTCAATAATAGTTATCTTAGTATTAAATTTTTTGTTATTTTTCCAATTCTCAAAAAAGTTAATAAATCTATGATTAGAAACAATAATAAATTCATTTATTGTATTACTTTCAGATATATCATCTACTAACCAATCTATAATAGATTTACCCTTTATTTCTAATAATGGTTTAGGAAAATTTTCAGTTAAAGGATAAAGCCTTGTAGCATACCCTGCTGCTAATATTAAACATTTCATAGTTTCACCCCATCAGCTGTGTTACAAATATAAGCTGAGTATTTTCCTTTTAATTCTGGATAAGTTTTCAAGTATTCTTTCTCAACTATCTCTTTTATAGAGTCAGCATATTCTGGATTTATAATTGCCATGCAGCAACCTTTAAATCCAGCTCCAGAAAATCTAGTACCATATACTCCTTTACAAGATTTTAATATTTCATAAAGAGTCTTCAATTCGTCAGAACCAGTTTCCCAATTATATATTGAACTAAAACCAGATTCATTTACTAATTTACCAAATTCTTCAATGTTTCCTGCTTGATATGCCTTAACACCTTCTTCAACTCTTTGATTTTCTTCATAAAAGTGTTTTGCTCTTTTAGCAAAATTAACTGGCAATTTGCTTGCATATTTTATATATATTTCATAAGGAACTTCACGCATATTAGTTTCAGAAAATTTACCATATTCTATTCCGCTTAAAGCTTTAAGCTCGTAAGCAGCACTTCTAAGTTCATCAGTACGCATATTGTATTTGCTGGCTTTTAAACTTCTTTCAAGTCCCGAAAAAAAGATACCAATTACATAAGGTTTCATCGTTTTTGGGGTGTCAATTAGCCTATAACTATCATCTAACATGTCCATATATAAAAGTTTATTTTTTTGAGAATAAATTTCACATGCTTGATCTAACTTACCACAGGCAACCCCAACATACTTATTTTCTGCCTCTTTAGATATTTCTATTAATTCTTTTTCAGTTAATTTTATATTATTTAGAAAAGCCAAAGCATTTAAAAAAGTAATTATTACAGCTGCTGATGAAGATAAACCACCAATAGGTAATTCACCAGACAATATAGCAGAAAGCCCATATCTAAGAGGAAATCTTTTACTTAAAGCAATCGTTGCTCCACGTAGATGATCAGCCCAATCATTCTGCTTATCAGCAGGCGTTTCTAAAACATGCCACTGAGCTCTTTTAGGAAATTGCAAAGACTCAATTTCAATTATACCATTTTGTTTAATACTATAAGCTATATGTATTCCCTTATCAATAGCAAACCCAGTTATCTTTCCCAAATTATGATCAACATGAGCACCAAGAGGACAAATGCGATATGGTGTAAATGAAGTATACATTGGCTCTTTATTATATTTTTCTTTAAAAGCAATTATTACTTTTTTAGCACTTTCAACCTCAGCCTTAGTATTATCAACGTCTCTATTTTCATATTCTTTTGTTCTTTTATCTAAAGGTTTTATTGCATCACTTGGTATAAGCCAATTTTTACCTATTTTTTTAGCACCAGCAATCCGGCCTTCTCTACATAGATCAGTTATTTTTCTTTCTTTTATATTCCATTTTTCACTAATATCTGACACTTTTAAATATTCCATTTTATCAATCCTTACAAATAAATTATATAAAAAACAGTATAAAATGTCAAGTTATAACTTGACGTTTTATACTATTTGTCATGATGTGCACTACTATTTATTTTCTATGTAAAATTTCTTATACCAAATAGCAAAATTTCTTAAGCCATCTCTTAAAGAAGTATGTGGTTTAAAGCCAAAATCTTTTTTTCTAAAGGAGTTGTATCGGCATATGTAACAAATGGATTTTTTCATTTCTTTTTATTGGTGATTATTTCGTCTTTTTATTTTTAACATCCACCAAACTTAAATCAATAAGATTTCCCAACTTTAAATCCCATTTTTCATCAGAAAATGGTAAAAAACCTGCACATGTGGAAAAAGTTAATTCACCAAAATACACTTTCCCATCTATTTCATAAAAATCAACTCTTAAATGAGGTATTCCTTTGGATAATTCCCGAGCCAAACTTTTCATTTTTTCAAAATTTTTTGGTTTAGGTGGAATAGTTGTAAAAGCTTTATAATCTTTTCTTTTACAATCAGTCAATTTAAAGTCCATGTCAAAAAAGCTCATTGATGCTGTTTCATGATTTTCCAATCCTGCTGATAAATACATTATTTTGGGCTCACCATTAAAACAAAAAAATTTATAATCTTGCATTGAAAAAGAATTATGGTCTTCCATATATTTTTCTATAATAATTCTTGGTTTCACGTTTTTGTATGGCCACTCTCTATGTATATAATAATATTTTCTTTTTAAAAATTTATTTATTTTCTTTTTTGATTCTTTTAAATTAAACTCAGATTTATTTTTACATATTATTAATCCTCCAGAATCATGGGTGCATTTAATCACAAATTGATTTGGTAATTTTTCAAAATCAATATCATCGAATGAATCATATATACCTAATGTTGGTATGATATATTCTTTCCCAATAATTTTAGCAACATAATTTTTGGCAGAATACTTATCTACCATTGTCGTATATTCTGCTTTCCTATCATACAATTTAAGCCATTGCAATTTTTCGTTAAATGTTTTAGGTTCATTTAAATTTAAAGTTTTACCAGTTATTAATTTATACTTCATTCGTAAATATAATTTGTCAGGCAGAAAAAAGAATAGATTTTTGTTCATTAATGCAATAATTAATAATTTAGGATGTATAACAAATTTTATTATTTTTTTGTTGAGCAAACGATTTTTATTTTCTTTCATATTTTCCTCTTTCTATTTTATTAGTGAGTGCGAAAGAAAAATATCGCCACTCACAAAGCCATATATGTCTTTATTATATATGGTATGGCTTTTGTATTAACCTTAGAAACTACAAAAGCTGAAAATTAATTTCGGATTTAACCATCAAATTATATTTATAATACCATTCTACTTTCCAATTAATTATCATATAAAAATTCATTAATCTTCACTAATTGATCTATTAATCATATAAAAAGATGAAATTCATTTTTCCATGTAAAACTTCTTATACCAAATAGCAAAATTTCTTAAACCATCTCTTAAAGAAGTATGTGGTTTAAATCCAAAATCTTTTTCTAAAGGAGTTGTATCGGCATATGTAACGGGAACATCCCCTGCTTGCATTGGAACCAATTCCTTATGAGCTTCAAAATCATAGTCTTTAGGAAGAACTTCAGCTCTTATTAATTCTTCTTGTAATATTTGTACAAAATCTAGTAAATTTTCTGGATTATTATTACCTATATTATAAACAGCATATGGTGGTATTGGAAGACCATCATTACCCTTTTTCTTTTCCGGTGCTTTATTCATAACTCGAATGATACCCTCAACAATATCATCGATATAAGTAAAATCTCGCTTACAATTACCATAATTAAAAATTTTTATAGTCTCGCCTTTTATTAATTTATTAGTAAAACCAAAATATGCCATATCTGGTCTACCAGCTGGACCATAAACTGTAAAAAATCTTAAGCCGGTGGTTGGAATATCATATAATTTAGAATAGCAATGTGCAAATAATTCATTAGATTTTTTAGTTGCTGCATATAAACTAACAGGATTATCAACTTTATCTTCAGTAGAAAAAGGTACTTTAGTATTTCCCCCATAAACCGAAGATGAAGAAGCATAGACCAAATGCTCTACTGGATTATGACGACAAGCTTCTAAAATATTATAAAAACCAATAACATTAGATTCAATATAAGTATCTGGATGATCAATTGAATATCTAACGCCAGCTTGGGCTGCCAAGTTAACAACTATGCCTGGTTTATAATTGGCAAATACCTTATTCACTAAATCTTTATCAGCAATATTTCCTTTAATAAACTTAAAGTTAGGAAATTGTTCTAATTCTTTCAAACGATATTCTTTCAAACTAACATCATAATAATCATTCATGTTATCTAGACCTATAACTTGAATATCAGGATGTTCACTTAAAATTCTTTTAGTCAAATTACTTCCAATAAATCCTGAGGAACCAGTTATTAAATAAGTTTTCATAAAATCACTTCTTTCCATAAAATTTTAACATACTTAAATTAATTTGCAAATTTTTTGAATGTTTTTTTTACTTGATTTATAAATTTCTTTGACTCTTTGTATCTTTTTGTAAATGATAATCCTAAAGTCATAATTATTAAAGATATGATTAAGCTAATTAAACCATTCCCAATAATATTAATTATAATATTGTTATAATTAATAATACTTGTTACATAATAAGCACTACCGAATGATATTAAAGTCAAAATAAAATAATAAATTTGTTCTTTATAAAATTCGCATTTATCAGATGATTTAAAATAGTTAGCAAATAATATTTTATTACGTAAAAGATAATTAAGAAAAAATATAGTTAAAATAGTAGCTAATATAACACCGGCAATACCTAAAAGTTTTCCTAAAATAATATTTAATAACAAATTAGCTAATGCTTCTATAATATAAGAAAACTTTAATTTCCACCACATACCTGTTCCTGAAATGTATTGATTTCGAATATTATTAATATTAATTATATCAAATTTAATTAATTTTGTGAACGAAAATTCC
>OIYS01001581.1_pt1 | contig 11000 bp, 8 predicted proteins | sample 1588271 | NCBI WGS metagenome assembly OIYS01 (sample SAMN03283286) | human gut metagenome | biome: human-associated habitat; material: feces | host: Homo sapiens | place: Peru | collected 2012
ATATGTCTAATTAATGATGAAGTAGTAGTTTTGCCATGCGTACCACTAACACCTATAGAAGTAAATAAATCAATAACTTCTCCCATAATCACATTATATTTTTTTATTTGTAAACCAAGCTTCTTAACCCGAACAATTTCAGGATGATCCTCACTAAAGGCCACACTATAAGTTACTATAGTATCCTTATCAATAGGATGTTCTTGATCATGATAAATTAAAATACCCCTCTCGTCAAGTCCAACCTGAGTAAACTTATGTTCAACAGTATCATCATACCCAGAAACGTCATTACCTAAATCACAAAGTATTTGTGCCAAAGTAGACATTCCAGCCCCTTTAATACCAATACAATAATATTTCATATACAATTCACTCCTTATTAATATATAGTATACAGTAATTAAAATAATTAGTAAATATATCAAAGTAAAGAAAAAAAGCATTAAAATGCTTATTTATTTTCAGTATTTTGTCTTTCAGCTTTTCTTTTGTCGCGACATTCTTTACATCTCTTTGGCTCATTATCCAAACCTTTTTCTTTGTAGAAAGCTTGTTCTCCAGCTGTAAATACAAACTCATTACCACAGTCTTTGCATACTAGTGTTTTATCTGTAAACTCCATTAATTACCCTCCTTATTTTAGAATTGGATCTTGTTTAAAAGGTAATAGTTTCCAGATAAATAAGGAAATAAATAGCCACTTTAATAAAAATCCAGTGATATCTCACAGTTAAAAATATACCATAAATAATATAAATATGCAAACAATTTCAGTTTTGTTTAATAGTCACTTTACACTTAGCCTCTTCTCTTTCTAACTTAGAATATATACAGCCACAAAAATCTTGACGATATAAATTATATTCTTTAGAAAGTTCAATGCTTCTCTTATATCCATTATTTTTCTTAAAATCAGCATACAAGTAATTTGTATCATACTGAGTAGCCAATTTCTCCCCTATCTCATTAAGCCACAAACTATTTTTATATGGACTTATACTTAAAGTAGTAGTAAAAAAGTCAAAATTAAGCCTTCTAGCTACTAACGCAGTCTCCCTTAATCGTAATTCATAACATTTGTAGCATCTCTTGCCACGTTCCTTCTCTTTTTCAAGTCCCTTAGAAATAGCAAAATATTCATTAGGATCATATCTTCCGTCTATTACTTTTATAGGATATTCAGTCTTAATTTTAGCAACAAAGTTTTTTAGTTCTAATAGTCTTTTATTATATTCATCTTTATCAGTAATATTAGGATTAAAAAATAGAATAGTTATTTCAAAAATAGAAGCAAGTCTTTCAATAACAGCAGATGAGCATGGTGCACAACAAGCATGTAATAATAGACTAGAGTCTCTTTTTATATTACTAATTTGTTCTTGCATTACTAAATCATAATTCATATGCTATCACCTCATTACTCCTTATTTTAGCACAAAATAAAGTATAACAAAAGTAATAACATATTTTTAATCAAATAACATAATCTATAATATGAATAATATAATTTTACCATTTTTAATAACAACTTTAGCTGGCCTGTCAACTATGATCGGAATAATACCATGCTATTTTAAAGAAAAAAATAAAGACACCATCATAGCTTTTTGCCTAGCCGCATCAAGTGGTGTCATGATATCGATATCAATGTTTTCCCTAATACCAGAATCTATAAAATTAATGTCAACTAATATATCAATAATGGGATCATTTTTAATGACATTTATCTTTATAACTATAGGTATAATAACCTCATCTAATATAGATAAAAACGTAAATAAGTATATATCAAACAGTAAACTCTACAAACTAGGAATCATCTCTATTATTGCCTTAATACTTCACAACATACCAGAAGGAATCACTACCTTTATATCTACAAGTTCAAATATAAAACTGGGAATAACTCTCTCACTCGCAATAGCTCTTCATAACATTCCAGAAGGTATCGCCATTGCTATTCCAATCTTTTATTCAACCAAAAGCAAAAAAAGAGCCATTATATATACAGCTATATCTGGCTTTTCAGAATTATTTGGAGCAATACTAGCCTATTTATTTTTATCAAAATATATTAATAACTTTATTCTATCACTAATATTAGCTCTAACTGCTGGTATAATGCTACACATATCAATATATGAATTATTACCATCATCACTAGACTATAAAAAAAACAAAGTAACAATTATCTCCTTTATAATAGGATTTTGTATAATGTTACTTTGTGATTTATTAATAAATTAATCTTTCTCTTTACCAAATAATCTTAAAAGTTTAATAAATATATTAATAAAATCTAAATACAATTGAAAAGCCCCATATATTGCCATATTATCAGACTCAAACTCACCCATTCTTGAAATCCTTTGCATATCAAATGCAGTATAACCAAAGAAAATAATAAGTGATATAATACAAAGCGCCATATCAAGTGTATTATTCATAATGAATATATTAACAATCTCTAATAGTATTATAGCAAATAGCCCCATCAATAAATATGTGCTAAATTTACCTAAGTCAATATTTGTATGCTTACCAATAATCGCAAATACTCCAAATAATAAAGATGCAAGTAAGAATATAAATATTATTGATGTCATTTTATATATAATAAATATGCTTGAGAAAGTTAAGCCAGTTAAGCCTGCATAAAGTATATATAAAATCTTAGCAATAGTAGGATCCATCTTATGTATTCTAGCACCAAGCACTATCGCAACAACAACCTCTAATATAAAGATTACCCAATAGCCAGAGCCAGAAAAAATAGCCGTCAATAACTTTACGTTTGAAGCAGTTAAATAACCACATGCAAAGGTGACTAATAATCCAACAAATAGCCATGCAAATACTTTGTAATAATTATTTTTCATCAATTCCTCCTTATTATAATATTATTACTACAAGTACAGTATACACTATTTAAAATGAATAGTCACGAACTAATAAGTAAAAAATGTTTATTAATTATCATTAGTACAAGAATAATATATCTTTATGCCCTTTTCAGTCTTTTCACGACTAATCTTACTACTGCACCAATTAGGACAAATAGCCTTATCTTCTACAGCACTATAGTAGCCACCACATTCCATATCATCATCTTCTATCCTATCTTCAATATCAAAAATAATATACCCATCTGCAGTCTTTGCTTGAGAATATAAGTAAACTTTAGAAAAATTATTCATTAATTTTAAAGTCGTTTTTTCATTCGCAACAATTCTCATATCCCTATTATTGCCAATATTAAAATAATCTCTAATAGTATTATTCTTTAAATCATTTAAAAAATCATCAAATAAAGCAATATAATTACCTGTAAAAGATGAATAAAATGTATAATCTTTCATTCCAAATAAAGATATTTTATCATACTTAATATTTTCAAATTCATAAATATAATTATTTTTAATTACAATCATATCATCAGCCATATTATTATCTATTATAATTGAATAATCATGTGGATATGAATTAGTTATAATCATATTATCTTCATACTTAATTTCTTTAACATCTTCTTTTTTATTAATATCACTACTATTGGCTATTTTAAAGTTCTTTATACCAATAAAGCCAACTCCTCCACCAATACCAATAAGTAATAAAGAAATAAGAGTCAAAACCGTCACAACCTTAATATTAATTTTCTTACTTATAACAAAATAAAGCAATAGTAACATGACTAGAACTATTAATAATATACTTCCAATAAACGATAGTGATGTACCAACAAAGAAAATAGAATGAATAGATAAATATAGGCTTATCACTAATCCAACAACTGCAAAAATCAAAATAAAAGCTGCAAAAAATAACACAAAACAAATGCAAAACTTAATTACATATATCACTGCTTTTGAAAATATTGATAAAAATGCAAATGGTTCATGATTAGGATCACGAAAAACTATTCGTTCTTCTTTTTTATTATCATTAAATGTAACTTTCTTATCATTTAAATCACTATTTTTATTTTTAATATTCTTACTATCACCAGTATCAACACATTTATCATAATAGTTTAAATACCTAATTTTAAATATATGTATAATAACTATTAAAGACAGTATCAAAGATATGGCCTCACAAATGCCTTTTAAAACAGAATATATAAAATTATAAGCACCACTAGATAAGAATATAAATATATGACATATTATATAAGGAACAATCCTTGAAAAAGCAGAACTAATTATAAATAGACCTAATGCAATAAATAGCTGTTCAATTATACATTTAAGTATTGAAGTAAACTTCATTTGTGATAGCATATTTATTGTCTTAGTAATAAAACCAAGTAGAGAATCTATCATAACATTAAAATTGTTCTTACTTTTCCTTTCATTTTGTTCAACATCTACGATATTCTCATCAATCAAGCTATCCATACTACAATTGAATATATTGCATATTTGCACTATTTTATCTGTTTCCGGATATGTATTATTGCTCTCCCATTTAGATACAGATTGTCTTGAAACATTAAGCATAGACGCCAAATCTTCCTGAGAAAAGCCTCTTTCCTTTCTCAGTTTAATTAGTTTATCACCAAACTTCATAATTTCACCTCACATCAACAATAATATGATAATTACAGGTTGCATTCTACCAACTTTACTTGGAAATTTGTAAACTTTAAGTTGCATTAATAGTATAATAGCACAAATTTTAAAAAATAAGTCAAAATAATAAAAATAGTCAGTGCTTAAACACCAACTATTAAAAAATTTATATATTCTTTTAATTAGCACAAGGCCAAGGTTTTAGAGTATCACATTTATTCTTAGGAGGAATATAACTTGCCTTTTTAGTAGAACAATTTCCAGCTCTATCACAAATTTTAAGATCAGTTTTAATAACCTTAACAGTACTTTTTCTACTTAAGCAAATTGAAGCCCCACTCAAAAACTTTCCTGATAATGCACCATCATTAGCGTTGTCCCAATTATAAGTAGCATTACCGTACCCATTATTTGAGCAAGTATTACCCGAGAACTGCTCCCCTTCTTCAATTTGATAGCAATATTTAAAATAAGCATTATTTGTTGATATACCAGACAAATTATCTGTAAACGTATATCCAAATTTATAATAACCATGATCATTCGTTATGCCACAAGTAGTCATGTCTAATTTTTCAACAAACTTAGGTGGGTCTTTATCAACTTTTAAAGTAATATCACATGTATTAACTCTTCCAGCATTATTTTTTATATAACCATACCATTTTTGCTTTTTAGTATTATCTGTTTGCTTGCCAGTTAAAATAGTTCCATTATATGAAGGTTTATCTGAAGTTGTTAATATAGCACCAGCTATACCACTACCATTTTTATCATCCTTACTCATATCTAGTCTAACATCAGATGTATACCAATCATTATCACCCTTAGTACCACTTACAGTAATACCACATAATGGCTTTTCTTTATCTATTTTTACACTAAATTTCTTCTCTGCTATTTTATCATTTCCATATTTAGTTTTAAACGCTAATTTCTGTGTTTTAACTTTTTGATCTTCAGCAATAACATTAGTTTCCACTTTTTCTTTAGAACTGCCATCAGAAAGTATTATATCTATTTTTTTGCCACAAGCATCAGTAGCTGTTGCAGTTACATAGACATTTTTATTGGTCCATGTATTGTTTTTATAATCATCATACTGTTTAATATTTTTAATATCAATATTACTATCATACTTTTTAGCAATCACTTTTATCTGTGGCTTGATATAATTAACTGCAATAGTCTTACTTAATACTTCATACTGATAATCACTATCGGCATAACGATATTTTAATACTAATTTATAGTTTTTATTTTCTTCCTTCTGAACTATCTTATCAGCAAAAGATAAACTAATATTCGCCAAATTATTAAGATCATCTATTTTAGTATATTCTAATTTTTTTATTAAACCTTGATTATCACTACTAACAGAATCGATTAAGGAATACCCAAGTTCTACAATTCTTTTATTTTCATCGCTATCAACTGCTAATGTTAATTTAGCATCATTACTATTAGAAATACATGATGGAACATTCCTAATCTGTGCAATTTTATTATTATCTATATTTTTACATACAGTTGGAACAGTAAATGTTGTTTGATACACTACTTCTTCCCCATTCTTCTTACATATAATTGTTGGATAATACTTATAATTCCCTGATTCCTCCCTGACAACATATGCTGCTATATCATCACCAGTTCCAGTACATTCAACTCCATCTAAATTATAACTCTTAAGTAAATTCCGACTCTTCAACTCTTCAAATTTTATACTAGCACATTGCGTATTTAAATCCCTTTTATTAAATTTGTCCTCACCATATGAATCAATATATAATTTGGCAGAAGATATTATAGATTCCTCATATGACACATATTTTTTCTTTTCATTTTTTACTTGAATACCATTAACCACTGGCAAAGCAATAGTAATAATAATTCCCAAAATAGCAATTGCTACAACCAATTCTATTAAAGTAAAACCAGTAGTTTTTTTATTTTCTTTATTATAAAATTTATCTTTCCAAGCCACCACAACATCACATCCTAATTACTATTATATATAACGAAATTATACAATAGTTTTATTCAATAATCAATAATAGTCCATATATAATAAAAGACAAATAAATACATGTTTATTTGCCTAAATATCATACTACTTAAAAATAGATCTTATTTTATAGATAAATGTAGAATTAGAAGCACTATTTGAGCTATAACCCTTATAGTCTTTAGATAATTTAACAAGTCTCTTTAATTTATTAACATAACCACTAGCAGTATTACCATATGAAGAAAGTTTATTTATTCCTTCACTATTTAACTTATCAAGTCCCTCTGATAATGTCGATGTACCATCAGCAGCACTATTTGCTCCATCAGCTAAATCCTTAGCCCCAACAGATAATTTAGAAATACCGTTCTTTAAATCATCAAGTCCAGTCTCTAACTCACTAGAACCATCCTTAGCCTCAGTCAAAGCCTCTTCAAGTTGTGCTAACATACTATTGATAGTTGCCGAAGTATCACTTATTTTAGCAGATAATGTTGTAATAGCATAACTATTGTTTTCTAATAACATTAAATAAGATACATCCTTTAATTGCTCAATTGTTAAAAGGACACCCTTTTCTATTTCCTTCTTTCCAACACAAGCTGCTATTTTTAATTCATCCTCTTCTGTTGCTAAATTACACTCATCAATAATTTCTTTTGCTTTAGTGATCTTAGTCTCATCATTATTAAATTCATTTCTAATTTTAGTAATCATTTTTGTATTTGCCTGTTGCAATTGTCCTAACTTTTCCATTTGAGAAACTGTCTCTTCACTAGTTTGAGCTTCTTCTAAAGTCTTTTTAGCTTCTTCCAAACTAGCTATAATCTGCTCTAATCCAGAAGTTAATTTAACAGAACCTGCCTCTAATTTAGAAACTCCAATCATAGCCTCATTTAATTTACTATTAATAGTATCAGCACCAGTTGCTAATTTCTTAGTACCAACAGTTAATTCCTTAGCTCCAAGAACAGCTTTATCCATATTAGATTGGAGTAGGTGCAATGAACTGTTTAAAGTATCCATCTTATTAAAAATAGATAAATCAGTATCAGACAATAACTTAGGAGTAGAAACTACATAAACATTGTTTAATTTAAAATTAGTAGTCTTATATGATAATACAACTTCATCTAAGCCTTTAAGTTCATCTAAACCTAGACTTTCATATAAACCAGGAGAAGCTAAAGCTACAGCCATACTATTTTTACCAGTACTAACTACTTTACCATTACTAACTTCTATATTTGTATTTTCCTTATTACTTAAAGTTGTACCCATAGTAACTACAAATGGAGTATATAAACCATTACTATAAACATTATTTTTAAAACTTAGTTTAATTGTAACTTCTCCCTTTTTACCAGCCATTTTCTTAGCTGACACTTCTTTTCCATTTAAATAGTATTTAACATCAACTGTAATAGGTAATTCTTTATCACTACTTCCCTGATAAAATATATCCTTTCCTGTACTATTCCAAGTAAGAACATTACCATCTCTATTAAATTTTTCAGTACCATTAATATTTAATAATTTTTTTAATTCTGTATCATCACTAACACTGCCTTTATCTAAATTGAAGATATGGTTATTAACAACAGTCTTCTCAATCTTTCCATCTAACCCTAAATTAGTATAAACAACTTCATCTTTAGATAAAGCAAAAGTAGATACAGGTGTCATTAACATAGAAGACATTAATATTCCAGAAATAATTTTATTAATTTTTTTCATTCTAAACTCCCTCTTTCTTAATATTTTTATGTTTTAAAATAATTTTATCAAACAACATTAATAATGTTGGTAATATAAATATTACAGAAACCATACTAATTATTGATCCACGTGCTAATAAAGTACATATAGAACCAATCATATCTATTTTAGTATAAAAACCTACACTAGCTGTTGCTGCAAAGAAACATAGTGCTGACGTAATTATTGATGGGATAGTAAATTTAAGTGTATCCTCCATTGCCTTATTCTTATCACTACCACTCTGACGTTCTTCTATGTATTTGGTAGACATTAATATAGCATAATCAATTGTAGCTCCTAACTGTATTGTTCCAACAACAATTGATGCAATAAATGGTAAGGAAACTCCCATATAATATGCAAAAGACATATTAACAAAAATAGCAAATTCAATAACTATACTCAAGATAATTGGTAAACATAGTGCCTTTAAAACCAAAACCATAATTATAAATATAACAACCAAAGAAGTATAATTAACCATATTGAAATCATGATCTGCAATAGTAATTAAGTCTTTCATTAAAGCACCCTCACCTGCTACTATTGCCTCTTTATCATATTTATGAACAATTTTATTCATTTCTGTAATTTGGTTATTTAATTTATCTGATGCTATCTCATAAGTAGAATTAGTTAATATTAATTGATATTTTTCATTATTAAATAAATCTTGTAATTGATCCGGTAAAATAGTTTCAAGTCCATTATTAACTATCTCTCCAGGTGCTAAAACCAAATCAATTCCTTTAACATCTTTTAATTCATCAGATAAACTTTCAATATCATCACTAGAAACATTTTTATCAAGTATTATTATTTCAGGAGATGTAATATTAAATTTTTCTGCTAATTCTTTATTAGCAATATTAAAAGCTAAATCTTTAGGTAGAGAATCATCAAGTTTATAGTATACATCGAAATTTTTATTACCAATATAAGCCGGTATCATCAAAATTATAAATAATACTAAAATATATTTAGATTTTGAAATAATAAATTTTGGTAATTTTTCAAATTTAGGTAATAATAATTTATGTTTAGTTTTATCAATAACTTTATCAAAAATAAGAAGTAATGTTGGGAATATTGTTACAACACATATAAGTCCAAATAAAACACCTTTTGCCATAACAATGCCAATATCCTTACCTAGTAATAAGTCCATTGTACATAAAGCTAAGAAACCTGCAAATGTTGTTAAAGAAGAACCTAAGATGGATTTAAACGTCTGAACAATAGCATCATCCATAGCTTCTTTTTTATCTTTAATAGACTTCTTAGAATCTTCATATTTATGATATAAGAATATTGAAAAGTCAGTTGTAACACCAAGCTGTAATACTGCTGAAATTGATTTAGTAATATAACTTATATCTCCTAAGAAATAATTACTTCCCATATTATAAATTATAGCTACCCCAATATTTCCTAATAGAAGGAATGGAATAACATAAGAATCTGTAGTAACCATAAGAATTATCAAACAGAATAAAACCGCAATTGATATATATGCAACTAATTCCTTATTTGATAAATCCATAGTGTCAATAACCATAGAAGTCATACTACTAATTCTAGAAGCATCATCAACTGTTTTTCTTAAATCTCTAACAGCATTAATAGTAATATCTTCTGACGTAGATCCATCAAATGTAACAAAAATTAAAGTTTCATCATCGCTATATAACTTATCCTTTATCTGATCAGGTAACATATCATAAGGAATAGTAGTATCAATAATACCAGCCACACTATATATAGCGTTAACTCCTTTAATATCTTTTATTTTCTCTTTCAAGTTCAATATATCTAAAGATGACTCATTATCAACCATAACAAAAGCATATGATCCAAGTCCAAAATCATCAGTTAGTATTTTCTCACCCTTAATAGTTTCTATAGAATCTGGTAAATACACTAAAATATCATAATTGATTCTAGTATTTACATATCCAAAAATAGAAATTATAAAAAGTATTACACTAATTACTAAAACCATAAATGGATGATTAGTGATATTCTTCGCAAACTTTTTCATACTTTCTCTCTCCTTTGCATAACTAATTCTATGCAAAATAAAAAAAAAGACCATACTCAGTTTCCTAAAATAGTACGATAACCAACACTTATCCGAAAAATGTATAAGAAATATCCAACATAGTGTTGTTTATCTTTACATCGGTCTGTTTTGGTATATAATATAAATAGACATTTTTAAGAGAAAAAGGGTGAAAAAATGAGTAACAAAAGCGATTTAAGAGTAATAAAAACTAAGAATAATTTATATGAAGGTCTATTAAAAATGATGCGTGATAAGCCATTTGAAGAAATAAAGGTATCTGATATCTGTAAAGTTTCTCTAACTAATAGATCAACATTCTATGATCATTTCAGTGATAAATATGAATTATTATCATCACTTATTAAAGATCTAGAAAATGAACTTATCTTAAAATTAAAAAGCAATGTAAATATTGCTTCATCAAAAGACTTCTATATGGAAATGATCAAGTTATTATTTGAGCATATTAGTGAAAATATATCAATCTACTCTTCAATAGCAAAGAATAATGATAACAGTGTTGCTAGCGACATGATGTATGATACTTTAATTAAGGATGTTAAAAGTCATATTGAAGATAATGAAG
>OIYS01001582.1_pt1 | contig 10998 bp, 5 predicted proteins | sample 1588271 | NCBI WGS metagenome assembly OIYS01 (sample SAMN03283286) | human gut metagenome | biome: human-associated habitat; material: feces | host: Homo sapiens | place: Peru | collected 2012
CTGAAATATTATTAGACAACGACAGCCGTGATTTCATATCATAACGCTGAGCATTTTCGCCCAAAAGTCGAGTTACGATTTCAGGTGTTTCCTCCTGCTCAAGCGATATAGCATTAACGCTGTCCTGCGGAAAGATTCTTTCAACGCCCGTTAAAACATCAGCCCATTTTTCATTGTTGTACGAATATTTAACGGTATATATAAGGTCTGAGGGCTCACTTGTACTGACCGTGTACTGATAAACCTTATCTTCGGTAATGTTACCGTTTTCATAGGTGTAGATATGCGTTTGGCATTCATACGGATTATCCGCACGGACAAGCTGGTTGAGTGCATCATACTTATATGTTGTTGTCTTTGAGCCGTCATAAATTGAGGTTATATTGCCCAAAGAATCATATTCGTATGTGTGGGTTATGCCCACTGTCTCAATCGACTTTACAAGTGTAGTAGTCTGATTTTCCCCGATGTCCTTGTAGGTGTAATTTGTTGCAAGTCCGTTTACGGTACGCTTGGAAAGCCTTGAAAGGCTGTCAAACTTATTCGTTACCTTTTCAACGCCGTTCCACGATACCGAATATACCTGATCGGGCATCTGACCAATGGTGACATTGCCGTAGTTGTAAGCGATATTCTGCGTACCGATCGGCGAAAAATGCTTTACATTCGTAAGGTAATTGGTCTTGTCTGCGTATTTGTACTCGGTATAGGAAATCGGAATGTTGCTTGAAACATCCGTTCCCGAATATTCCCTTACGCTCGCAGTCCGTCCCGAAAGGTCATAGTTATACCTTGTGTACGAATTTGACGCAAAATCAACAGTTACGGATATATTTCCGTCATTTCCGTAAAGGTACTGCTTTTTTGCAACGAAATTATTGTTCCTATCATTATATGACTTTTCCAATAAGCGGTCAAGAGAGTCATAGCAATAATCCACATAATCTCTGTTGCCGTAAGTCTGCTTTGTCATCAATCCCTTTTGGTCGTATTCAAACGCAGAAAGAATTACAGAGTTTGTTCCGTTTCCGACAGAAGTCGAAACAGTCCTGCCGAATTTGTCGTAATTAAATGCGTAGTGTGTAGAATTATTTACATTTATTTCTGTTAAACGGTCATTATTGTAGGAATATGTGTTTGTATGACCGCCTGCGGAAACACTCAAAAGGTTATTATTGTCCGAGTCATAATTGTATGTTGTGGTATTGCCTGCTGCGTTTGTAACAGATGACAAAGTACCTTTAACCGTATCATAATTATATGTGGTAGTGTTATTTGCTTGATCGGTCTGTGTTTTAAGATAGTTTTTATCGTCGGTATATGCAGCACTTGAATACAGCTTTTTCTTTTCGCTTTCGTTAGATGAATAATCTTCTATCAAGTACCACTTTTGACTTGTGTTTTTCGGTGTGCGTAAAGGTCTTTGTGTGATAACGGAATTTACTTCTGCCGAAAAGCTGCTTCCGTCTGTTGAATCAAGATAATAACTCATTCCCGGCGATGCAACTGTCGAAATAACGAACGATCCGTCATCCGTAGGCAAAACAACAAATTTGAAAGCATAGGAATCTGTGTTCTGACTTCGAAGTTTTAATTTAGCTCCTACTTCCGAACTGCCGTTTTCAACATACAGATATTCCCCATTCAGCTTTATCTTATAAATGCCGCTGTCGATGCGTTCAAATTCCCATTGCTGCAAATTGCCGATGTTTGAATATGTATGGTTTACAACATCGCTGTCATTTCCCTTGTCAAGAACATAAGAAGTAAGCTGATTTACTATGGCATATTTTTTTGTTGTATCAATCTCGTTATGCGTAACATTAACACCTTTTGTTGCGGTTTGTGTTAAATTACCCTTGTCATCATACTCTAAATAATATTTCAATCCGTCAGTCGAAAATGCTGTATTTATATTATTTGAGTTATCATAGCTATACAGATAACTGCTTCCTGAAGGATTGAGCATACCTGCAAGGTTATTTCCCTGATAGCCAAAGGTTGAATTGGATTTAGCAAGATCTACAGATGAAACAATATTGCCGTTGTTGTCATAGGTGTAGGTCTGACCGAATTCTTCTTTATAGCAGAACGTTCCCGTGGTGTATACATTGTTTGCGTTGTTGTAATAGTACACCTCAAAGCAGACACGGGCATAGTCTTCGGGTGCTATGGCTTTTCCGCTAACAAATTGCCACGAAGTAACCTCGGGATTGGCGTCAATTCTTTTAACGCCGACATTCTGACCTGCCGAATTGTAAAAATACAGAGCAATGCCGAATTTCGGATCATTTGGTTTTAAGCCGGAAGTTGTCGGAACAGAACGTGCACTAACCCATGCGCCTATGCTGAAAACATCGCCCTTTTTACCCGAAACGCCGGCATATTGCCAAATGCCCTTTGCTCCATCGGTAGGAGAGCCGGTTGCTGTTAAGGAATTTGGATATTCCGAGAAAGCGTTTGAAACATTCACACTTCCGTATGACTCCCATGCATAAGTTGAATTTGACGCATCGGAGTTCTGCAAAAGGTTATAACTGCTTGCACCCATTCCCTTTTCAAATTGGAAGTTATCCGCATAAAAAGTACCGTAAGCATTGGGTTCCAAGCCGCAGAAAAGTCGAATTTTATCACCCGGATCTACTGTAACACTTACTGTAAATCGTTGCCAATCTTCTGTTTTGGTAACGCTTTCTGCTTTAATATAATCAACAGCTCCGCTATCATCCCACTTTTTAATTCCTATGGATGTTCCGCCGTTTGAAAGCGTATTATTGTCGGTGGTTATGTATCCCGAAAATGTGTAATCTCCTGGCGTGAGTGACAGGTAGTCAACTGTAATCAAGCTATCTCCCAAGCCATTAACAGCTCTTGTAAATTCAACGGCATTATTATCAAGATAGCCACGATTTGTATTGATTGTAGCACCGGAACTTGCATCACTGTTATACGCCGTAAAATATAACATTCCGTCCCTGAAGCCCTGATTTTTAATAAGATTTGTAACGGACTTAATAACTTTAGACTGCGAAACGACCTTGTTATTCATAAGGCTTGTCTTGCTGTTTGTTCCATTACTGTTCTGATAGTCAAAATACTGAGCTTCGCCGTCTTTGTTAGAAACAATGCCGATATTTTGACCGAAGTTATTAAACTGATAAGTATATGTGTTATCGGTTATTATATTGTTGTTTACTGCGTGCTGCGCTTGTACGGTTGTTTCGTTAGGATAATATGCAAACTGATAGCGAACCGGCAAATTTCCGTCGAAATCTCCGTTGCTAAAAGATCTGACTCTGAAAGCAGAAGTCCAATCATATTCTATATTAACTCTGTTGCCGTCAATGTCGGTAATCCTGTTAAGAAACTTGTACGATCCATATTGATGGACAAGCGATATGCTCTTTTCATCGGGGAAAGTGATAGATGTTAAACAACCATCGGTATAATCGAAGTAGGTGCATCTGCCTGCAGGATCTTCGATACGCTTAAGATAATATGTATTCGTGTTGTCAATAAAGTCGTGAAAGAACTTATATTCCCTATCGGCGCCATCATAAACATTTGAAAGCAAGAATTGACCGTTCCCTAATTCATAGTATGCAACTTTTGATGAAACACCGTTTGCATTTGTAAACTGGATAATTCTCTTGCTTGAATCAAAATACATTTTATTTTTATCTTTATCGGTAATACGGTATCTTGCTTCGGCACACAAAGAATCTGAATTGTTTTCAATGCAATCAAGCGTATAGCCTAAACCGTCCTCGTCTTTTCCGGTATTACCATTGTTTTCAAAGTAAAACCAATGCCTTGTTCCGTCTGCATCGATAAGATAATATTTATATCCCTCATTGAATAGCTTTCCTGTTTCTTGTATAAGACAAATGTTATAATTCATCTGCATACCGTTTCCGAGCCGTGCATTATATATTGAATTATCCCTATTTGAATTATATACAAGTGAAATTGCAACGGGCATAAGATTTCCGCCCAAATCCTGTGTTAAAGGTTGAGTGAATACTAAATTTCCGTTGTAATTGTTTACGCTTGCCGTTCCGTTGCGTCCTGCGGACATACTTGTATATGACCAGTAGTCTTCAAATCCGCTCATATTGCGGTATGCAACACTAAGTACAGGTCTTGTAGTCGGATATGTTGTGTATTCTATGGAATGAAACCACACCTTGTGAGTGTTTGTCTGCTGCGTTTCAAGCATAATTCCGTAGTTAGGCGACGTTCCTTCATACCACGAATACACGAGCTTTGTTATATCAATTGATTTGAATTCAGGATATATGTAATTGTCGTGATAGTCATTCTGCGTTTTATTATCTGCGTTAACTATCATATAATCGGCAATTGTACCATCACACGAAGGCTGATTATTATATTTCAGGCTTTGCTTATCCCACGCACTTGTAACTCTATGTGCATTTATTACTACATTGTTTGTTGTTGAATACACATTTCTTTTGCAAACAGCAAGCTGAGCGCCAATTACCTTCGAGCCGATTCCGCCGATATACGGTAAATTATTTATTTTGATATACGCTTTAGCATTTCCGTATTTATATATGTTATTTCCCACATACATACTTCCGGCATCATTTTTAGATTGTCCGAAAGATTTATTTGGATCTCCCGAAGCGACAAAAGTGCTTGTCATTTCATTTCTGTCCTGCTCTGTTTTGATGGCAGGATCAACGGTTACAGGAAATACTCTGTCCTCCGCATCAAGCCACTGCGAATCAAGTATCATCGTAACAATAAAACTGTTCTCTTTGACATTTGAAAGCGTAAGAGTTATGCCTTCAGATATCTCGCCTGCCGAATCATACATAAACGGTGCAGAAAGGGTAAATACAGTTTCTCCGCAGCTATTTTGCAAAATTATTGTCTTATCATCGACTGAATACGGAGACAATTTATTGGTTTTATATTCAACAGAAAACATCTTTTGAACAGACTTATCTTTAAGAATTATATTTTCCTTAAGCTGTTCAGGCATTACGATATACTGCAAATCAGCATTATTAAACAAACCCTCATAAACAACCTGCGAAGTGAGATTTTCAAGCGTTGTTTCATCTCCGTCATTTTCATTTTTTAATACTTTTGCAGTCTTTTTATTTGAATCGGAAAAAGTCCAAGACAAATCGTATCCGTCTTTGGAAAGACGAACAAGCTTATTTCCGTTCGATTTCTTTGAAAATCTTACTGTATAATCGCCAAAATTGTTAATCAAATCTTTATTCAAAGGGTTTTTGACGAGTTTTGAATCATCAGATGCAACCTCTGAAAGAGTATTGTTGTAATCTATCCACTCTCCGTCCTTTTCAATATGGACGGGCATTTCATACATAACAGCTTGATATGTGCCGTCACTCATTCTGAAATGTTTGACATACTCTTCCCTCTTTGTATTGTCCTCGCAAAGTATTTTTACATTGTTGTTTTCGTCAATCACTTTATCTCCAGGATTTTGTGCATCTTCTTTTTTAGATTTTTCGTTGCTTTCGGTAACAGTCTTTATTCTGTCAGCAGACTCTGCAACGACTTGCATTGGTATTATTTCAAATACCAAAAGCAAGGTTAAAAATACCGCTATAAATTTTGCCGCAAATTTGAATTTGGTTTTCATACCCATCTTCCTCTTTTTTGTTAATATTTTTTACAAAACAATAAACTTGACGCTATCACCTCAAATCGTATTGATTTTATATCCTTGTGCATTTGATAAAACAAAAAAATAAATAAAATGATGTTAGAGTTGATATTCTGAAAATAGGGTGAGTAAAGCCATTATATAGTACAAAATTCCAAAAGTATACAGAGTAAAAATAAGTTTGTATCAATGAACAAATAATCTGTGTAATTATTGTGCATATAACCCATTGACAAATAGAAGACATAAAAATTCATTCAATCCGAAACAGAGTTCACAACACAGTATAATTGAAACATGTTCAAGCATTTTCACGACCATTTATTGACCACTTACGAACGGAAAGCGGGATAAAAACACAGTGCCAAATTAAAAAACAGTCATTTCAATGTATAAAAGAAATGGCTGTTTTTCGTTAGTTTGAGTGTATTTTATATTTTTTCATCTGTTTCGTAATGCGCAGGCCGTCGGTTCAAGTCCGACTATCAGCTCCAAAACCTGCGTAAGCACGGCGTTTTCGCAGGTTTTTTCTTTTTCAAAAAAGAATTTTAAAACTCAATATGCAACAAAAAATCTCACTCTTTTTTACGGAGTGAGATTTTGTTCATTTATTCGATTTTTCGCCCAAGACCATCTATTGACCATTTATGAAATTTAGGATAAAAGCATTTGCCCAATAGATTAGAAATTTATCAACAAAGCTGTTATTTCGGGATCCGCATGAATAAATGCGCTTCATCTTCGCCCGCAATATAAGCCCCATTATTCAACATGACCTTCTGCGAAGCGATATTATCCTTATTTACACGAAAGTATATCTCTTCTTCCAAGATAATGCTTTTTGCTTTATCAATAGTAAGTTTCAATCCCTCCGTTCCATATCCTTTCCCTCGCTTATCTTTTTTGATGCTGTAGCCGATATGTCCAGCTCCTTCCCGAAGCGTTTCCGTTAAATAATGTCTTATTCTGAATTCTCCGATTAGACAATCTTGGTCCCACAAATAATAGTATGTTTCGGGAACAAACCAATTCGGCATGTTAACAGGATGCTCATACGAAATCAAGGTTGGTAGGACAGTTTCAATATAGTCCTCGTATGAAACACCATTATACTGATTTGTTAAGCCGTTTTCATCAACAGGCAATGCTGTTGTGTATTCCCATTGAGCAATAGCGTCCTGTATATTTATTTTTCGCAGTTCCATCACATTATTATCTCCGCAAATCATAATTTATCAAATTTATTATACCATACCTTAAAGCATAAACTCAACCGCCGATTATTCGGCGGTTGAGTTTATGTTGGAAATAGAATTTTCTTCGTATCCTTGCCTGCGCTTTCTATCAGATTTCCCATTGCGTTTGCAACATTTTCTTGCATGGAATTGTAAATGCATATATGCATTTACAATTCCATCCGCACTGATAAACCTGCACAATTCAGGGTTGTAGTATCTTGATTTGAGAAAATATGTGTTGGTTTCAAATTCATAGTAATAACCACGGTAAGTGTAGGGGTTGATAATGCTCAACATTCTGTCATCGGGAGTATCATAGTAAGCGGTCGTATTGCCCCATGCATCATACCGATAAACTACAACGCAGGCATTATCGGAATTTGATATAAATATTACGTCATTCTGAGCATTGCGAACGTAATAATAATCGTTGCCGTTGTAATTAAAGCCGAATGCTTCGCCGTTTTCGTCATACATAAACGCAACATTATGAGTTGTTGACGAACCGTCCGATTTGGTAATTACAAGCTTGTAACCTGCAAGAATATCTCCGTTGTAGTAGTAATCGTAATCGTATGTCTCTCCGTCGGGGAGGACAATATTCTTGCCTATTCTCTGACCGTCGGAATTGTACGAATATGTTGCGCCAACACTTGGATTTCCCACCGGACTCACACTTTTGAGCTGTCTGCCGACCCAAGTATAGTTCATGCCGTCGTAACTTGTAATATTTCCGATTTCATCGCTTGTTACGTCATAGTATTCATTTTTGCTATTGCTCAAAGCTGAAATATTATTAGACAACGACAGCCGTGATTCCATATCATAACGCTGAGCATTTTCGCCCAATAGTCGGGTTACGATTTCAGGCGTTTCCTCCTGCTCAAGCTACCGAGCTTTTGCGTTTTGTTACGCATCGGCACACTTCCGAGTGAGAAACAATCACTATGCAAGATATGCAATATCTGCGGTATGCACATTTCAACTGTTTCTCACTCGTTTTAGAGTGAACAATTGCCAATTGTGTTATTTGAATTTCATTGCTTTTAGTTTATTAAATGCATCTTTAGGCGAGATAAGTAATTTATTCATCAAAATAAGCACAGACTTTTCATCAAGAGAAAGTAAAATGGAAAAATCCGAATAACCTTTAATAACTAAATTTTCAAAAGAACTTTGAAAAAGCATGTCTATGTCCGTATCTGTAAATATATTAGAAATAAATATATTTTCTGGATATTCATTAACTAACTCATCCAAAGCACACAAAAGCAAATCAATCGTAACAATTACAGTTATTTCAACCTCGTCCTTTGAACTTGGTTTTATATAGTGTTTTAATTCTTTTCTTTTTATAAATTCATAAAAAGCACCTTCCTTTTTAACTGAATCAACAGTTAAAACAATTAACTTCCATTCAAAAACACTGATTATGCTTTTGATGTTAAAATAATTGCATTTTACGCCAGTAATTTGAATTTGCGCAGGATTAATCATAAATAATTTCGTTAGCTTAATCATCTTCTAACCCTCCGCTTAAGCCCGATCCAAGTATACCGATTGGAACATGATAATTAGCATTTTTCGAAAACTGTACGTTCATATGGAATAAGCTTTTACTACCGACATCAAATCTAAGATTACTATATTTACTTCCAAATTTTAGAATTGTACCACCCGCTTCATATCCGTTAGGATGATTTGGAGATAAGAAGCGGAAATTATCTCCGATAGACAGTCCGCCATTTCTACCTGTTTTAACACCTGCATTAGCTACAATTTTAAATCCTGAACTAAGTACCTGTGAAGCTCCCGACATAATTCCGCCTGTCATAAAGCCGTTTGCGAACCCATTAATGGTACCATTAATAATTTTCTTTTTTGATCCTCTCCAACTTCCATTTGAACGACGATGTTTAATTGCTTGCATTCCAGCTCCAGTAATAGCACCAATTGTGCCTGATATTACCGCTGCTTTCAATCCTGTAGCCATAGCTCCAACAAAAGCTGCTGCTGCGCCTCCAGTAGCAACAGTTGCAGCGGCGACTAATGCGCCAAGCACAATTGCTCCAACACCAATTAAAACCTTTGTTGCCCATTTAGGCCAATTACCATTATCGTCTGACATATTGACAGGATTATTCAGGCAATATGCAAACATATTATATCCTAAAATTTCTCCACCAACACCCGAAACTACACTATCCGCACTGATAAACCTGCACAATTCAGGGTTGTAGTATCTTGATTTGAGAAAATATGTGTTGGTTTCAAATTCATAGTAATAACCACGGTAAGTGTAGGGGTTGATAATGCTCAACATTCTGTCATCGGGAGTATCATAGTAAGCGGTCGTATTGCCCCATGCATCATACCGATAAACTACAACGCAGGCATTATCGGAATTTGATATAAATATTACGTCATTCTGAGCATTGCGAACGTAATAATAATCGTTGCCGTTGTAATTAAAGCCGAATGCTTCGCCGTTTTCGTCATACATAAATGTTACGATATGCGTCAAAGCCTGCCCCTCTTCGTCTGTAATTACAAGCTTGTAACCTGCAAGAATATCTCCGTTATAGTAATACTCATAGTTGTAGGTTGAAGCACCATTGAAAACTATTGCCTTGCCTATTCATAATTTTAAAGTCTATTGACAAATACTCTGAATTAATAGATTGAATATTGTTAAATATAACCAATCACTAATGCCATTTTACATAAGGTTTATATTTCGTTATCCTAATTTTATAAATAGGTCATCAACAGTTATCTGATAATCGGCATCAAAAACACCTATATAAGCATAATTCAAATAATATTTTTCGTCGGGGAAATCAATATATATACATTTCTCAAAGTTTGAATTGTGCGTGTCATTTATTTTTTTCGGAGTATCGGAAAAATAGCGTACAACGGCATAGTAATCATCAGTTCCCTTGCAATTATATATCGAAACTGATACATTACCCTCTCTTTTTTCTTTTACTGTAAATAAATTCATTCCCAAGCTCGGCCTCCAACGATTACCTTTTTTAGGAATCAAATACTGCTCTATGCTTTCTGCCCCATTGTTGCGCACCATAAAGGTTGACTGCGCACCGTCGGCTACAATTTCCGCTTTTCCCGTATGAGAATACATATATGCTTTTTGTGGCGTTGAAAAAGACATTAAATGATTGTCTAAACCGAGGAAAACGCTTGCCTCACTAACTATCGCAACAACCACTAAAACAGCAATAACGGTCTTTCTGTTGATCTTTTTCTTTTTATTTATTAAAAACATCACCAAGGCTATTATTACAAAAACAACTAATCTGACAACTATATAAATCATATTGTAAAAACCTCCCTTTATTATTTGTCTTTACTTCTTTTATTGATATTAATTATGCCGGCACAAAACTCGGTGACCATACGGGCCTGGATTGAGGTGCTAGATATGGAGCCAAAGCATACGCTGCCACTTGAAACAGATTCACATCAATGATAGCGGAAACCGTATTAACTGTTCCGTCGTCCATAGTTTGAGATATTGAACTCATATACCCTACTGATAAACTGGAAAAACCTACTACTATCCCTTCCGTCGATCTCCTATTTCCGTTTTCGTATGACGTTGTAACGCTTAATGACTCAAGCGATAAGTTAAAGGATGCAGAAGATTTGTCTCTTGCGGTCATTTTAACGCCATAAGAAGTTTTTCCTCTCGAAGCTAATACATTTTTCTTCTTATACAATGTTATTGGCTTATTTGAAGTCTGTTTTTTCTTCACATTTTTTTCTACACTATCTTTAACTTTTAAAGAAATAATTAATGAATTGATATTTGTGGTATAAATATCGCTCTTTGCAACAACAGTATTTTCACAGCCAAAAGTATTTTTTAAAAAATTTGATACTGAAGTCGCAGTTCTTTTTATCCAATTTTTAATTTTCCCACAACCAGTTGTATCAGAACAGTTAACAGGATCGTTAGAGCAGTAAGCAAATAGGTTATTTCCTAAAATATCCTGATTTGCATTTACAATTCCATCCGCACTGATAAACCTGCACAATTCAGGGTTGTAGTATCTTGATTTGAGAAAA
>OIYS01001583.1_pt1 | contig 10993 bp, 12 predicted proteins | sample 1588271 | NCBI WGS metagenome assembly OIYS01 (sample SAMN03283286) | human gut metagenome | biome: human-associated habitat; material: feces | host: Homo sapiens | place: Peru | collected 2012
CGCCTCCGGCAAAGGCCCCAATCAGATCGCCCGTATTCTTCGTGAGGAAAAGGTGCTGACACCCAGCAATTATTACTTCCAAAAGCACAAAAAAGGGCATTTCGGATTGGACACCACCCGTCCCTATGCATGGAGCAGCAGTACCGTCACGGCAATCCTTGACAACAAGGTGTACCTCGGACACACCATTGGACTGCGTACCACGACGATATCGTATAAAAACAAAACAACGGTACACCGCCCCGAAAGCGAATGCGCCGTTGTGGAAAATACGCATCCCGCGCTGATCACGCAGGAGCAATGGGATATCGTTCAGGATGTACGCACGCACAAGAAACGCACACCAAAGCAGATGGCAGAGCCGAATATCTTTTCGGGACTCGCCTACTGCGCCGACTGCGGAAGGACGATGGTACTGCACCGAGCAAGCACGATGAAAAAGTCTGATTACAATTTCAAGTGCTACACCTACGGCAAGCGCGGCAAGGGAGAATGCACTCCCCACCACATCCGAGAGGAAGAACTGTACGCCATCATACTGGATGACCTGCGACGGGTGACACACTTCGCCCGTAAAAAGGAACGGCAGTTTGCGGAGTATATCAACCGCAAAAACACGGCGCAGCTTCGGCAGGAGATCAACACGCTGCAAAAGGAGCTTGACACCATGCTCAGGCGCAGGAACGAGCTGACCGCCCTGTTTAAGCGGCTGTACGAGGACAATGTGCTCGGCCGTGTAACCAACGAGCAATTCCGCCTTCTCTCTGCCGACTACAATGCCGAGCAGAGGGAGCTGGACGAGGCAATCCCACAAAAGGAGGAGCGACAGGAAAAGCTGAAGGCGTCGGCCGCCAATGTGGAAGCGTTCATCGAGAAGGCAAAACGGTACAGGACCATTGACGAGCTGACGCCTCAGATCGTGCGCCTGTTCATATCCCGGATCGAGGTCGGAGAACGCGCCGTAAAGCACTCGCGGCACTCGGCTCAGAAAATCCGTATCGTTTACCGTGACATCGGAGAATGGGATCACGACGAGTCGGCAGCCGAAACCAACCGGCAGCAGCCGCAGCTCACAAATGCCGCTGTGCAGCCGACACTGCTTCCGGCATAAGAGCGGCACGAGCCAAAAGCAACAATAAGCAAAACGAGCAAACCAAAACAAACGCAGTAAAGGCGGATGACAACCGCTATCCGCCTTTACCGCACCTACATTCTGTCAACTTTTGTCCCTTTGAACACTATCAGAAGGGTTTCCGGACTTTCGACAAAATTAACCCTTGTGTTATTATAACACAAAAACAGCATAAAAGCCAGCAAAAAGCCGGCTTTTACATGGTCATGAAAGTTGAAAGACAACATCAAACTTCCATTCAATTTTCAGATTTTCGTTGTCAAAAACAATGACGCGGTCTATATCGTCGTACATTCTTTCCCGGAGTTTATCGTCCGGCTCATCTGCTGCTGCAGCGATATTTTTGATCGCATTCATTGCCGTATTGCTTTCTTCCTGCTTTTGCAGCAGGCTTTCGATTTCATCCTCGATTCGCGATAACTCCGTCTGGAGTCTGTCCCTATCTTCTGAAAGAGCGCTTTTCTTTTCGAGAAAAGCATTTCGGGATATTTCATCGGAACGGAATTGCTCATACAGCGAGGCAACCTTTCCACCGATCCCTCCGAGCTGAACGCGGAGGGATTTCTGCTGTGCCCGAAGAGGAGCAAGTTTATCCGGCCGCTTTTCATTTACTGTCCTGCGATATTCTTCGCTGACGATTTGCAGCTGCCGTTTGTATGTGGTGAAGACAACATCCTCTATATTTGTCCGACTCCAATGAATGCCTGCGCACGGAGCATCTCTTATATATAACGGCGTAGCGCAGGAATAATATTCGTCCGAGCCAAAGGTCTTGCGAAGCCTGCGGCCGCAGTGCCCACAGTAGTAAACACGGTCACGGCGGTCAGTTCTGACAACATCGTACTTTTTCACCTTTCGCAGAGTATCATTCGCTGCGTAGTATTCATCGTGTGTTACGATGGGTTCGTGCATACCCTCATTTATCACATAATCCTCCGGCGCATACCGCTTCTGAACTTTGGCCCGAATGGTTTCATTTCCGCATTTGAATGACACCATAGCTCCGGTATACTTATAATCCCGTATGATTCGGATCACCGCCTGATGACTCCACATCGCATCGTTGTCCATACCTTGCCGAGATAGCTTTTTGTGCTGCATCGGCGTCGGAATATGCTTTTCGTTAAGGATACGGGCAATTTCAGTGGATTTCTTTCCCTCAATAGCCCACAGGAAAATATCTCGCACAATTGGTGCAGTTTCGGGATCCGGCACCATATGGTGCTTTTGCCCCTTGATCTTTGTGTATCCATACGGACAATGGCTGACATATCGGCCGCTTCTCATCAGCATGTGCTGTGATGCTTTTACCTTTTTTGAGATGTCAACGCTGTACATCTCATACATAAAGTTTCGGAAGGCAACATCAATGCCGCCGGTTGTCCCGATAAACTGATTGCTGTCGTAATGGTTATTGACCGCAATAAACCGGATGCCGAGATACGGAAAGATGTGCTCAAGGTAATCGCCGGCTTCAATATAGTTTCGCGCGAATCGGGAAAGGTCCTTCACGATGATGCAGGAAACATCACCGGAACGCACCATCGCCATCATCCGCTTAAAACCGGGACGGTCGAAATTCGTCCCGGAATATCCGTCATCGACGAACTCGACCGTCTTCATAGAAGCAAGCTCAGGCTGCCCTTGAATGAACTGGGCAATGATGCCGCGCTGAGCCGTAATACTATTGCTCTCATCATTCGCACCGGTGTCCTCAAGCGATAGCCTGAGATACACGGCAATCTGTTTTTTCGGCATTTAGGCAACCTCCTTTCTGATTCGCTCGCACTCCTTGAACATTTCCTCAAACTCAGGCATGTACTTAAACCGAATATCCAAAGAGCCGTCGGTATTCACTCGGATTTCATCAATCATTGCTTCGACCATTTCTTCGGTCACCGTTTCCGCCTTGTAATAGCGTGAAATGAGCCGATTCCATTTTTGGGCGCCTGTTTCAGTCACCTTGGTCTTTGTTTTGATTGCCTGAAGCTCCTGCAATTCGCTTTCATATGCGGCGATTTCCTTTTGATAGACATCTCTGGCAAGCAAATATTCCCGCTGCGTCAATATGCCGTCCTTGAAGTCGATATACAACCGGGAAAACAGCTTTTTCTTTTGGTCCAGCTTATCCTGCAGTTCTTTGACACGATTTGCCGGTACACTGTGCTTTGCTTTTTCTTTCTCCAAAGCGATCAAGCCGAGCAGTGTTTTTTGCGTGTCAAGGAATAAATCCATCTGCTTTCGTATAACGCTCAACACGATTTTATCAAGGTCATCGGCTCGGATGCTCTTTTTTGAGCACGCAGTGTCTCCAAGTTCGATGTTTGTAGGGCATTTATAATTGTAGTAGTCGGTGACCACGCCGTCCTTTCTCGGCCGTGTATAGCTGCGTACATACTTCATAACACGCCCACAGTCGGCACACCTTAAAGCCGAACCGTATGGATTGGGACGCTTGGGCAGATGAGCATAGCGTCCGAACGATTTCTTCACATCGCTTGAGATCTTTTTGTTGATCTCCTGCACCTTATTCCACAGCTCCATGCTGATAATCGGCTCGTGTGTCCCTTCAACCACATCCCAGTCCGCCTCTTTTGTCCAATGGTATTTTTCGCCCTTATACAGGCACTGCGAGCTGCGTCCTTGCGCCAGATTCCCGATATAGACCACATTGACAAGCAGGTCTTTCAGAACATGGCGATTCCAGGGCAGTTCACTCCCTTTCTTATTATTATTTGTTATAATGCCGCGCTCATAGCGTAGTCGCCCCGGGGAGGGATAGCCTTTTTCGTTGAGTATACGGCATATGGTATCAAATCCGGTCCCTTTCGCTCGGAGTTCAAAAATCTCGACTACGATCGGAGCAATCTCATGATCAATTACCAATCGGCTCCGATTATTTTCATCCTTCAGATAGCCATACGGAGCATAATTGCCGATATAATCGCCGCGCAGCCGCTTGTTCTTCATTGTCGAGCAGATCTTTTTGGATATGTCTTTTGCGTACATATCGTTGATCAGGTTTTTAAGAGTAGCGGCGAGCTTTTCACCGGCGTTGGCCGAGCTGCTGTCATAATCATCGCTGACGGAAATAAAGCGTATGCCGAGAAAAGGAAAGATGCGCTCCAGATATTCTCCGGTCTCCACATAGTTTCTGCCCAAGCGGGAAAAGTCCTTCACAACGATGCACTCGATCCGTCCTTTCCGCACATCCTCGATCATTCGATGAAACGCGGGGCGCTCGAAATCGGTACCCGTGTAACCGTTATCGGCATATACCTCCTTCAGTTCGAGATATGGCCGTTCGGCAAGATAGTTTCTCAGAAGCAGTTCCTGATTTTCAATCGAATCTGCATCCGCTTTGCCGTTGTCCTCGACAGACAAACGGACATAAAGGGCAGTACGAAACACGGCCTGCTTTGGGCCTTTCGGCAGACCTTCGGAAACGCCGTTTTTCCGTGATACTCTGGCCACTATCCCACCTCCCTTATCGGCATAGCCAATAGTTTCTTGTTTGCGGTCTTCTCCGAGATAAACTGCAATATTTCCTCGATCTGATTCCGATGGCGGAACACGATCTCAATATTGGAGTCCTCGAAAATATTGATGCGTTCTATCAGATGAATTACCATTGGTCGCGTGAGCTCAGTCACATTTTCATACTGACGGAACTGTTCAACCCAGGACTGTTGCTTTGAAACGCCATCGAGGATCTCCCTTTTCTCTTTGTTCAGCTTCTCGATGGCAGCAGTTGCTTCGTCGACTCTTTCTGCAAGCTCTTTTTTCAAAGATTCATATTCGGACCTGTCCAGCAAGCCCGCCCGCAGATCCTCATAGATTCCGAGGCGCAGCGTGTTGTTTTTCCGAACGACTTCTTCCTGTATTTCGATGCTTGCGTCAAGCTGTTTCAGCTTGTGCTTTTCCCACGACAGGTTTTCAAACTGCCTGAGTGCCTTATCTACATCCAGCAGCAGATCGATTTGATGCCGGACCGTTTGGTAGATTACCTGGTCCAAAACATCTTCTCTTATGGAATGCCTGCTGCACACTGTTTTATCATGCTTATTGGCGTTGCAGACATAATACACATAGCGTTTGCCTGCGTAGGATACCGTCTTTCTGACAGCCGTAGCGCCACAATCGCCGCAATAAATGCGGCCAGCGTATACCGGTACAGTTACATCTCCCGCACGGCAATGCGTATCATCCTTCAGCAGTTCCTGAACAAGCTCAAAATCACGCACAGAAATAATGGCCTCATGTGTACCTTCCACGCGAAGCCACTCACTTTCAGCTTTTGTAACCACTGTCTTGGTCTTATAATTCGGCGTTGTTCGTTTACCCTGAATCATCACGCCGAGATAAATTTCGTTTTTCAGAATACGCCTTACGGAAACATGGCTCCATACGGCTTTTGAAGATGTCTGAAAGCTCGTTTTGTAGTTGCTTCCGCTCAGTTTCTTATATTCTGCAGGCGAGGGAATGCCGAGTTCGTTCAGACGCACGGCAATATTCTGCGGGCTCAGCCCTTCGATTTTCCACCGGAAAATGTCCCTTACAACATCTGCGGCAAATTGATCAACAACCAACTTACTCTTATCATTGCTGTCTTTGACATATCCGTAAGCCACAAATGCTCCGGCATACTCTCCGTTTTGCTTTTTTGCCGTAAGGTTTGTGCGGATCTTGGTGGATATATCCCGGATATAAAAATCATAAACGAAGCTGTTGATCGTAAAGGCAAGATCATCCGAGGAGGTTGCCGAAAGCGAATCATAGCCCTCGTTTATGGTGATAAACCGAACGCCGAGTTTGGGGAAAATCTTTTCTTTGTATTTTCCCACATCAATATAATCTCTGCCAAAACGGGACTGATCCTTTACGACTACGCAATTGACCTTTCCCGCCTCAATGTCCTTCATCATTCGCTGAAATTCAGCACGGTCAAAGTTGGAACCGCTTTTTCCGTCATCCTTGTATTCGTCATACAGTTCGAGCTCCGGATGCAATTTCATAAAGTCATATATCAGCTTTCTCTGGTTGCTGATACTGTTGCTTTCGCTTTTGGCTCCCGAAGAGCACGAAAGGTCGTCATCCTCCTTCGATAAACGAAGATAGATGGCAACCTTGAATGTTTGATCTATAATCTTATTCATAGCGCCACTCCTATCTGTATTATTCGAGTACGAATAAACAGCCGGAGTTATCGCTGATTTTGTCCGTATTTGATTATAGCACAGACAACCGAGAAAATCCAGCCGTTACACTTAAAATCCGCATAGCAATTATTACCATTACATTGACGCGATCATGGAAGTGAAGCTGTCGGTAAGGGATTTGTCCTTGTCTGCGTATGATACCCGGACAACGACATCTCCGACCTTAAAGCAATACGGATTCTTGATCTGTTCAACATAAGACCTCACACGCTCTTCCAGCGGCAGGCTTTTATCTATCACGACATCTCTGATATCCACCAGTTCAGATAAGTTCTTTTCAGACTGTTCCATAAATCATTACACCTCCATGTGTTCGTCTTTACAACTTGTATTTTTGCCATAATTTGCTTGGTATATTCAAAAACAAAATGCTCATTGCCTCCGCCTGCAGCGAACAGGTCCACAGAAATTTCATCTCCCCGCCTTCATTGTGGCCGGGCCGCGAGTTACGGGAGTACCATTGTGCCCGGCCGGATCGTCGCGGTATACGGGAGCCACCCGTATATCAGTGCTCCTGGTTCTGCTCGCCACACAGACGGATAGCCGCTTCCCGGTTCGGGGATGTAGAGGATAAGCTGTTCAATTTTCAAGGTACAGGTAAGCACGGGGGTGCCTTACACAAGTAAATACGGACAGTTTTTTCGTTCCATACACTCGCCGACAAAAAAATTCAAAAAATGCCGGCTTCAGATATCCCGAAACCGGCATTCGCCTCAAATCTTAAATTTTGAGATGTTAAGCGCAATATGTATGAGAATGTACTGCTTCAGATCCTCATCCAAGCGGCCATACAAATAGGAATTATGCTCAATCATCGGCATATACAATTCCAGTATGGTCTCTAAATCCCGATGATTTCCCATAACGGCCCCTTGCAGAACCTTTTTGAACTCTGATGTGTTCATTCATCATCACCGCCTTCCATCAGACGGGAGCGCAGCTTTTTCAGTGCAATGCACCTTTGATTTCTGACATACTGCAACGAGCAGTTGAGTCTTTTAGCTGTTTCTGCTTCACTCAGGTCTGCCAGGAACAGCAGCTCCATTACCTGCCGGCGCTTTAATGGCAGCTCCATAAAAGCCTTTGTCAGCCGTTCCTCTTCAAAATCATACGGGGTCTGCATTCTTGTGCTGCTCGGCCATAATTCGCATTGCGTCAGATCAATAAGCTCCGACTCCGGTATATCCTCGTAGGATATGATTTCCGGACGATTCTCATATTTCCGCAGATAATCAATTTTCGCTCGCTTAATAATTGTTTCAAGCCACCGCGTAAATTTTGCTCTTAACTCATCCCGTTCGGGATATTCCTGTCTGTGGTCCATTTCCATGCCTCCTTTGGGCATGCCACCACAGCAGGGAGAAAACATACCGTTTCACGGCATGTTTTACGGCGATATACGCAACATGCCATGATGGCATGCTGTGAATAAAAAAGTGGTTGGTCGTTACGATGATCATCACAGCGATCAGAACATCGGACTCACCTCCTTCCAAAGGGTATAATAAAAAACGACCATACCACACCTCTGTGTGATACAGTCGCTTCATGCGTGAATATAAAACCGATGCCACCGGCTCGGCTATGTGTATGCTGATATAAAAGCAGCTATGTAGTTTTCTTCTGTTAGGGTCTGCACCTTATCATATGTACCCCCACATTCGCCTTATGTTTTGCTGAACTTTTCAAGTGAATCCAAATATGTATTGAACCCTTCGCACGCCAGTATCCGTTTTGATACCGGGTATTTTTCAATTCGTTCGGCAATTTCTTTCAGATATATTTCTTCGGGATGGGAAAACTCCTGAGCCAATAACTGATCCGTGGTTGCATTCAAAGCGTTCGCAATGCGAACCGTCATTTCAAGGCTTGGCTTTACCCGACCATTTTCAATCTGACCAATGTGGCTTGTGGTGCATCCGCACTTTTCCGCAAGGTCCTTCTGCCTGAATCCCTGCGTGACACGGAGCCGCCGAATATTTTGTCCAAAAGTCTTGTAGTCCACTGTACATATCTCCTTAAACATATTTTAGTGGACTCCGCGGCGAAAGTGAAGAGCGCATAAATTGCATACACGCACCATAAGTGTGATATTCGGATTTTTTCTTAGATTTATCCCACCTTAAAAGCAAATAAGTCTGCTTGTAGTACCAGCAGACTCATTTATGCTTAATTGAACATGTCCAAATTATCGAGCATTTTGGTTATATCCTCTTCCAAAGCCTCGGAAGTTCCACTCATTGAAGTGTCCGCTATAGTTTCGGTTGTATGAAGTTCAGATAGCTTTTCCTCCACAATGCTCCGTATCAACCGTTCCATTTGACTGCGGTCGAAGGCAGGAGCAACCTTAACCTCTATTTTACTATAACCGGACTGTAACTCCGGATGAGCATTGATATAATCACTCAATGCCGAAACAATGATTGTACTTTTTCTGTTGCCCAAGTTTTCCAGCAGCTCGCCGACACGAATCTGATCTTCGCTGTCGGCGCCGAACTGCAGCGTAAATCTATATTTTCCGTCTTTTCTCACCGCCTATCACACCGTCCTTTATGCAGGACGATGGGACAGCTGCACCCTGCCAAGCATTTCGTACCCAAGCGCATTGGCATTGGGGGACTCAACAAAGTCCGCCTTTGCAACCAACGGAGATGCCTCCAGAAACGGCTTGAGAAGCAGACTTCCGCCGCCAATGAACACTGCCGGATTGGAACGGAGATCAACCTGCAACTCGCGCAGCTGGTTGAGAATGTCCTGGGCATGAAGCTTGGTTGCGCCGCAGATTGTTTGCTTAACATCATCCGGTAAGATCGTATCCTGCCCGGAAAGAACTGCGCTGATATGCTCGTCTTCAATGCGCATATCATGAAGTGCGCCGACTTTGCGGATGATCTCATTGTTCATGGTAATGATACCGGTTTCAAGCGAACGGCAGAATTGCAAATCGGGCTTGCCGTTTTTCAGGAGTAGCACATCCGTCGTGTAGCCGCCGATGTCGACAACGAACACCCGAAATATATTGACTACCATGCTGCTTTTCGGAACAACGGCCGCATATGCCTGCGGGAACACCATGACCTTATCGATCATAATACTGTACGGCTTATCCTTATAAACAAACTTGATAATGCCGTCCCGTTTGAAATACCGGGCGAATTTGTCCTTGAGTACGCCGTAATGCTCCGGCGGCAATCCTACGGCCAGTTGGATCTGTTCAACGGGGCTGTACCGTCCGGTATCCTCAAGTTCCTTTGCAATGGCGAACAGCGTCAGAATAAAATAACGCTCGTCCTGCGTTTTGTCACGCATGTAGCTCAGGCGCTTTCCGCTGGTCGTCCAGTACCGCCCGTCATATTCCAGGATTTCGTCCGCCATAGGCGGCTTGACGGTGTGCTCAGACAGACCGGAAACAAAGGAATGGTGCGGCGTTTTGATGGCATAGTTGCCATGGTCAATTGCGATCAACATATAAGGTTCCTCCTATATTTCAGCTTTGGATTTTCACTATCATTACACGGTTCAGTATGCGTATTTACAACGGGAATACGCATTGTAGGGTAAAATAAGCACGAAAAAGGGCGAAGCCGAAACCTCGCCCTTCCGTTTTACTATGATTGCTTTTTCCGGAAAAGATACTCCCAGATATAATCGTCAAGCCCTTTGTAAGCCGGATCCCACAGATAGGTGCCATACCGGAATCCCATATCACCGAGCAGCTGCAGAAGATTGTTATACCCGTTCTGCACATGATGGTTGGTTGCGAAATCCATGTCGAAAGCCGTTTTGATTTCAACCAACCCTTCGCTGCGCAGTTCTGTCAGAGTCAGTTCAAGCTGCGTCAGGGTATTTACACCCGGGACGGCCAGAACCGTCAGACCGGTAAGAGCGTTTATCACATCCGCTTTCATTGGTCCTTCTGTCAAAACGAGCATCGGGCGTACAGGACCGGACAAATGCGTCCAGCCCTCAGCTTTGCAGCCGTCTTTTTTCTCGGTGCTGGAGACCCATCGGAATTTGCGTTTTTCTACATTGTCCCGACGGATCTGCAAGCCCTGGATTCTCCCGTAACGATCCCGCACGGGAATCAGAATGCCGCGTTTCTCATGGATAAAGGTCCATGCACCGTTGTCATCCCGATAAAATCCGGGCACACCGGCAAGATATAGCCCATCAGACTGTAACTGCTTTGCAATCTGTGTCATACCGACGACCGGCGTTGTTTTATAAGGCCGGCATATTCGCTTTGATCGCTGCCGATGATCACATCACCGACACGGCATGTGATGCCGTTATATAGGAATTCGGCACCAGGTTTGTTTAGGGTCATAGAGCTTCTTGCCGATCCGGAATCTCACCGCATCACCTTTCTCCGAAAACTTGATGGCTGCTGCGCCGTCATATCCTCTCGATATGACGACTTGGGTTGCAAATACTTTTAACATAGTCTGTCATTGTCTTGTTCTCCTTTTCGATAGATAGTGTGGGCAGTGAGTAACGGTGGCACGGAAGCTCTGCTTGCAGCTCCTTTCGCATTTTCTGCAAAGCTCGTTATATTTCTTCCTGCCACGCTCATCAAGAAAGAACGCCCATTATGTGCAGAAAGTAATTATGAAAAGTAATTCTGCAAAAGTAAGGTGAAATC
>OIYS01001584.1_pt1 | contig 10985 bp, 13 predicted proteins | sample 1588271 | NCBI WGS metagenome assembly OIYS01 (sample SAMN03283286) | human gut metagenome | biome: human-associated habitat; material: feces | host: Homo sapiens | place: Peru | collected 2012
AAAATCAGAGGGATTGGTATTGGTCTTGCCGAGGGCGCTCGTATTTTATGGAAATAATTATTGCTTTAGAGCGTATGTACGGGCTGATTGGATACGGTGTGACTCATCAAAAATCGGACAATACGCCCATTATCAAAAACGCAAAGCTTCGTGACGCGGTGCTTTATATAGAGGGGCATTACGGCGATAATATAATCCTTTCCGACATATCGGCCAATGCGGGAATAAACCATACCACCCTAACCGCACTTATGAAAGAAGAACTCGGCTGTACGGCAATAGAGTATTTAATGAAATACCGCATTACCGTTGCAAAAAAACAACTCGCCTTTACCGATGATCCAATCAAAGATGTTGCAAATATGGTCGGATTCAAAACGGTACAGCATTTCGGTCGCATTTTTAAGGAAATAACCGACACAACCCCAGCAAAGTTTCGGAAATCGGCGGTTAAAAACAGAAAGGATGACTTTAAATGAAAAAAGCATTTGTATTGATAATGGTTTTGGGACTATTTTTAGGATTGTGTTCCTGTAAAAAAGCAGAGCCGCCTCAAAACAACACCTCGATTGAAAGTAATACTGACGAATATAAACCCACCTTAATTTGTAATTTAACGGGTACGGAAAATTTAGATGATATTAGCGATTTTATTATAGGCGACACATACGGTAATGAACCGATTGAAATTACAAATAAAAACGACTTGGACTTCATAAAGAAATATACATACGCCGGCGAATTGCCGCAAAATGAAATGCACGAGTTGTTTAAGTATCCTGACACAAAAACGGCATCTTTAAAGGCAAATGGTGGTGAAAAATTTTTCCACATTTTGAGTGACGGACGAATTGCAATAAAAACAATGTGCGGTGACAGCGGTGTTCCCGAAACCGAAAGAACTTATGATATTTATACAGCTGATAATGAATACAAACTTACTGAAGAACGGTTAATCGAATTGCTGAAGAAATATGACGGTTACAAATAATAAGGATGAAATAAAATGAAAAAACTCAAAGAATTTTTAATGCTTTTAATACTATCAATTTTTTTAATTTTACCTTTTTTATTTTTTTCAACCTCTTGTGCAGAAGGAAAAATTCAATATAAAACTGTAACATTTAAGCATGCAGAAATATTGCAAGATCAACTGGAACTAACCATTCCTAATGACTGGATATATGAAGAGGTTCGTGATGGTGATAATTTAATAAAGTTTTATAGTTATGAAGATTATACAGAAATAGGAAATGTAACTATAAATCAATTTTATAACGCAAAATCTGGCTTTTATGAAAACAGAAATGAACTTGTGCCATTAGAGAATGCAACTTACAATAAAATAAACGAAAATTGCTTTATTGCAACTGATAAAGGAAAAGGAAATATCATTTGCTATCGTATAAATGACACCACGGCAATTGATATATTTATAAACATCTTAGCAGAAAAAAAGATAATTAAAAATATTGCAAAAAATATTATGTATACCAAGATAGAGATTGACAAAAACACACATTCTGAAGTACAGGCAACTGAACAAAAAACGGATTTTAAACCATTAGACATATCTTTCTTGGACGATGAAAACTATGTCTATTCTAAGAAAACCTACGAACAAGCTTACAGTGTGTTTTTGACAATAGACTCTCTTGCTGAAATCGCTAAAAAACCTTATGTTTTTACATCAACAACTATGGGTAATAGGTCTTTTGTTTACACAGTAGAAGTCGATGAAAATAACACATACGGTATTATTGAAGACTATTTGCTTAAAGAATTACTATTTGTTAAATACATAATCAAAGATGGACTGCAAAATGATAGCAGTTATGAGATTTTAGATAGAAAACCTTTTACCGCTGACACTAGCTTTGTTAATACTTGGGATGCTAAAATGATGCAAAATGGTTTTCAAGAAACTATGTTAAAAATTGAAACGATAGATAAAATTATCGAAACCAATAATCTTTATGAGTTTATAAAAAACGGAACCGTAGAAATTAGTTGGTTCGATAATGATACCAATCCAAATTGGTTCAAAACGGAATTTTACGTGCCTGAACTTAAAGCATATTTTCATGTGGCGGAAGATTATGACTCTAAAACTGCACATTATGGCATATCAAGGATAGACCCAAAAGAAGATAATTCAATCCCACAAGAGTATTGGAAATATAACATTTATAAACCCTTATCTCCGAATGCTGATATAAATAACTATAAAGGACTTGTGGGGTGATGATATGAAAAAAATAATAGTTTTTATTGTCGCACTATCTTTTATGTTGCTTTCAGGTTGTTCCTCTAACATTAAAATAACTGAAAATAATGAATTAAAGCCTGAAAAGACAAAACTTATGTTACCAGATAATCAATCGTTAGAAAATCATAGATGGAGTGAGAAAATTTTATATTCTTCTTGTGAAGAGAATGAATTGTTTAGTTCCGAAGAACTAAAAATCAGCCAAGATCTTAATGTTGAAACATTGGTAATGCTTGATAAAGATGTCTATTTTACCGCTTTCGATTATATTAAAGGGCAGATGGGCTTATATTTATTAGAAAATAACCGTAGCACCAAACTATATGAAGCACCTGACACAATAGATATAGTCGATGTGTTAAGTAAGGATGGTAAAATCTTTTTTGTAGAGGAATACGAAAATTTTGAAATTTTGAAATGCTATTCTCCGGCAGAAAAAAGTATTAAAAGAATTATCGAAGTGTCTTGGGGAAAACATTATAAAATTTATGACTGTGGTGATTACATTGCCTTTGCCACTACTGAAGATTCTATCACAAACCTTACTTTTATAAATCTTAATAATGGAACCATCCCAAGCAAAAGTTACGACAATATTGATATTTGTCCTACCCATTTTGTCGATAATAATTATTTTGTATATAGAGATATTAGTACCGGTTCAATAGTGTTTTATGATATCGATAATGATAAGATAGTTTCTACTGTATCGACAAGTACCTCACCTAATAATTCCTTTGATAAAGCAAAGGTAATAAGAGACAACGTGATTTTATCTGATGGCTTTGGAATATATATACATTCATTATTAAATAACAAAACATATATTGTACATTCAAGAGAGAAAACCGATCGGAATGAAAATCCTCCGTTTTATCTTGTTGGAAACACTGTGCTTTTCCTTGATGATTATGATGTGTTATGTGCTACAGATTGCGATAAGAACAAGTCTGTTGAAATTTCACCAGAAATGCAAATCAAATGTACAAACGGTGTTGATACTTTTATAATTGAAGATCATTCCGGCAAAATATTTAAGTATATTGTTAAGCGATAGATTCGTTAGAAGAGGTTAAAATCAAATGCGTGAACCATATCAAATATTATCAATCCCATATCATATCGTTGACGATACACCCTTGTTCTGTATTTTTTGCAGAGCAGACAGTAGTTATTGGCAGTTTATTGCAGGCGGTGGTGAAGATGGTGAAACACCGTTTGAAGCTGCCAAAAGAGAAACAATAGAAGAGATGGGTATTGATCCTATAAACATCAAGCAACTTACTTGTATTGCATATGTTCCTGCAGAAGTTATTGCTGAAAACAAAAGACAACATTGGGACAAAAACACTTATGTTATCCCCGAATATTCGTTTGCCTTTGAGTGCAATGCCGACCCCACCATTTCGCGCGAACACAGCGAATATAAATGGCTGCCGTATAATGATGCACGAATGCTGCTGAAATGGGATTCCAACAAAGTGGCGATGTATGAAATTATGTGCAGGTTGAGGAACTACGAATGACAGAACAAAACATTTTTGACGACCAAACATTCTTTTCGGAATATCAGAAATTGCGTGATAACAGGGCAAATTACAATAATTTGATAGAGCAGCCGGCAATGAAAAAACTAATGCCCGATACAGCTGGCAAATCTGTTTTGATAAACTTTCGGAAGAAATAGAGGGCTTGAAATCCGAATGTAAAGGATAAAAAACGCTATTCCGTACTGATGAATTGGAGTTGTTTAATATGACATTTTATCACGGTAGCCCTGTTGCGAGGCTTAGTGAATTGCAGCCGTTCTTATCTGAACACGGCAGACCGTATATATATTTTTCAACCGATCCGTTGGTTGCACTTTTATACGCGGTAAAGCCTGTCCCAAAACCGTTTAGTTTTTATCCCTACGGTTTTGATAGAGGTAATAATCTAATTTATTCGGAATATTACGAAAATGCATTTTATGATTTATATAAAGGCAAGGTCGGATATTTATATGAGTGTGATAATTTAAAAGAGATAGCCACCCCGACCCAAATAAGCTGTGCGTATGCGACCGCAAAGCCTATAAAAGTTGACAGAATAACGGTAATTCCGGATCTCTTTGCGTTTTACAAGGAGCAGGAAAACAAAGGATTGTTCCGCATTAAATCCAAAAAAGATATTTCCGAAAAGGAAATGAATTTTGTTTTTGGTGGATTAAGGAAAGATGTTGAAAACAACAATCTGAAAAACTTGCCGCAACACGAAATGAGCATTTTTATTAAAAAGCACTTTCCGACAGTTTGGGAAACAGCAAAAGATTAAATTGCGGTGAACAGGTAAACAGTCTTTGTATATGTACAGAAAACAATTCGAAATATTACATATTTAAAATAAGTTAATATTTCCCAATCTTTTTGATTTTCCGTGTCTATATAGTTGAAGGCTTTCGAAAACGCGAAAGCGATTTTGGATGAAGTTCAGGCACATTTTGATAAGCTCTCAGCCGAAATTGAAAGCCTAAAAGCCGAAAGCGAGGAATAAAAATGCGCGCTCCGTTTCAGATTTTCACTGTAATTTATCATAAAAAAGTAAGGAGAATATACCTTGGAAAAAATTCTTGTATGCGTAATTATATTAATGATTATTAGCGGATTGTGTGCCTGCAAGAAAAAAGTATCAAATTCACCAAATAAAATAGACTTTCCGCAGATATCGCAAGAAATGCATGGAACAGTTCCTTTTGAGTTTGAATTAGGAGATCAAAAGAATAAATTAGGTAAGGAAATCGGATTATATAAAATAAAACCGCGTAGAACCATTAAAAATTCTGAATATTACGATGGGTATCTGTTTAAACTCTTCTGCGGAAATATAATAAAAAGCACAGAATATAAACAATATACAAAATATACTTGCGGTGACGGAGATACACTTAAAATATATAATAGCGGAAGCTTTATTTTCAGCCATAACAGAGACTGTACAGAAGTGATTAATATCCCGGACGAACAAGTTGTTGAACTTGCGGAGGAATACCTTAAAAGCAATGATTTGTTGCCCAATGGTTTTACAATTGGTAAAAGTTTGGGTGGCACATATGATGAAAATGGTAAACCTTTAATGAAAAGTGTTGGGTTCTACAGAGAAATTGGAGGATATGAAGTGTATGGTCGTTCAGATATTACGGTCGAGGTTGATGCGCAAGGTATTAATGCGATATATAGTATATATAGTGATTATGAATTTGAAAGGAATGTTCGTTGCTTATCCTATAATGAGTTGATTAATATTGATCCCTTGAAAGAAGGACAAATAGTTTACGATGCAACTAAACTAAATGCCGAAGTTAGTAAGATTATAATAAAGGAATTTAAGATAATGTATTATGCTTCGCCTATTAATCAACCCGAATTATCTTATATCCAACCGATTTATCAATTTAAAGGTATTGCTGTTGATTCAGAGGGTAATCGTACAGATTATTATTGGACAATATCTGCAATAGCGTATTAAACAACCACCACGGTCTTGATAAATATTTCTTCGGCGACGGGCGGCTTGTTATTGACGAAGACGGAAATGACATTATAGGCTTTCTTTGGGCGCATAAAAGAAAAATTTCCGTCCCTGTCGAGGCGGAAGAAATGTTTATCAACTATATTGAAGTATTTAAGCCGGAGCTGCGCTGCCGCGGCATAGGAACGCAAATGATTCAAAGAATAATTGAAATTGCAAGAGCGGAACAGGTGTACCAAATACGTGCCAAGGTAAAAGCAGAAAATGTGCCCTCGCACCGTTTATGGCTCAAAAATAAATTTTCAATAAGTCCAGCGCAAATGCCTGATGGCAATATCACCGTCTCATTTGTCGGTTATGTTTTATAATTTAAGAGGTCGAGTATGGAACAAAACAGCTTTATTTCTTTTGCAAATGTAAAGGCAAGCCTTTGGCAGCCAGAGGTTTTGGCACTACTTAAACCCAGTGTCTATAATCCTACGCCGGAGCGATTAAAAAGCAGGGCAGGAAAATACTCGGCGGATAAAAATATTTTTGTGTATGCCTGCAAAAACAGCGAAAAATATATAGGTATTGTTGTATTCGTAACGGAAAACGGCACCGCCGAGATTTTGGATATTGCCGTGAGGCCCGAATACCGCAAAAAAGGTATCGCCAGAAGCCTTATTGATTTTATTTTTAATCAATTTCCTATAGATACTATCATAGCCGAAACCGATGACGAGGCGATTGGGTTTTATAAAAGGTGCGGGTTTACGATTACATCGGTCGGAGAGGTTTGCGGCACTAAACGGTACTTTTGTCAACTGCATAGGTTTGACAATCTGAAATTTTGAAAGGAGTGGGCTTAAAGTGAAACTCATTCTTTCGTCTTGCGATTTTCGCAATGAGAAATCAAAGAAAACCATACTTAATAATCTAAGCAAACCGGTTGATCAATGCAAACTGCTGTTTATTCCTAATGAAAAAGCAACATATGAAACCATACATAGTGAAAAGTATTTTTTAAGAATGCAAGAGTTTGGCTTTGCAAGAGATAATATCGCAGTTTTCGACTATTACAATGAACAACAGTTTATCAATCTTGATTTAGATGTTATTTACATAAGTGGTGGAAATACATTTGCAACACTAAAGCGGATAAAAGATTGTGGTTTCGATAAAGAAATCATACGCTATGTGAAATCGGGCATTCTTTATATCGGCGGCAGTGCGGGCGCGCACATTGCCACGCAAAGCGTTGCACATATCGCGGCGTTTGATCCTATTCCCGATGGTATGACTGATTTTAAAGGACTTGGATTGTTTGACGGTATTATTTTCTGTCACTATACCGAGGAACACAAAGCGCTGTATGATAAGCTTAAATCGGAGGGAAAATACAAGGTATTTGCTTTGTGTGATGAGGATTCATTGGTTGTAGTCTCCACAAACGATGATGTTATTCGGCATTACGATTTAATGATAGACGAAAATGACGACCCCGTGCGCGACCCTGAGCCGCTGCGGGAATATATGGATAAATGGGACGGGCAGAGATTTATTGATTCGTTACAGCTGACAAAAGAAAAATCCGTGCTTGAAATCGGCGTGGGAACAGGACGGCTCGCGGTTCGCGCGGCACCCGAATGTCGTGAATTTTGCGGCATTGATCTTTCGCCGAAAACCATAAAACGGGCAAAGGAAAACCTCAATAATCAAACGAATGTAACGCTTGTTTGCGGCAATTTTACAGAATACAATTTTGAACACAAATTTGATGTGATTTATTCTTCACTCACCTTTATGCACATAAAGGATAAGCAAACAGCAATCAATAAAGTAAAGTCGCTGTTAAATATCAGTGGTCGGTTTGTGCTTTCCATAGACAAAAATCAAAGCGATACCATTGATTACGAAACGCGGAAAATCAAAATCTATCCTGATAATAAAGAAGATATTGTGAAGTATATCACCCAAAGCGGGATGAATTTAATAAAAGTATTTGAAACAGATTTTGCTTTTGTTTTTATTGCGGAAATATAACAAAACAATTCTTAATGCTGATGTATATAAAGCACCTTCTACCGCAATTTTCACACTTGACATTTTTTTGCGTTTGCGCTATACTGATATAAACTGATACTTTATTATATCGGGAGGCCGCTATGGACATTAAAGTCTTTACCAAAATGCTAAAGGACAAGCATTTTCCGGACTATAAAAAGCTCAAATACAAGTACGATGCGGATTTTAACAGCTTTCTTAAAACCTTGGAAGAACTGTATTATAAGCCTTTGCCGCTATATGATTTTGACGGCAACAATATAGTTTTTACAGAAGCCTTTAATGCCGTCAATCAAAATGCGGTGAAACTGTTATTACAGCCGCAGGATAAGGATTACGGAATCAAAGCCGCCGAGGAGGAAATATTATCCACTTCGGCTATTGAAAGCGTAGATTTCAGCCGTGACAGTGTGCGCAAAATTCTAAAAGGCATGGCGCCTGACGGCGAGCAGGAAAACAGAATCTTAGGCATCAAGCATGGGCTTGAATTTATTGCCGATACCTCCAACAAAATAACCGAGGACAATTTATATAGGCTTTATATGATGACTGTTGGAGATTTTCTAACCAATGACGATAAATTGTTAGAGGGCAAATTTTACAGACACGATACCGTTTATGTTGTCAGCGATCATATTGAACATTCAGGGCTTGACGCTAAAAAAGTGCCTGAGTTTATGAGGTCGCTTATCGCATTTGCTAATAATGATGACATTAACGATCTAATTAAGGCGGCAATCATTCATTTTTACATTGCCTTTGTACATCCGTATTTTGATGGAAACGGCAGAATTGCACGGCTCGTTCATTTATGGTTTTTAATTCAAAAAGGTTATCAGTCGGCGCTGTTTATTCCGTTTTCAAGCAGGATCGAAAAAAGCCGCAAAGCATATTATGACGCTTACACGGTAATTGAGGAAAACAAGAAACTGAGCGGTAAAATAGATGTAACCCCGTTCATTCTTTACTTCACAAACAATGTTTACAATAAAATGAATGAGGGTTCTGTAGCCGTTGAAACCTTAACTGTTTATGATGACGCCGTTAAAGACGGAAAAATAACCGAAAAAGAAACGAAACTCTGGAAATTTGTGCTGTCAGCTTACGGTACAGGCGAATTTTCAACAAAGCGACTCGAAAAAGATTTTGGGGACGCTGCTTATGCAACGATCCGAGGTTTTGTTTTAAAGTTTGAAAAGCTTGGACTTCTTTCCTCTGTAAAATACGGTACGCGAGTTAAATACAAGGTTGTTAAATAAGGCGGTGAGAAAATGACAGGCGTGATATATGCACGGTATTCAAGTGATAATCAGCGTGAAGAGTCCATTGAAGGTCAGTTGCGTGAGTGCAAGGCGTTTGCCGAAAAGAACGGTATTCAAATTATCGACACATACATTGACAGGGCAATGTCAGCTAAAACCGATAACCGCCCAGATTTTCAAAAGATGATCAAAGACAGCGCAAAGCAGCAGTTTGAAACCGTTATTGTATGGAAGCTTGATCGCTTTGCCCGCAATCGCTATGATTCCGCACATTATAAAAGCATTCTAAAAAGAAATAATGTCCGTGTGCTTTCTGCCACCGAAGCTATTTCACAAGGCGCAGAAGGCATCATCCTTGAGTCTGTTTTGGAAGGTATGGCGGAGTATTATTCTGCGGAGTTGGCAGAAAAAGTTATCCGTGGGCAGACCGAAAATGCATTGAGCTGCCGCTTTAACGGCGGAACAGTTCCTGTCGGATATAACATTGTAAATCAGCATTTTGTTGTTAATAATGAGGCTGCACCGTTAGTTCTTTCGGCATACGAAATGTATGATGATGGAAAGACTATGCAAGAGATTGCCGACGATTTAAATGTTAAAGGATTGCGAAACACCAGGGGAACAAGGCTGACAATTAACACCGTTTCCAATCTGCTCACCAACAGAAGATATATCGGCGAGTATTCATACCGTGATATTGTTGTTCCGGACGGTATCCCTGCTATTGTGCCGAAAGATTTATTTAACCGTGTATAGGAGCGCATTGCCAAAAATAAAAAATCACCGGCGCGACACCGTGCAGACGAAGAATATATTTTATCAACAAAGCTGTACTGCGGAAAATGTATGACATTTATGGTCGGTGAAAGCGGAACGGCGAGGAATAAAGAAACCTATCGCTATTACAAATGTCTTTCGGCAAAGCGAAAGCGCGGCTGCGATAAAAAAGCTGTTAAAAAGAAGTGGATTGAGGATATTGTCATTGATCAAATTCTCAAATGCATTTGGGATGATAATCTGATAGAAGATGTAACCGACCTTGTTATGAAAATGCAAAGGCAGGAAAACACCGCTGTATCTTTACTTAACAAGAGACTTGATGAAGTTAATAAAAGTATTTCCAATATTCTTTCGGCTATCGAGCAAGGTATTATTACGCCGTCCACAAAACAACGCCTTGAAGAATTGGAAGGTCAAAAGAAAGAATTTGAAATTGAAATCGCGAAGGAAAACATTACGAGACCTACGCTTGACCGTGACCAGATTAAATTTTGGTTTCATCGATTCAGAAAAATGGATGCTTCTAAGCCCGAAAATCGCAGAAGACTTGTTGACAGCTTTGTAAACTCAGTGATTTTATACGATGACCGAATAGAATTCTATTTTAATTTTAAAAAGGGCGCGAAAACACTTTCTTTGACCGACTTGGAAAAAGGTTCGGATATGCTTGACTCTCTCCCACCAAAATCCCGTTCACGAAAGTGAGCGGGATTTTTACTTCCTACCTATTCACTCTTACCTCTTACTTCAAAGTAAAATCGGTAACGGGATTTTTGGGAAGTAATATGTAAGAGGTAATAGGTGCGGCTTCGCCGCCGATTGTAAATGCAAGGTTACCGTATAAAATGATGTCGGTGAATGTCGGTTTTCGTTTTGATATTGTCTGTTCAAACGACCGCCGCAAAACTTTTTTTGAAATTGTATAGGAGGTAAAAGAATTGGATTATAATGATTATCATTCATTTAAAGAAATAACCGATAATCCTATAATATTAGATTTTTCTAAATGCAAATATTTAGGTGAAATTCACTTAATGCTTAGGCTGACGAGAGCCGAACCCATTACGGTTTCGCTCGCCGCCTTTTACCGCCTTGCTTGCGCTTATTTTTGTAAGGCGATA
>OIYS01001585.1_pt1 | contig 10970 bp, 9 predicted proteins | sample 1588271 | NCBI WGS metagenome assembly OIYS01 (sample SAMN03283286) | human gut metagenome | biome: human-associated habitat; material: feces | host: Homo sapiens | place: Peru | collected 2012
GTAGCAAAACGGACGAACGCCGTCAATGGTCAAGATGAACGGCTGCGCCGCCATTGACTTCCGCCCGTCCGTTTCGCTTTTTGGCAGACAAGGCGGCGGTTGCCGCCGATTTCCATTTGGGAAATGGCGCTTGCTAACATGGGAAACGGAGAATAGCAAGCACAGCAAGTGTAGCTACACTTGCGAAAACCGGCGTGGTACGACCGGAATTTCCTTGCAGAATAGCAAGCAAATCCGGTGAGTACCCACACCGGAGCTTGCCATTCTGGCAAGCAATGCACGGCGGTACCCACTTCTCATTACCTGCCAACTGCGAAACGCACTTGGCAAGCAATGCTCGTGTTTATACACCCGTGCAATCTTGTTGGGAAATTGCCCCAAACCCCTGAACGATTTTAGAGAAATCGGCTGCGCACCGTTGGTGCTGATTTTAATAGCTCTGGGTTTTATATCTGTGTTTCAATGCTCTTTCAATCATAGCAAGGTCTTCGACACCAAACTCTTTTTTTGTCATTTGAACAGAGGATAAAAACTCCTTGTTCTTTCGCAACGACTTAGCAAGCAGCTTTTTGTCTTTATCATCAAGAGTAATCTTATACAGTAAGTTTGCCATAGAAATGACCATATTCTTGTGAGCTTTAAAGTAGTGTCTAAATATTTCTGTTTCGGATGCACACAGTTTGTCAAAATCCTGTTCAGAGAATTTAGGCTGAAGTCCTAAAATGGGATTTACGAGCAGCATAGTGGATGCTTCCATAAGATTGACATACGCACCCAACTTATATTGTTGTTCTTCGGTCATCTGTCTGTAATCTGTCCCAAAAGTTTCAATCTCTTTAATAGCAGTTTCCAGTTTCCCGGTTTCATCATCGATTCTCTTGATACGCTCACTCAATTCTACAATCGCAAGCTCATAGGATTTGACGTCCCTGTTACTTATGCGGGTGTAAACATTCTCCAATCTTTCCTTATCACCTTTGGTTTTGAAAAACATAAGACCGCTTGCAATAATGGACAAACCTGCGATTGTCCAGCCGACAGGACCGGCAAGTGCCAGAAAAGCATTTCCTGCCGCCATACCACCGCCACCAACAGCCAACGCACCGCCACCTAACCAGGCTAAGGCGGCATTGGTAGCAGCCGCACCACTTAAAGCGGAAATAGCCGTTCCTGTAGATGCAACACCGAATGTTGTTGCAATGCCCATAGCAGCAGTTGGACCAAGCGTAACAACAGCAACACCTGCACCGACACCAGCTGCACCTTGTCCGGCAGCCTTAACCTCTGCTTTTTTGTATTCCAGTTCGATATTTTCAGCCTGTTGTTTCCATTTAACACGGATGGCTTTGAGTTTTTCGTATGTTAGTCTATTTTCTTCTGGCACATTCCGAATGCAATCAAATGCAGCCTGAATCCCTGCCAAGGCAGCGTAAAGGTCACTTGTATGAATACCAAGTTCATTTATTTTTTGATTTGTCTTCTTCGCAGCAGCCTCGGCTTTCTGCTGTGCCAATTGAAGTTTTGACAACTTTTTAGCCATATCATTTTCCCCCAAAGTATCTGTCAATGTCAGCTTTGCTTTTCAGCACTCGGTTGGCGGGAACATTACGTAATTCTGCTAATTGCGCAGATTTCCCGAATGCCTCAATATACGCACCACTCTTTTTGAAATCGGCAATGAAGGTCATCAGGCGGGCATCATCATATTTCACGGACAAGATCTTTAGCCCCTCTATGTAATTCTCAACAATGGTGATTTCCTTAGCTGCAAAATCAGACGTTCTCTTTGCGTGACCATAAGAAATGGCACGTTTTGTTTCGCCATACAAAGAAATGGCAAACCGACCGACACCAACTACATTGAGCCGCAGAACAAATTCAACCACATTGAAAGTTCCGCCACCGCCCACGAACGCTCTGCCAACAGCCTCTCCTGCATCAATCAGGCAGAAAGTGCCATGTGCGACAGTCAGCATTCGTTTTACTGTAGGATTCGAGAACGGCTCACATTTCTTCCACATCAGTTTGAAAGAATGCTCTGCTTTAGGTGTCTCTGTGAAGTATCTATACAAGCGTCTAACAGCATAGATAAGGCGCACAAGTAGTTCATTCAAAAACACAGGGATTGCTTGTGCTGTCTGAAAGCGAGTGTCATAGCCCTTCTCAAATATCTCCAATGCCAATTCATTTATGACCTTATCTGTATCGGCAACACTCAGCCCCAATTTTGCTTTTATTGCGATAATGTCGTTTGTCCATGTCCAGAGGGGTGACGGAATACCCATACCGCGATTTCCGGCTTTGACACTGGAACTGGAACCAGATACATCTGACATGAGGTGTCCGAACCAGTTTACAAAACCACAGAATAATTTGCTTGGGACGTTACCACCCTGTACCTCCCATTTATCATCTGCTTGCTGCAATGAAATAAGCTGTCCGTCCGATATAAAATGGGATGTGTTAGAAAACTGATCCAATATCGAAAAAAACAGTCCCAGCAAACTAGGGTTATGAGCAAGTGACTTGAAATGATGATTCTTGGCATTCATATCAAAAACTGCACGCCCGGCATCACCAAGACCCGTCTGATCATAAGGAACTTTGAACTCCTTTTCCAAGAACCGAAGTGCTGAATCAAAACTGTTAAATTCTTTCTTATCTGGGTGGCATAGCTTTGCGAAATCCATTGTCCTGTTGGCGAACCATTTATCGGTAATGTCTCCCAGAGGAGATTCGCCAGGTTTCCCTACAAGGAAAATATCGATAACACCACATAGGGCACCGGAACTTGCAGCCAAAATATAATCCAATTTATCGCACTGCGGTTTAAGTTCCTTGATGGACTCAACTGTTTCGTTCAATACAACCAGTTCTGCTTCTGCTTGCGCCAAAGCGTCGTCGATAGAGGTAGCAAAGCCAAAACTATCATCATCTATACTCAGATCAAGAATTACATCCGATTTGTATTTATTTGTGTTACGCATCATCCCACCTCATTTGCGTTCAGCTTTTACAGCATCACAGATATCGCCAATGTTACAATCCAAATATTCGCATATACGCAAAAGCACTGAAAGTGCCACATCTTCATTTCTTCGCATTTTTGTCATTGTTCCTGTGGCGATGTTCAAATCTTTTCTCAACGCAGCGGGAGAAATATTCTTCTCAATGAGCAATATCCAAAGCTTTTTATAGCTAACTTCCATACGAATACTCCTGTCTAAAATACACCATAATATTATAAACCAAAAACGCCAAGGAAGCAATGAGTATCGCAAAATTAATCATTAAACTTCGCAATTTCTTGCGAGTTTAGTTTGGAATCTTTACACAAATATGAAATCTCACTTTTTTATGCATTAATGCCGATTCAGGAGGTAGTTAAAAGACACCCGCTAACCTCCACAAAAGTGCATCACAGAGCAAAAAACAAGCAATTTTCAACCCTTAGATGTACAAAAACAGGCAGCACCCAACCGAAGTTGAGTGCCGCCTGTTTTGTTGTCCAATCCTGCTTGGCAGATGCCGATTTTGTAGTTTTCTCAAATTACTGTCTTATCGGCACACGCCCGAGCGTCCTCTTTTCGTATCTCACAGAAAAATCAGTCTATGTAGGTCAGGTATTTCTGGTCGATGCCCTGAATGCCCAGTCCCGGCGCGTCGGAAACGGTGATGATCTTCTCGTCGAAAACAGCCCCGCCGAGAATCGGGTCTTCGCTGCACAGCACCGGGCCATCCAGGTCCACCTTCGTGATGATGTTCTTGGCGCAGGCCAGATGCACGGCGGCATTGACGGAAATCTTTGCTTCCAGCATACAGCCGATCATGCACTCCACGCCGAACACTTCCGCCGCAGAGGCAATTTTCAGGGCGTTGTAAATGCCGCCGCACTTCATCAGCTTGATGTTAATGAGGTCAGCCGCACCCATCTGCAAAATGGTCATGGCGTTTTCCGGGGAGAATACGGCCTCGTCCGCCAGCACCGGCACATAGCTCCGGTCGGTGACGTATTTCAGTCCGGCAAAGTCGTGGGCGCTTACGGGCTGTTCCACAAGCTCAATGTCCAGACCAAGCTCCTGCATCTTGTTCAGAATTTTCACGGCCTGCTTGGGCGTCCATGCCTGATTGGCGTCGATGCGGATGACGATGTCCTTGCCCACGGCATTGCGCACGGCGCTGAGCCGGGCGACGTCCAGCTCCGGGTTTACGCCGACCTTCATTTTCAGGCAGTCATAGCCACGGGCAACGGCTTTCAGGGAATCGCTGACCATGGTGTCCGGGTCGTTGACGGAGATGGTGATATCGGTGACGATCTGCTTCCGCCCACCGCCCAGAAGCTTGTAAACGGGGATATTGTACAGCTGCCCGTACAGATCCCACAGCGCCATGTCAACGGCAGCCTTGGCGCTGGAATTGCCCACGATACACTTTTGCACCGACTGGAGAAGCGGCTCCAGCTCGTCCACATCCCGGCCGATGATGGTTTTGGCAATGTGATCCTGAATGGCGCCGATGATCGCGCCGGTGGTGTCGCCGGTAATGGCGCCCGTGGGAGGGGCTTCGCCGTAGCCAACCGCGCCGCAGTCGGTGTGGATTTCTACGATGACATCTTCCACGCTGCTGACACTGCGCAGAGCGGTTTTGAAGGGGGTGCGCAGGGGAACGCTGATGCGTCCCAGACGGACACTTGTGATTTTCATATTGGTCACCTTTTATAAATTTTAATCAAGAAATTCGTCATTTTGCCATCTCGTACATGGCGGCGGCGATGATCTGCGCGTTGCGCATCAGGCTGTCCACCGAGATGTACTCGTCCGGCTTATGCTCCCGGACTTCCTCACCGGGGAAAATGGGGCCGAAGGCCACGATGTTGGGCAGCGCCTTGGCATAGGTGCCGCCGCCGATGGATTTTGGCTGATCTTCCAGCCCAGTCTGCTCCCGGTAGACCCGCAGCAGGGTGGAGACAAGGGGACTGTCCTCAGGGACATATAGCTTGGCCTTGTGGACTTCGGAGTCCAGAGTAAACCCGGCGCTTGCAAATTTTCCGTTCAGAATGGGGGCGCAGTCGGCGTAGTCTTTTGTGACCGGATAGCGGTAGTTGATTTTCAGGGACAGGCGGTGCTCGTCGCCGTTGATCACACCAAGATTCAGCGTCAGACCGCCAGAAACCGCGTCATGGAGGGCAATCCCGGCGGAAGCGCCGTCGGTTTCCATGCCGAGGGTCGCCGCCAGAAAATGTACCGCGTTGGCGACCTCCCCGCTCAGCGGCAGGGTGTCCAGCGCCAGCAGCAGACGGCCAATGGCGTTTTTCCCCAGCTCCGGGGTGCTGCCGTGGGCACTTTCGCCTTCGGCCTCCACAAAAAGGCCATAATCCGTGGCAGTGAACCGCACCTGCGGGGCGCTGAGATTCGCAAGACGCTGCGCCAGCTCCCGGGGACAGGCCAGCTTGGCACAGACGTGCGCCGGAACGACGTTGGGGGCAGTTCCGCCGTGAATGGACAGGAGACGGACGTCGCCGGTCTGAACATTGGCGTGGGAAAAGGTCACATTGATAATGCCCTTTTCGCCGTTGATGACCGGATATTCGCCGTCCGGGGTGAAGCCCATGACGGGTATCTCGCCGCCGTTTGCAAGGTAGTATTTGATATCGTCGGAACCGGCTTCCTCGTTGCAGCCGAACAGGATACGGATACGACGGCGGACGGGGAGTCCGGAATCCCGCAGAGCGGCCAGAGCAAACAGGGAAGCGATGGCGGGGCCTTTGTCATCCGTGGTGCCTCTGCCCCAGATTTTCCCGTCCCGCAGTTCTCCGCCGAAGGGGTCACAGCTCCAGCCGTCCCCGGCGGGAACAACATCCAGATGCCCCAGGACGGCGACCATTTCGTCGCCCTCGCCGTATTCGCACCAGCCCAGATGACCGTCCATATTTTCCGTGCGGAAGCCCAACTCCCGAGCGGTGTCCAGCACATGGACAAGGCTTTCCCGGACGGAAGCACCGTAGGGCGCACCGTCCTCCGCCTCTCCCTGAACACTGGGGATTTGAATATTCTGCCGCAGCGTGGAAAGAAGCTGGGGCTTTAACGCATCAACGCAAGCACGCAATTCCATAGAAATTCCTCCAATCACATTTCCCTGAGCAGCTCCACAAGATGTTCAGGGGTCTGGGCAATGGCCTTTGCCCCGGCGGCTTCCATGTCCGCCGTCTCGCCGTAGCCCCAAGCGACGCCGATGGTGGGAATGCCGTGGGCAGCCGCGCCGATCACGTCAAATTTGGTATCGCCAACCATGAGCATATTGTCCGCCCGGCCGTTCTGCTCCAGAAGATAGGCGATGACCTCGCTTTTGGAAGACCGGGACTCGTCCAGAGTGCCGCCGCAGACCATATCAAAGTAGCCGGCAAGGTCAAAATGCCACAGGACCCGGTTCGCCATTTCCTCCGGCTTAGAGGTGGCGACACAGAGCTTGTACCCTTCACGCTTCAGCTCTTCCAGCGCTTCCCGGATGCCGGGGTAAGGGACGTTTTCATAAATGCCGATGGGGTTGTAGCGGCTGCGGAAAACGGTCACGGCTTCGTCCAGTTTCTCCTTTGGAACGCCGTACCGCGCCAGAGTATCATGGAGGGGAGGCCCTACGACGCTGCGCAGCTCCGCTTTTGAAGGGACGGGCAGACCGTAATGCTCCAGCGCAAAGACGACGCAGTTGATAATACCCTCGCCGGAATCCGTCAAAGTACCGTCCAGGTCGAAAAGAATGACTTTTTGTTCCATATTGAGACCCTTTCTGTGTTTTCTGGATTATAGCACACTTTTTTTCGCTTCTCAAGAGTATTTTCAAACTGTCTCATTGCATCGGACGCCGTAATGGATTATACTGAACGCAGGAGGCGGTATATATGGCAAATGAAGAAAAGAAAGATTTCAACGCCATGCTGCACGACAGCAAGGACATGCCCAAATTCCAGACCATCACGGACGAGAAAAGCATTGAAAAATACGGCGGAAACAGAATGTACTTTGCACCGCCCATCGATTACGACCGGGTAATGCGAGAAGTCCCGTATGGCAAAGTGACCACGGTCGGGGAGATACGGGACTATTTCGCAAAATTGAGCGGCGCGGACTTTACGGAACCCATCACGGCGGGGATTTTTGTGTCCATTGCCGCGTGGGCGAGCTATCAGCGCTCAGCGGATGAAACGCCCTATTGGAGAACGCTGAAAGCCAATGGGGAACTCAATGAAAAATATCCCGGCGGTATCGAAGCGCAGAGGCAAAAGCTGGAAGCGGAGGGACACACCGTTATTCAAAAGGGACGCAAAAACATACGCTGCTATGTGAAGGACTACGAAAAAGTCCTGTTCGATTTGAAATAGACCATTACAAAAAGCGGCGGGCGTACCCGCACTTGCGGCAGAGTTCCTCTGCCGCTTTTTTTCGGGCAAAGCCCTGATAAATCGCCCTGGCGCGGGGCGTTTCCCAGATTTCCTCCAGCGTCGTCTCAAACAGATTTCCCAGAGCAATGTCGCCCTCATGGTCAAGACAGCAGGGGACAACGGTGCCGTCGCACAGTACGCCAACCTGATCCCGCAGCCCGTGGCAAAAGGCGCGTTCCCCGCCGTCGGGGGCGGAGAGGTCAGGCCAGTCGAATTTGTCGCCGTATTCCAGATAGACACGTTGGGCGATCTGCGTGCCCCGGGGCTGCACGTCCCATGGAGCGGGGAACGCCCGTTCCATGGCGCTGAGAATTTCCGGGTTTCGCTGTTCCGCACCGCCGCCGTTCCACAGGCGGTAAACGACCAGAAATTTCCCCTCCGCCGCCTGCCCGAAGGAAAAACACCGGGAGAGGTACGTTTCAAAGGGGACGGAAAGGTCGTTTGCTTCGAAGGCGTGGAGAGAAATATTTACCTTGTGAAGCGCAGGGGCGTTCAGCAGAATTTCTCGCTTTTCTTCCAGCAGGGTGCCGTTGGTGGTGAGAATCACCTTGAAGCCCGCATCTCCCGCGAGACGAAGAAATTCCGCAAGCTCGGGATGGCACAGCGGCTCGCCCATCAGGTGAAAGTAAAGATAATCCGTCCACGGGCGCAGCTTCGGCAGCAGGGTGGCGAACTCATCCGCCGTCATGAACCGCTTCTCCCGCCGGGTGCCGGGGCAGAACGCACAGTGCAGATTGCAGACGTTGGAGATTTCCAGATAGATTTTTCTCAGCCGCTTCATTCCGTCACTTCCTTTTCCAAAAGCATACCACAAAATGGGGATTCCCGCAATACGGCTAATTTTGCTTTACCGCTGGATTTCCCCCAAATTCGACATGGCCTTCATGGTAAACTGATGGCAAACGCGGCAGAAACCTGCCGTCATGGGGAGGAAATGGGGGATATGAAGGTCTCGTTCAAACGGGCGGCGGCTGGCTTGGCGGCGCTGGCTGCCGCAGCTTCGGGGGCGCTGCTGCTGAGCGCCCGGGCGGCGGAGGACGGCTATGTGCTGCACATCAACAAGGATGCTTACGTCTGCGCGTCCCCCTTCGTGGCGGACTATACGCTTACCGGGGAGGACGGGCAGACGGTTTTCTCCGGCGAGGATTTTGTGGAGGTCTACCATCTGACCGCCGACGGGGCGGGGGAGCAGGACGTGTCCATCGCTGCTTATTCCGTCAATATTGACGCGGAAGCTCCGGAAAAGGCAGGCTACCGGCGGGTGGGATTGGAGGACAGCGGCTGCTTTTCCGCCGAAACGGCGGGAAAGCTCCGGGCGATTGTGCAGTGGTCGTACCCCCACAAGGATGTGTCCGCCATTCAGGCGGCAGCCAATCCATGGCTGCAAAGTCACGGGCTTCCTGAAATACGACATCTGCAAAGCGGTGAAGCAGTCCTCGCGGCGCAGCTTGCCATCTGGGAGCTGACGAATCAGGGAAAGTTCACCGTCAACGAATACCTCTCCGGCTGGGAGGACATGACCACGCCGGGATGGCGGAACTATCTGAGAAAGGTTACGAACGCCGACGTTTCCCGCGAGCCGCTGACGGAGGATTCGGCGGCGAATGTTGCGGGGCTGTACCGGTATCTGTGCAGCCTGAAACCTGCCGCTCCGGGGTGCGAAACGGTGTCGGATGCGACGCTGCAAGACCCGGTTTACACGGCGGTAAAGGAGCAGGACGGCAGCTATACCGTCACGGTGAGTGTGGACGTTCAGACGACGGTTGGATCGCTGGACGCATTGACCCTCAGCGCCGACTGCGGCGGTCAGGTCAAGGAGCAGACCGTGACCGAGGCCGGAAGCTGCACGGTTTCCTTTTCCGGCCTTACGGACAGGCCGGAGGTGACGCTGGAGATCACCGGGACCCAGCACGGCGGCGACGTTTATCTGTTTGAGGGAGAAAACCACAGGCTGCTGGGGTTCGACGACAGCATATTGCCGGTTCACGGCAAGCTGCTGGTGAAACCGGACTGCATTCTGAATATTACCGAATGCGCGGAAACCAGCGGCCTGCCGCTTGCCAATATCCGCTTTGACCTGTACCGCGCAGCGACCCGGGAGCAGCTGGAAAACGGGGATTTTTCCCTCAGTTCCATATCTGACGAAGCGGCCATGAAGGATTATCGGACGCCCGGAAATCTTGTGACGATCCTGACCACGGACATTCACGGCCTTGCGTCCTATAATTTTACGGCGAACGATCGGCCGGAGGGCGTGTATCTGGTCGTTCAGCGCACGGAAAGTGAAGCGGCAGAGGTTTCCGCGCCCTTTTTCTTAGTTGTTCCCGGAGTCGGCGGCGATGGCGGGAACGCTTACACCCTGAATGTCAGGCCGACCGGCACATTGGAAACCGCCCCGAGCGCCGAGGTAAATGTAGCCGAAATCGGCTGCACCAGCGGCAGCTTTGACGTGGGGCAGTTACATACATGGATTCTGCGGGCCAGCGTCCCGGCGAGCATCCGGGCGGCGCAAAAGTACACCATCACAGGCAATTTTGACGAGCATCTGGCGATGGAAGACTCAGCGCCGTCCGTCACCCTGCTGACCAGAGCAGGAGCGGAAATTGATCTCACCGAAAGCGACCACTACGTTATATCACACAGCGAAGGAAACGGGAAAATAAGCGTTTCTCTAACTCCTGCCGGCATGGCCTATGGGTCGGCCAATCAGGGGGAAGGGGAGTGTACACCGGAAATCCGGGTGCGCTTTCAGGCATCGATCAGGGAAAACGCCGGACTTGACGCCCCCATCCCGTGCAGCGCGTCGGTCAGCTACCTGAATTCCGCAGGCGTGTTCTATGAAGCGCAGTCCGAAGCCGGGGAAGTGCATACGGGCGGAATCCATCTTTTCGTCTCCGACGAAGCGGGGCAGCCGCTTGGCGGCGCGGCGTTCCGGCTGGTCAGAGCGGAGGACGAAAACACAGCCCTGAAGAATGGAACGGAGACAAACGCCGCGTTCGTAAATTTCCTCACAGGCAGCGGCGGGAAGCCGGTTTCCGAGGTAACGACCGGCGAGGATGGCAAGGCATTCCTCTGGGGCGTGGCATATGGCCGCTACTATCTGGTGCAGACGAAAGCGCCGGATGGGAAGGACAAGCTCAGCCAGCCCGCCGCCGTCACCGTCAGCGCGTCCAGCCACTTAACCGCACAAGACGGCTGGCAGGACGCCCGCGGCATGACTGTTGACAACACGGTAAATCTTGTCAATCGCGAGGAAACCCTCCCGAAGACGGGGGACGTGAGCGCGGTGGTGTTCGTTGTTGCGGGGAGCATCCTGATCGGGGCGATTTGTGCGCTGATTCTGGAACTCGTTTTCCGAACCGCGAAACGGAGAATCAGGCGGTGATTCACCTCCGGCATGAAAAATAGCGAATTATTTGAAGCAGGCATTGATACTATTTCCTGATTAAAATCTTTGATTTTAATCAGGAAGGCATCGCTTGACGGCGCTGCCTGTTTTGTGATTTATAAGGAAAGAAATCACAAAACAAGTCTC
>OIYS01001587.1_pt1 | contig 10962 bp, 10 predicted proteins | sample 1588271 | NCBI WGS metagenome assembly OIYS01 (sample SAMN03283286) | human gut metagenome | biome: human-associated habitat; material: feces | host: Homo sapiens | place: Peru | collected 2012
AGGAAGCGGTGGGCATCGAGGGCTCCTCCATGTACCTGAAAGAGGGGGAGGTGCTTACCTTGCAGGAGCTGCTCTACGGGCTGATGCTGTCCTCCGGCAACGACGCCGCCGTGGCGCTGGCCATTTACTGCGGCGGCACTGTGGAGGGCTTCGCGGAGCTGATGAACGACAAGGCGCATAATCTCGGCCTGACCGGGACGCACTTTGAAAACCCCAACGGCTTAGACAGCCCCGGCCATTATTCCACGGCGAAGGATTTGGGAACTTTGGCGGCCTACGCCATGGAAAATCCCATTTTCTACAAGACCGTTTCCGCCAAAAACGTCAAGGTGGGGGATCGGTATCTGACCAATCATAATAAGCTATTGTGGCGAGTGGCGGGCGCCGACGGGGTGAAAACCGGCTTTACCAAGGCCGCCGGACGGATTCTGGTGTCCAGCGCCACGAGAGACGGGCGGCGAATTATCGTCGTGACCATCGACGACCCCAGCGACTGGTCTGACCATGCCGCGCTGATGGAAGAAGGCTTCTCCCGATACGCCATTCAGCGAGTCGTGAACCAAGGCGACCGGGTAGGAACCGTGGAGGTCGTGGGCGGCGAGGAACGGCGGGTGGAGGTACTGGCGGCGGAGGACTTTGACTATTCCGTCGCGCCGGAGGAACACCCCTGTCTGGCGCTGCCCGGCCCGGGATTCATCTATGCCCCGGCAGTAGAAGGGGCGGACGCGGGGGTCGTGTACGTGCTGATCGAGGGCAAGGCCGTGGGGAAAGTCCCGGTCGTCTACGGCACGACCATCGAGCAGACCCAGCCGGAGGAAAAGAGCTTCTGGAAGAAACTATTCCACAGGGGGAGCGGCTGACATGCCGCTCCCGGACGACCATGCGGGGAGGAAGAACCGTGACAGAACGTTTGCAGAAAATACTCTCCGCTCGGGGCATGGCCTCCCGGCGGAAGGCGGAGGAGCTGATCCGGGCGGGGCAGGTGACCGTCAACGGCGTCACCGCTTCTCTGGGGGACTGCGCCGACCCGGAAACCGACGATATCCGGGTGACGGGGCAGCCGCTGGCCGTCCGGGAAAAGAACGTGTACATCTTATTGAATAAGCCCCGGGGCTACGTCACCACATTGTCTGACGAAAAGGGGCGGCCGGACGTGGCCGGCCTTGTGGCGGACTGCGGCGTGCGTGTGTACCCCGTCGGGCGGCTGGACATGGATTCCGAGGGGCTTCTGCTTCTGACCAATGACGGCGCGTTCGCCAACGCCCTGATGCACCCGAAGCATGAGGTGGAGAAGACCTATGACGTCTGGGTCACCGGCTACACGCCCGGCGGGGAGCGCCGTCTGGCGAAGCCCATCACGCTGGACGGCTACACCATCCGCTCGCCGAAGGTGAAGCTGCTGAAGGCGGAGGGGCAGTCGGCAAAATTCCGTGTGACCATCCACGAAGGCCGCAACCGGCAGGTGCGGCGGATGTGCGACGCCGCCGGAATGCACTGCACCCGGCTGCGCCGCATTCAGGAGGGAAGTCTCCGTTTGGGAGATCTCCCGCTGGGGAAATGGCGCTATTTGACGGAGGCGGAGGTTGCAGGATTGGTGCGGACACCGGGAACATCCGGCACTATTTGAAATATTCCTGCATTTTTTGCGGTTGTCTCTTGCAATATGCCGCCGATTTTGCTAGTATAATATAAGGTGGCTTTTCGGCAGAAACGGGCGATTGCCCTGACCGATGGCCATAAAAAACGATACAGCGCCGCACAAGGAGGCAGCTATGAGTTACGATATATTGTCCACTCTGCGGGAGATGGAACCTACCTTCTCCAAGGGGCAGAAGCGGATCGCGCGTTACATTACGGAGGACTATGACAAGGCCGCGTTCATGACGGCTAACCGTCTGGGAAAGACGGTGGGCGTTTCGGAGTCCACGGTGGTTCGGTTTGCCGTTGATCTGGGCTTTGACGGCTACCCCAGTATGCAGAAGGCTATGCAGGAAATGGTGCTCAACCGTCTGACCTCCGTGCAGCGCATCGAGGTCGCCAACGACCGTCTGGGCGATCAGGACGTGGTCTCCACGGTGCTTCGTTCCGACATGGAAAAGATTCGCCAGACGGAGGAAATGGTGAGCCGGGAGGAATTTTCCGCCGCCGTGAACGCCATTCTAAAGGCAAAGCGGGTGTACATTCTGGGCGTCCGTTCCGTGGAGCCGCTGGCGAATTTCCTGGGGTACTACTTAAATTATATGTTCAACAACGTCCATGTCGTTTCCGGCTTCGGGGCGGGGGAGATGTTTGAAAAGATCGTCAGCGTGAACAGCAGCGATGTGGTCATCGCCTTTTCCTTCCCCCGGTATTCCTCCACTACGACCAAGGGCGCAAAATACTGCCGATCTGCCGGGGCGACGGTCATCGGCATTACGGACAGCAAGCTGTCTCCCTTAGGCAGCAACTGCGACCATGTGCTGATCGCCAAAAGCGATATGGTCAGTCTTGTGGACTCCCTTGTGGCGCCGCTGAGCATCGTCAACGCATTGATCGTCGCCATTGCCGCCCAAAAGGAGAAGGAACTCTCCAAAACCTTCGCCAATCTGGAGCGTATCTGGGAAGAATACGACGTGTATGAGAAGCGGGTGGACGGCTGATGGGCTATGACGGTATCGTGATCGGCGGCGGCGCGGCGGGCATGTTCGCGGCCATTACGGCGGCAAAACGGGGGCAGAATGTGCTGCTTCTGGAAAAAAACGACCGTTTGGGCAGAAAACTGCTGATCACCGGCAAGGGCCGCTGCAACGTGACCAATAACTGCACCGGGCAGGAGGTTTTGCAGAACGTTCCCCGGAACGGGCGGTTTCTCTACAGCGCCATGACGGCGTTCCCGCCGGAAAAGACGATGACCTTTTTTGAGGAACGTGGCTGCCGCCTGAAAACCGAGCGGGGAAACCGGGTATTCCCGGTGACGGACAAATCCCAGTCCGTTCTGGACTGCCTGCAATCGGAGCTGCACAGGCAGAAAATCACCGTGAAAACTGCCCGTGTCAGGGATATTCTCACCCAAGACGGGCATGTTACCGGGGTGAGGACGCAAAATGAGGAAATTGCCGCAAATTGGGTGATTCTCGCGACCGGCGGCGCTTCCTACCCCGCCACAGGCTCCACCGGCGACGGCTACAGCATCGCCGCCGCTCTGGGACACACGATCATCCCCCCGGAGGGAAGTCTGGTGCCGCTGGAGACGGCGGGAAACGACTGTCAGGAAATGCAGGGGCTGAGCCTGCGGAACGTGGGGGTCAAGCTGCTGAACGCCAAGGGAAAGGTGCTGTACAAGGACTTTGGCGAGCTGCTGTTTACCCACTTTGGCATTTCCGGCCCCACGGTACTGTCGGCGAGCTGCCACCTGAAAGGAGACGGCTGCCGTCTGGTGCTGGATTTGAAGCCCGCGCTGGAGAGTGAAAAGCTGGAAGCCCGCATCCTGCGGGATTTGGAGCAGTATCAGAACCGCAGCATGGAAAACGCTCTGGTGGACTTGCTGCCCCGGAGCATGATCCCCGTGGTGCTGCGCAGACTGGATATTTCCCCGGAAATGCAGGCCAATTCCCTGACGAAGCAGAAGCGCCGCGCACTGGTGGAGCTGCTGAAAGCCTTCCCCATTGAGATCACGGGCAAGCGCCCTGTGTCTGAAGCGATCATCACCAGCGGCGGCGTGAAGGTATCGGAAATCGACCCCAAAACCATGGAATCCAAGCGCGTGACCGGGCTGTATTTCGCCGGAGAAGTCATTGACTGCGATGCCTACACCGGCGGCTTCAACCTGCAGATCGCATGGGCGACGGCCTATGCCGCAGGGATGGCGGTTGGGTAAAAACAGGGCATTGACAAACGCGGGTTCCTGTAATAGAATACGATAAGATAGTTCCGCAGAAAATACTGAGAGGAGGACTTACACATGTACGAGAAACTGGTTAACTATGCGGCCAAGCAGCTGGAGCTGGACCCCGCCGAAATCACTCCCGATGCTACCTTTGAAAGTCTGGGCATCGATTCTCTGGATATCGTTGAGATGATTATGGATCTGGAGTCCGAGCTGGGCGTGGAGCTGGATCTGGAGGATCAGCAGATCACCACCTTCAAAGAGCTGGCCGACTTCATCGAGTCGAAGCTCAACTGATTGCAATTTCACAAATTTCAAAATTTCCTTGTATTGAGCTGTCCGGCTTATAACAAGGTCGCACTAGTCGGGGAGATAGCGGTGCCCTGTACCTGCAATCCGCTACAGCAGGGATGAATTCCCACACCCGGGCAAGTTTGAATATTGTCTGACCTGCGCAAGTGGTGTTGATAGATTGGTCTTGCGCAACGAGATCCCGTGAACCATGTCAGGTGGGGAACCAAGCAGCATTAAGCGGATCTTCTCGTGTGCCGCGGGGTTGCCGTTCTTGAGCTAACTGTGTCAGGTTCGGGTATTCGCCTTGTTCAAATGTGGGTGTGCGATCTTGTTATGGGCCGGATGGCTTTTTAGGCTTGCAATGGACTTTTGCAGAAAGGAGAAGCACAATGTCGGCTTATCAGGCGTTATACCGCAAATACCGCCCCCAGACCTTTGACGACGTTTCCGGGCAGATGGCGGTGACGCAGACCCTGAAAACCCAGATCATGACCGGGAAAATGAGCCATGCGTATCTGTTCACCGGCTCCCGGGGCACGGGCAAGACCAGCTGCGCCAAGATTCTGGCGAAGGCGGTCAACTGCCTGAATCCCGACCACGGTAACCCCTGCAACGTCTGCGAAGCCTGCAAGGCCATCGATTCCGGCTCCTGCATGGACGTGCTGGAGATCGACGCCGCCTCCAACAACGGCGTAGACAACGTCCGCGACCTGCGGGACGACGCCATTTATACGCCGTCTCAGGTGAAAATGCGGGTGTATATCATCGACGAGGTGCATATGCTCTCCATTTCGGCCTTCAACGCGCTGCTGAAGATCATCGAGGAGCCGCCGGAGCATCTGTTGTTCATTCTTGCGACCACGGAGCTGCACAAGGTTCCGGCGACGATTCTGTCCCGGTGCCAACGCTTTTCCTTCCGGCGCATCAGTCAGGAGGACATCGCAGCGCGGCTGCAATACGTCGCCTATCAGGAGAACATTGATCTTGACGACGGCGCGGCGCGAGTGATCGCCCGCCTTGCGGATGGCGGAATGCGGGACGGCCTGAGTCTGCTTGACCAGTGCGCCTCCGCGACCACGGGAGAGCTGACGGCAGAGCGGGTGTACGCCTGTCTGGGCATTGCCGGGGAGCGGAAATGCGGGGAAATGATGGGCTATATTGCCGCCCACGATACGAAAAACGCTTTGGAGCTGTTCAACCGGCTCTATACCGAGGGCAAAGACCTGGGCGCCATGCTGGATGAAATGGCCTGCCTGACCCGGGATCTTCTGGTGCTGAAAACCGCCGGAAACGCCGGGATCACCATGCTTTCCGGCGTGGCGTCGGACAAGGAAGCGCTGGAACTGACGAAAGCGCTGACCAGCGCCGAGCTGGTTCGCATGATGGAGCGGCTTCAGGAGACGATGGCCGGTTTTACCCGAAGCGCCAGCCGCCGCATGGACGCAGAGCTGTGCATTGTGGAGCTGTGCCAGCCGGAGCTGAGTCTGGATACCAAAGCACTGAACGCCCGTCTCACCCGGCTGGAAGAGCAGGTGAAAAGCGGCGCGTTTGTCCCGGCGGCTCCCGTGAAAGCGGAGAAGGCCGCGCCGGAGAAGGAACCCTATGACGACGACCGCCCGCCCATGCCGGATGATGCCGACGCACCCCCGGCAGAGGACGCGCCGCCGGTGGCGGAAAGCGAAGCCCCGGTCGGCTTCTGGTCGGACCTGGTGGCGGCGGTTCGCAAGGAGCTGAAACCGCCTGTTTCCGGTTTCTTCGTGGTGACCCCCAATGCGCCGGTTCAGGGCGCGCTGGTGGGGGACAGGTTGGAGCTTCGGTGCAGCAACAGCTTTACGGCGCAGATGTTGGACAGACCGGAAATTCTGGAGGTCGTCTCCCGGAAGGCAACGGCAATGCTGCCCCATCCGGTGAAGGCGGCAACGGTGGATATGTCGGCAAAGCCTGCCGCGAACCCCAGAATGGAGCAGCTGATGAACTTCGGCAGGGCGCACAGCGATATTGTAACGATCAAACGGTAATTTCATGTGAATTTTTCAAGATAGGAGAATCATATTATGGCAAAAGGCGGATTCCGGGGTATGCCCGGCGGAATGAATCAGGCGGCTATGATGAAGCAGGCGCAGAAGATGCAGCAGGAAATGCTCCGGATGCAGGCGGAGCAGGAGGCCAAGACCTTCACCGCGGCATCCGGCGGCGGCATGGTCACGGCTACCGTCAACGGCAAGCATGAACTGGTCGGCATTGAGATCAAGCCGGAAGCGGTAGACCCCGACGATGTGGAAATGCTGCAGGATATGGTCATTGCCGCTGTCAACGAAGCCATGCGGGCGGCGGACGCCGAAGCGGCGAACAACATGTCCCGTCTCACCGGCGGCCTGAATCTGGGCGGCCTGTTCTAAGGAGAAGCTATGCAGTTTTTTCCCGCTGCGCTGCAAAATCTTGCCGACCAGTTTGCAAAGCTTCCGGGCATCGGCGGCAAAACGGCGCAGAGACTTGCTTTCCATGTGCTGAGCCTGCCCATGGAGGATGCGGAGGAATTTTCCAACGCCATTCTGGAGGCAAAAAAACAGGTACACACCTGCCCCGTCTGCCAGAATCTGACCGACCGGGAGGTATGCCCCATCTGCGATGACGATACCCGGGACAAAAGCGTCATCTGCGTTGTGGCCGAGCCGAAGGACGTCATTGCCATGGAGCGCAGCCGGGAGTTCCGGGGCGTTTACCATGTGCTTCACGGCGTTATTTCGCCCCTGAACCATGTGTCGCAGGACGACATCAAGATCAAAGAACTTCTCCGCCGGGTAGCCAAGGGAGAGGTCAGAGAGGTCATCATGGCGACGAACCCGGACACCGAGGGAGAAGCCACGGCCATGTACATATCCCGCCTGCTGAGACCCATGGAGGTCAAGGTGACCCGGCTTGCCTACGGCGTGCCGGTTGGCAGCCAGCTGGAATACGCCGACGAGGTGACCCTTTCCAGAGCCTTGGAAGGCCGCCAGGAGATGTGAACAAAAAATGTGGGGCTGCCAGCGGCAGCCCCACATATTCTATGCTGTTTTATGACTTTTTTGCGAACATTCCCACAGGAAGCTGGGAAAGAACCACACCGGCGAACACCAGACCGCAGCCCAGCAGCTCCCAAGGCGTCATGGTCTGGTGAAGGATCAGCCAGCCGCCCAGAGCGGCAAAGACGGATTCCAGACTCATAATTAACGACGCCGTGGTGGGTTCCAGACCCTGCTGCCCGACGATTTGCAGCGTATAGGCGACGCCCATGGACAGAACGCCGGAAAAGACCAGCGGGAACCAGCAGACGGTAATGTCAGAAAAAACGACGGTTTCCTTCGTCAGCAGAATGAACGGCACGGAAAGCACCGTAACCACCAGCGCCTGAATGCAGTTCATGCGCAGACCGTCTAAGTTCCCTGCCAGCCGGTCGATGCAGGTGATCTGCACGGAAAAGGCCAGAGCGCAGCCCATCAGGTACAGGTCGCCCTTGTTGATCTGGGAAACGCCCATGCAGCTGAGCAGATACAGCCCCACCACCGCCAGCGCAACGCTGAAAACGGTGGTTTTGGGCGGCTTTTTCCCGAGGAACAGCCCCAGCACCGGCACCAGCACGATGTACATGGCGGTAATGAACCCCGCCTTTCCGGCGTCGGTGTAGACAATGCCGATCTGCTGCAGGCTGGATGCGATGAACAGGGCGCACCCGCAGATCAGTCCCACCCGCCACAGCGTCGGGTTCTTCCACTTTGCCACGGATTCCCGGAAGCTGCATTTGCCGATATCCAGCGCAAACGCGCAGGGAATCAGAAACAGCACGGCAAGCAGGCACCGCACAGCCTGAAAGGTAAAGGGGCCAATATGATCCATGCCCACGCTCTGGGCGATAAAGCCAAAGCCCCAGATGGTTGTACCCAGCAGCAGACTCAGACTGCCGCGAACGCGATTTTTCTTCATATGCATCACCGAGGCTAACTTTAGCATAATTTGCCGATCTTTGCAAGCGGCGTTGATTTTTTTGGATAGTGTGGTATAATAGCAGAAAAAAACAGGAGGGTTCATTATGGAAGAAATCAAAAAAATTCCCAGCCGCGACCAGATCCCGGCAGAGGACAAGTGGGCCATTGAAGATCTGTACCCCACCGACGAAGCATGGGAAGCGGAACTGGCGGCGCTGGCGGAGAGCCAGAAGACCCTGGCTTCCTTCGCGGGACATCTGGGTGAGAGCGGCGAGACGCTGTATGCTTACATGGAAGTCTTTGAGCAGGTCAATGCCAAGGGAGATCTGCTGGGCAGCTACTGTATGCGCCGGGCGGACGAGGATACCCGGAACGCCACCTATCAGGCCATGGCCGGAAAGTTTATGGGCGTTGCAGTAGCACTGAACGCGGCGTGCAGCTTTGATACCCCGGAAATTATGGCGATTTCCGACGAGAAGCTGGCGCAGTTCTACGCGGAGTGCCCCAAGCTGGAGCGTTACCGCCGCTACCTGACCAACCTGCGCCGCCGCAAGGCGCATACCCTTTCCGCCGCGGAGGAAAAGCTGCTGGCGTCGGCGGGCGAAATGTCTCAGGCACCCGACACCATTTACGGCTCCCTCGCCGATGCAGACCTGAAATTCCCCGACGCCGTGGACGCCAAGGGAAATAAGCATCCCCTGACCCAGGGAACCTTCGTCAGTCTGGAGGAGAGCAGCGACCGGGTGCTGCGTCAGAGCGCCTATGAAAATCTTTACGGTACGTTGGCTGCGTTCAAGACCACCACTGCCGCCCTTCTTAATGCCCAGAATAAGCAGCTGAAATTCTTCGCCGAGGCGCGGAAGTACGACACGGCCTTTGAAGCGTCTCTGGACGCCACCAACGTCCCCACCTCCGTCTACAAGAACCTCATTGAGACGGTTCACCAGAACATGGACAAAATGCACCGCTATGTCCGTCTGCGCAAGAAGCTGCTGGGCGTGGACGAGCTGCATTTCTACGATGTGTACACCCCCCTGCTGAAAGATGTGGACAAGCACATTCCCTACGAGCAGGCCAAGCAAACCGTTTACGACGCGCTGGCGCCTCTGGGCGACGATTACCGCACCATTCTGAAAAACGGCTTCGACCACCGCTGGATCGACGTGTACCAGAACGAGGGCAAGCGCAGCGGCGCGTATTCCGCCGGGACGGTGGTGCATCCCTACGTCCTGCTGAACTACACCGGAACGCTGGACAGCCAGTTCACGCTGGCCCATGAGATGGGTCACGCTCTGCACTCCTACCTGTCCAACAAGCACCAGAACCCCATCGATGCGGACTACGTGATCTTCGTGGCAGAGGTGGCCTCTACCTGCAACGAGGCGCTGCTGATGGAATATCTGCTGGGCAAGACCACGGATAAGAAGGAGCGGGCGTACCTCATCAACCATTTCCTCGACCAGTTCAAGGGAACGCTGTACCGTCAGACCATGTTCGCCGAGTTTGAGCTGAACATCGGAAAGATGGCAGCTGAGGGACAGACCCTGACGGCGGACGTCCTGTGCGCCGAGTACAAGCGCCTGAACGAGCTGTACTACGGCCCGGACATGGTGGTGGACGACAATATCGCCATGGAGTGGGCGCGCATCCCCCACTTCTACTACAACTACTATGTCTTCCAGTACGCCACCGGCTATTCCGCCGCCATTGCCCTGTCCCGCCGTATCCTGCGGGAGGGCGCACCGGCCGTGAAGGATTACCTCGGCTTCCTCTCCGGCGGCTGCTCCAAGTCCCCCATTGATCTGCTGAAGGGCGCGGGCGTGGATATGACCAGCCCGGAGCCTGTGAATCAGGCGCTGGCGCTGTTCGGCGAGCTGCTGGATGAAATGGAAGAGCTGACCCGGGAGTAAGGGCATGGCAGAGCTGTTTTTGCCCACCCTGCACACCTTCGCCATGAACAACATTTTTACCGGCTCCAAGGGGCTGTTCCGTTTCCGGGCAGAGCCGAAGGTGGTCATGGCGAACCCCAAAGAGGTGGATTTCGCCCAGAGCGCCATCCATGTGGAGTACTGGCACGGCCTTTACTGCTATGAAAAAAGCACCATGGAGGGCGAATGCACCTTCCCCATGAGCGAGGAAGGCCGGGAGGAAATGCGCCGCTGGCTGGAGGAGAAAATCTGATTCGGAAACCTCTGCGGAATCGGCAGCCGCCGGTTCCGCAGGTTTTCGGCTTCCCGGACAGACAATTTGACTTTTTTCGGGAAACCGCCCGAAAAAATGGGAAATGAGCCTTGACTTTTTCCCTTTTTGTGATAAAATATCGGCGATATGGAAAGACATTGCGGAAACCAAGCGGAAACGTAGTCCTTCAGCGAGGGGGAAAAGGTGCAAGCCCCCGGATGAACTCCCGCAAGCCATTTCCCGCGTCGCCCGGGATGACCGGGACGGGCGCTCCCGTTACAGAGCAGCTAAGATGCCTGATTTTCAGGCGAATTAGGGTGGTACCGCGATTTACGTCGCCCCTATTGTTTGGGGGCGGCGTTTTTAGTTGGAAGTGGAGAATTCACTTTCAGCTCCGACAATTTTTATGGAGGTAGAAACCAATGAATCCCAAGCCTTACGGCGTAAATGAACTGCGCGAAATGTTCCTTTCTTTCTTTGAAAGCAAGGGTCACCTGCGTCTGCCCAGCTTTTCTCTGATCCCCCAGAATGATGCGTCATTGCTGCTGATCAACTCCGGCATGGCGCCCATGAAGCCCTATTTCAAGGGTGAGGTGGAGCCGCCCCGTCACCGGGTCTGCACCTGCCAGAAGTGCATCCGTACCGGCGACATCGAGA
>OIYS01001588.1_pt1 | contig 10956 bp, 18 predicted proteins | sample 1588271 | NCBI WGS metagenome assembly OIYS01 (sample SAMN03283286) | human gut metagenome | biome: human-associated habitat; material: feces | host: Homo sapiens | place: Peru | collected 2012
TGTGCTGGATGTTTATCATTGATGTCTGCTGGTGTTCCTATTAAGGCACCTGTAGCTGGTATTGCTATGGGGCTTATTACTAAGGGTGATAAGTATACTATTTTAACTGATATTCAAGGATTAGAAGATCATATGGGAGATATGGACTTTAAGGTAGCTGGTACAAGAAATGGTATATGTGCTATGCAAATGGATATTAAGATTAAGGGGGTTACTAGAGAAATATTATCTGAGGCTATGGCTCAGGCTAAGAAGGCTAGAATGCAAATACTTGATGTAATGGAAAGTGTTATAGATAAACCTAGAAGTGAGTTATCTAAGTATGCTCCTAAGATAGAACAAATTCAAATTAATCCTGATAAGATTAAGGATGTAATTGGTAGAGGTGGAGAGATGATTACTAAGATTATTTGTGATGCTTCTGCAGTTAGTTCTGTTAATGATAAAAATGCGGTTAAGGTTGATATCGAGGATGATGGTAGAGTTATTGTATATCATAGTGATAAGAATATTATTGATAAGACCATTGAACTTATAAAGAATGCTGCTAGAGAGGTAGAGATTGGTAAGACTTATCAAGTTAAGGTTGTTAGTGAGACTGATTTTGGAGCGTTTGTCGAGCTATGGCCTGGCTGTGAGGGACTTATTCATATATCTCAACTTGATAGTAAGAGAGTTGATAAGGTTAGTGATGTTGTTAAAGTAGGAGATGAGATAATGGCTGTTGCTTTAGGATATGATAAAAAGGGTAAGTTAAATCTTTCTAGAAAAGAGTTATTAAAGAGCAATGAAAAAGTATCTAAATAATAGATACTTTTTTTCTTGATTTATTATTATCATTGTGTTAGAATATTCAGACGAAAGGGTGATTTTATGAGTTGTTCTTATTATACTTTTAGACAAAATGATTACTATTGTACAAAAAAAGGTGATTATGTTAATTCTGATACATATTATAGATATTGTAAAGGTTATTATTATGATGAATGTCCTATATATAGACATGAGGAGTCTAGTGGATGTTATCTAACTACAATAGTTTGTAATGCATTAAGAGCTCAAGACAATAGTTCTACTTTAAATACTTTAAGAAAGTTTAGAGATGAGGTATTACAAAAAGATTCTAAGTATGACGCTATATTAGAACAATATGATACAGTAGGGCCTAAAATAGCGAGATGTATTAATAGTGATAATGATAGGGAATATATTGCATCTTTAGCATATTTTAATTGTTTATTACCAATATGTAGATGTATTAAAGCAAAGAAAATTGAAGAAGCAGTAGCAGGCTATGAAGAAATGACTTCTATTTTTATAGAATACTATGGTTTGAAAGAACAATATGATGATGTTGTATCTTTAGACGGTAGAAATAAAGGTCATGGAAGATGTATGAAAAAAAATAATTAGAAGATAAACTAATTATTTTTTTAATTTATAAATTATGAAAATATAAAAATATATTGCTATGTATTGCAACTTTATAATTTTAATAATTATCATAAATTTAATATATTATTATATAATTTATTGGTGATTAATATGTCTAATGTTACTATGGGATTTATATTAACTATAATAGCAGGATTATCTACTTTATTAGGACTTATTGCTATATATATTAAAGTTCAAAATCAAGATAAAATAATATGTTCTGCTTTAGCTTTTGCAGCAGGAGTAATGATATGCGTATCTATAACTGATTTAGTACCAGAGTCAATAAATATGCTAAAAAATAGTTTATCTGGTATAATGATTCCTATTATTTCATTTATATTTATAATTTTAGGAGTAATAATTTCTATGCTTATAGATAAATCTATACCAGATATTAATAATAGCAGTAGTCTATATAAAGTAGGAATTATTTCTATGCTCGCTATAATATTACATAATATTCCAGAAGGAATAGCAACATTTATATCAACTACTAAAAGTACTACTTTAGGTATATCATTAACAACTGCTATAGCACTTCATAATATACCAGAAGGTATATCTATAGGAGTACCTATATATTATTCTACTAAAAGTAAGAAAAAGGCTTTTTTATATACATTAATATCGGCACTATCTGAACCTTTTGGAGCACTACTTACTTATATATTTTTATTTCCTTATATAAATGATTTTATACTTGGTTTGTTATTTTCTTTAATTGCTGGTATAATGTTACAAATATCTTTTTGTGAATTGATACCAGAATCAAAAGGATATAATTTAAAGAAGATATATATGATTTCTTTATCATTAGGAGTATTATTTATGCTGATACATTATATAATATAATTTACAAATGTTTTCTAAGATGCTATAATGTAGTTAGTAGGTGATAGTATGAAAAGAAAAAAAAGAAAAGTAAAAAAGAATGTTAAAATAGTTATATTATTTTTATTATTAATTATTATTATATTAGGAGTGATAATGATGATTAATTTTTTAAAACCTAATATATTTAATGATAATTTAAAAGTTGAAGTAAATGATGATGTTTCTTTATATGATTTAATAAAAAAAGATGAAATAAATAATGTAGAGAGTAAAGATAAAAAGATAGATACTTCAAAACTTGGAGAACAGACTATTAAGATTAAGTATAAAAATAAAGATATTAGTTTTAAAATTAATGTGGTTGATACAACTAAGCCTGTTATTGAGGGATTAGATACTATAACTGTTACCAAAGGTAGTAAAGATGAAATGCTTAGTAACGCTAGTGCTAGTGATAATTCTAAGGAAGAAATTAAGGTATCTATCAAGGGAGAATACGACCTAAATAAAGAAGGAGAATATAATTTAAAATATGTTGCTACAGATTTATCTGGAAATACTAGTGAAAAAGATTTTGTTTTGAAAGTAGTTTCTTTAGAAGCAGCTCCAGTTAGTTATACTGAGTATAAAGATTTAAAAGATGGAGAGTATTCTACTAGTAAGGGCTATAAATTAACTATAAAAGATGGAATTGCTTATGTTGATGGGTATGTAATAGTAAATAAAACATATTCTCTACCTAAAAATTATAAACCTGTTGATCCTTATTCTGGAAGTGTTACTTCAGGACATTGTATAAATTGTATAGATAAAACTACTATGGAAGCTTTTAAACAAATGGAAGCAGATGCTAGAAGTATAGGTTTAAATATATATATATCTAGTGGGTATAGATCTTACGATACACAGCAAAGTTTATATAAAAATTATAGTTTGAGAGATGGCGAGGCTGCTGCGGATAAGTATTCGGCAAGGGCTGGACATTCAGAACATCAAACAGGATATTGTTATGATTTAAATACTATTGATGATTCATTTGCTAAAACTGATGAAGGTATATGGATAAATAAAAATGCTTATTTATATGGATTTATTATAAGATATCCTAAGGGAAAAGAAGATATAACCGGATATCAATATGAATCTTGGCATTTAAGATATGTTGGAGTTGAATTAGCAAAGAAATTATATAATGATGGTGATTGGATAACAATGGAAGAATATTATGGACTATCTAGTAAGTATTAGAATAATTTATAAAATAGAGAAAAAATAAAATATTAAAGTTTAAATAAATTTAGTGAAATGGAGTAGAGTATGAAATATATAAAAGAGTTTAAAGAATTTATTGCAAGAGGGAATGTAATAGATTTAGCAGTAGGTGTTGTAATAGGAAGTGCATTTACTAGTGTTGTAACATCAGTTACGGAAAATTTAATTAATCCATTAGTTGATGGTGTAAGTCAATTAATTGGTTTTAAGTCTGGATTAGTTTTAAAATTAGGAACTTTTTCGTTTAGCTTAGGTCAAGTTATGAATGCTGTAATACAATTTTTAATAACTGCTTATTGTGTGTTTATAATAGTTAAGATTACAAATAAGTTTTTTAAGAAACAAGAAGTAAAAAAAGCAAAGCCTGATGATATAGTATTACTTGAAGAAATAAGAGACTTATTAAAAAATAAAAAATAATAATATACAAATTGAATAAAATTTTAGAAAAATGATGACATTTTTCTTTTTTTTTGCTATAATGAACTTAATAATAGGATAGGGGAGAAGATATGGAACAAAGAAAAATACTAGAGTTGAATAAACATGATATATATTTATTAAGTGATAATAATATAGCCTTTTATATAGGAATACCTAAAGTTACAGAGTTTAATTCAGTAAATATTTCTATTGATTTAAAAGATAATTTTGATAAGATTAATATAAATAAGAATGATATTGTTTATGTTAAAGATGAACTTTCTAATATTTATCAAGATATAGATAGTGAGAATATTACTTTGATAACACCAATATTTTATAATGATATATTACAGAGAATTAAAACTGAACCTAAAGAAGGATTATTTAGCTATTTAGATAAATGTTTATCTTATATAATAAATAATGCTCATAAGGTATTGGTAGAGAAAAATATTCAGGTAAATTCTAAAATAGTTATAGTAAAAAATGATAAGTTTGCTAATTTTATTAATTGGTTTTCTGATAGATATTCTAGTAGAGTTGATACTAAGCAATATTCGGAATTATTAGGAGATTTTACTTCAATTATTCCAGTAGTTAATACAGATAATATAATTTCTGTTCCTACGGAGAAAGCAAATGCTGATAATAATCTAACTTCTGAAGTACAAGCTAATTTAAAAGAGTCTCATAGTACTGGATTTATATCATATGTATTATTGGGCGTTATTGGAATAGTTATAACTTTAGTAATATTATATATGTTATTATAAAATAGTATGTTGGTAAAATAAAAAAGTGTGCAATTGTTACACTTTTGTTTTTATCTAAAATACGCTACAATGTAAGTAAGTACTGAAAAAGCCATTAATACTAACATTATTATTGCAAATATTCTACCTGCTAAACTAGTTTCATAAGTACTAGTTTTTTTCTTTTTGTTTTTTGGTTTTTTAGTTGGTTTGTTTTTTTCTTTTTCTTTCAACTTTTCTTCCTTTTTCTTATCATATAATTCTTTAGCAGATAATTCTTCTTTTTCAATTACTGGTACTTCAGTTGTTTTCTTTTTTATACTCATTTCTACACCTCTTAATAATTATACCTAATTTTAGTAATAAATTCAAGATATAATTAATATATTTAAGTGGTGATAATAATGAATAAAGAAATATCTAAACTAGTACTTCCTAATAAGAAAATAAATTATTTTACAGTAAGTATATTAATTTTGGGATTTTTGTGTGGTTGTATATTTTTAATATTGTTAAGTAATGATGATAAAACTAGCACTATTAATCAGGTAACTAATTATTTTAATGAAATAAAAGATGGTAGTTTTAATAGTGGACTAGCATTTAAGAATAATTTGATAATTAATTATTTATATATAATATCAATATGGGTTTTAGGCCTATCTTTAATTGGTTTATTATTTAATATATTTATAATATACATAAAAGGATTTGTAGTTGGATTTACAATATCTGGGATGATGATATCATTTAAGATAAAAGGTATTTTGTCTGCTACATTATATTTATTGTTTGGACAAATATTTAATATATTAATAATATTGTTAGTAGGAATATATAGTTTTAGTTTTTCAATACAATTAATAAAAACATTGAGTAGTAAGAAAAAAGCAAAAAATACTGGAGTTGTTAGAAAATATTTAATAATTTTAATTAGTGCTATAATATTTACTTTGATAGCAACTTTGTTAGAAACTTTTGTATTGCCTAATATTATAAAGATTATAATTAAATTATTTGTAAAATAATTATAGTGATTATGATTTGTAGAATTGAGTAATTTTGATATAAATAAAATAAATATTGGTGATTTAAAGAAATCTGCAAATGATATATTTATTAAGTATAATCAAAGAAATACCTTTGAAAATTCAAGTAATAAAATTGTTGCTAATAAATCTTAGATTAATGAAAGTATGGTGAAAATCAATATAGAATGCAAAGGCTAGAAAAAAATGAAAAAAGCAGGTACTACGATGGGGACATTAGTAATAAAACTAATATCTTGCCACCTTACAGTCAACCTGCTTTTTCTACAAATAATATATTACAACAAGACAATAATGTCAAACTAATTTTAAATAAAATTTGTTTTAAACATATAAAAATATAGTAAGTAATAAAATTACAAAAAAACATTTTACATCTATTAGACAAATACTTGACATATTTTGTAGATTTGGTAAAATATAATTATAGGTGATAAAATGAGTACTGTAGAAAAAATTAATTTAATTTTAAAGAAAACTAATATATCTAAAGTTAATTTGGCTAAATATTTAGGTGTATCTAGACAAATGGTATATAATTATCTTGATGGTGAAAATCTATCAAAGATGCCAGTAGAAAAAAGTCAATTATTATTTAAATTACTTGAGGTAAAAAGTAGCGAAGAAATAGAACAAAAAGAATTAACTCCAGAATATTTGCAAAGTGTTTCCAATAAGATTTTTGTTAGCAAAAAAACTACTACTAAAAAAGATGAAATTATAGAATTATCTGGATTAAAAAGTGAAGAACAAACAATTATAAGTGATATTGTATTCTTGTTAAAAGAGATGCTTAATGAGGATAAGACTAAAGATAGTTTAACAATATTAACATATTTATATCATTTTTTACAGGCAATGAGTAATACTAAAGAATTAAGATATATGCTTGGTTATGTATCAAAAGCTGCGGGTTATACTAAGCCAAATGCATTTGAATTTGATGAAGAACAACAATTTACTTTTGAGTGTATTATGTATTCTGCTATGACACTATATACTAATGGTGGTGCTTCTAAATCTAAATTAGTTGAATCTCATAAGAGATGGGAATTAGAATTAGAAAGAAAAAATGAAGAAAAAATGAGTAGAACTCAGGAATTAAATACTGCTAAAGTACAAGCTTTGAAAGAATTAGGATATACTGAAATTAATGAAAAGAATGCTAGTGAAGTATTTGATAAGATAGCAGAAATTCAATCTAGATATGTTTAATTTGAGTAAGCTATATTGATAGAGAAGGGGAGAGATACCCTTTTTTCTATTTATTATTATTTTGATATATATTAATTATTATTAAAAAAATATTATAAGATAATTAAAATATGGATAATTATAATAGACAAGTTAATATTATATTGTTAAATCAATTCAACCAGTTAGGAAAAATTTCGTATAAAAAAATTTTATTTGAGATAATTATATTATATTGATTAATTATAATTTTATTATTAGTTGTTATGTCTTGAAAAAAATTTGCAACTCCCCTATCTAATTTTTTATTTTTTTCGTAGGTGAGTACAAGGTAGTAATTGTTATTTTGAATATTATAAATAATGAAATAATATAGTTATTTTAGTAATAATCTTAATAAAGATAATTATTGTTTAAGTAATTATTTATATATTTATAATAAATAATTTTATGTAATATTAATTATAATTTTTATTTAATTTAAAAATAATATTTAATAATAAAATAATAAAAAAAGTTAAATTTTAATAATGGTTAAAAATTAAATTATTTAAAAGTGATTAGTTATTAACTTTATTATTAAAATATATACAACTTCCTATAATGTATAGTAAGGTTAGTAGAGTATTTAACATAAAAATGCTATAGTATCTTTGAGTGCTATAGTATTTTTTTGGCTCTATTTTGATATTTCTTCTGGGTACCGCCCTTTGTCCGTAAACACGCGTAGCGTGTATTCTACCCCACGTAGTGGACTACCCTCGGACATTGGATAAGCGGGGGAGTAGTGCGCACAGCGCACAGCCTTAGATTTAGTAACATATTTCTTCTATCTCCAATTAGAAGTAGTTTTTTTCATCTATCTTTTATACTTACAGGCATTATTGGGGAGGTATTTTGATAGACTCTCTTTAGCAATTCTAAATAAAAGACACAACTTTTGAGTGGTGCCTTTTATTTACTTCCCGACCATTTAACAACTTTTTATCATTTTAATTATGTCTTTATCTTCTATTTTTAAAATACTTATTGCTTTTTTTAATGTTTTAATCTTTGTTATACTTTCTCCGTTTTCTATTCTTTGTAATTGTCTTACACTTAAGTCTAGACATTCTGCTAATTCTTCTTGTGTATATTTCCTTTTTATTCTGTAGAACTTTATTATTTCTCCCACATTTACCACCTAGACATATTATGTCATTTTTATTTTGGTTACACCACGGTATTAAATGTCGTGTTTTCTATTGACATTTTATGTCGTGTGTGTTAATATTTGTTTGTAGGACATTTAATGTCGTACAGAAAGGAAAGAAAGAATGACAGAAAAGATTATAATTTTAAATGTATTGTTGTACCCCAACAAAGAGACTGGTGAACCTAACACAAGGCTAGAGTTCATGTTTGCCAATCCAGATAAGTCTCAAAAGACAGAGAAATTCAAGGGAAAACCTACTTTAGCACTTTACTATAAAAATGCAACCCCTTTTGAAAAGATTACGCCACAAATATTAGAAAATGTAGTAGAGGCTAAATTTAAGGCAATCTCGAATTTATCTAATCCTCTAAAAACTTCTTCTATAATTGAAAGTATAGTATTTAAAGATAATGTTATTGATTTACTATAATCAAAACACAAAAAATTTTTACTTTACTACAGTTCATTCTTTCCATTCTGGTGCTACTGTTGGAAATGAGAACAACTTCGGACATACAATAATACAGATTTTATATATTACAGACGGTAGACTAGTGAATGCAATGAGTTTTCTGGACTATATGCAAAAGGAAAGAGAAAGAGAGGAACCCCCTGTAAACAAGTTAATAAATCATATTATTGATTTATTAAATAAATTCAAAAAGTAAGAAAGGAGATTTCAACTATGATGTTAATTGCTGAGGTTGAGGCTGCTGCTGTAGACTTTACTAGTTTCATCAGTGCCTTAAAAGGTGCTATCACTCCAGCACAATTACTAACTGTTTTAACAACTGTCGTTGGTGTTGGTATGGGATTCGTGTTAATGTGGTTTGGTGTAAGAAAGATTTTAAATCTATTCACATCTGCATTACGTAATGGAAATATTAATATCTAACATATTATTTACTCCGTGCAACTACGTAACAACATTTACACTACCTTTAATTTGAGAGTAGATTAATATATCTGCTCTCTTTTTATTTTATTTAGAAAGGAATGATTTTATTATGGATTCATTAGTTGCTTGTGTAGCTGTAACTTGTATATGTATTCAATTAACTTGCTTATTATTACTTAAATTTGTTTATAAATTTTATGCTGCTATTACTAGATGTAAATTATAAGAAAGGAATGATAAAAAATGAAAATTATTAAAGGAGATTATACTTGTTTTGAAGATACAGAAAGTTTAAATTATAAAAACTTATTACTTAGAGTGTTTTATCAAGATTTATTTAATAATGGATTATTTATCGCTAGTTATGATACTGAAAGAGCGGAAGCTATTGTTATGGTTTCTGATGTAGAAATTTTAAAACTTGTTGCTGTTGATATGAATGTTATTCATGTTATTGTTGGTAGTACTTTAATTTGTACTATGCAAATGATTAGAGATATTTCTGGTGAACATGCTTGGAGAATTTTATAATATGAGAGAAGATTATAGAAATGTTTTAATTACTACTAGTTATATTAAAAAATGTAAATTTTTTCCTAGATTTATTAGAAATTTATTAAATGATATTTTATGGTCTCAATACCGAAAGAAATGGAAGTGTTTATATGATTAGTTTTTATGCTATGAAAGAGAAACTTAAACCTACTAATTTATTTAGATTATTTTCTTACAAAAGAAAATTTGCTAAAGAACACCCTAATTATTTTTATCCTGATGGACTTTTAATATTTGTAGGGGCTCAAGGTAGTGGAAAGACCTTAAGTGCCGTAAATTACGTTTATATGCTTCTTAAAATGTATCCTAAGGCTATTATAGTTACTAATACTATTTTAAATGATTATCCTATTGATAATGAGCGTGTGTTTTATTTTAATAACGCTGATGACTTGGCTAAGTATAACAATGGAGAATATGGCGTTATTTTCTTTATAGACGAAATACAACTTTATTTTAATTCTTTAAAATCTAAAAATATTAATATGGACGTTATGACTCAGATATCTCAACAGAGAAAACAGAGAAAACATATTGTTGCTACTTCTCAGGTATTCGGTAGAATGGCTAAACCTTTAAGAGAACAATTTTCTAATGTAATTTTATGCAAATGTTATTTAGATACTTTACAATGTAACCTAATGATAGATAGAGATTCTATGGAAGGAGATTCTTCTACTGATACTAATATTAGTGGTAAGGTAAAAAAGAAATTCTGGTACTTTAGAAGTCCTAAAATGTTTAAGAGATATGATACTTATTCAATTATACAAAATAAAGATTTAAAGTATTCTGTTGAAAGTCAGAATATTTATGGAGGTGAAAATTATGTCAGTTGATTATACTAAAGTTTTTGATTTGGTTGTTAATATACTTACTATTAGTTTTCCATTTGCTTTAATATTTACTATATGCGGTAAATTGGTAAACATTTTGTTATCTTTTATTAGTGGTGATAGGAGAGTGAAATTATGAAAATTAGATTTATACAAGGTATGCTAACTTATACTTTTTTCTCTTTTTTTGTTTTATCTATTTTTGGTATTCATGGTGATATATTTATGAGTATATATTCTTTTTTAATGGGAATAGAAGTTGGTTTAGTAATCTATGATTATTTAGTTTATAAAAATGTATTTAAAAGAGTAGGGAAGAGTATAAAGAAATTCTTTGTTAAGTTAAAAGATAAAAAGAACTTACGTGTGATGATGTGTTGTATTTTTGTGCTAACACTTTTTACATCTGTAAAAAGTGTTAGCGCTGAAACAACTTCTGATTATTCTGATAGGATTTTATCTTGTAGTAATACTGTTAATTTATTTGATAATAAATATACTGATA
>OIYS01001595.1_pt1 | contig 10928 bp, 10 predicted proteins | sample 1588271 | NCBI WGS metagenome assembly OIYS01 (sample SAMN03283286) | human gut metagenome | biome: human-associated habitat; material: feces | host: Homo sapiens | place: Peru | collected 2012
CATACAAAGGGCAAGTAAGAAAGAATCTTTACCGCCCGAGATGCAAACAGCTATTTTATCATTAGGTTTTATTAATTCGTATTCTTTTACAGCCTTAACAAATTTTGACCATATTTCTTTACGAAATCTTTTTAAAATTGATCTTTTTAATTCTTTTTCTTTCATTTCTTTAACCTTTTTATTAATTCTTCGGCTTCTGGTTTATAAATAATTTCTTCAGAAATACCTTGATCAAGCATATCTACAACATGATCTATTTCTGGAGCTATCATATCATTTAATAAGCCTTTAAGGGCACGAGCACCAGTTTCTAGTTTTATTGCTTCGTGAGCCAAAAATCTTAAAGCTGATTCGGGTATTTCTAAAGTTATTCCTTTAGATTTCAAGAGACTTTTATAAATAACTAAATCAGAACTAGCACTTGTTGTAATGATTTTATATAAATCTTCTTCTGTTAATTTATTTAACTTTATTAATTTAGACAAACGCCCGATAAACTCAACCGGAATACCATATTTAATAAATTCTGTCGGTGTATATTCCCTTTTAGAAGAAACGGATGTTGAACCAAAACCAATTTTATTCTCTTCTTTTTTAAGGTTATTTTCCATACCTGCAAAAGATCCTGAGCAAACAATTAGCAAATTTTTAGTATTGTATTTTATTGGTCTTGAATCTTGTCTTATTTTAAAACTAACTTCAGATCCTGGTTCTAAAACAGCAAGTAATTCATTATAAACCTGACTTTTTACGTCTGTGCCTTTTTCAGAAAAAATTAATTTATCAATTTCTTCTAAATGAAGGAATGCTCCTCTTTCTAATTTTTTTAAATCAGAATTGGCTGCTAAATACAAGTTTACAAAAAGATCTTCAATACTTTCACCGGCATAGCCAGAAGCTGAAAAACTAGCAACATTAGCCTTGTAATAAGGAAAATCAAGAAGTTTAGCGAGCCTTTCCGTGATCATTGATTTACCACAGCCAGAAGGACCATAAAGTAAAATATTTTGTTTTAGATCGGAAAAACCTAAAGCAATAGGATTATACACAGTAGAAACAACTTTAGAGACAACTTCATCTTGAGATAAAACATATTTTTTTATTTCCTCAATCAAGCCAACACGTGTCAACTTTATTTTTGGTTCTTCTACTACTTCTTCCTTTTTTTCTTCTTCAACAGAATTAGGATTACATTGTTTAATCAATCCATGTTCTAAATCGATTTTAACATCATACTCTTCTTCGAACATTGAAACATCATCAACATTTAAAGTCATTAAAATATCATCTAAATCAATAAAAAATATCATTTCATCTAATTCTGATTCATAACCTGACTTAGCCAAAGCTAAAATTTCTTCTTCGGTTAATTGACGACGACTAGATTTAATCATGCGTCTACCATATTCTAACATATTTTCTAAAGAAACAGCTCTTGAATAACCATAATCTTTATTTTCTTTAAAAGCTTCAGTTACTTCCAAATATTCATTACCAGATCCATCAATAAATTTATCATCAATAATATTGCCTTCTAAAACTTCAACCGGAAATAAAACTAACAAGTCATCTCCTAATTCATTTTTTAATTCACAATATTTAAATGTTGTTACTATACTTTTCATAACCAATCCCCCTATTTATATTTTATGGATTTAATCTTGTTGGGCCTCTAAAAATGAACATACCTTCTTTAATTGTTGGTACATTTAATAATAGCATGGTCAAACGATCAACTCCAATAGCAAAGCCACCATGTGGAGGACAGCCATATTTAAAGAAATCTAAATAAAATTTAACATCTTCGCCTAAGCCTTTTTCTTTAGCATTTTTACAAATCTCTTCATAACGATGTTCTCTTTGAGCACCAGTAGTTATTTCAATACCTTTCCAAATTAAATCATAACCTTGTAAAACACCATTTAGATCACGCATATGATAGAAAGCTCTTTTTTCAGCAGGATATTCTGTTATAAACAAGAATTCATGATTAAATTTGTCACGAGCAAGTTTTTTACATAATCTCTCAGCTTCTGTTGTTAAGTCAACTTTTTCTTCTTCACTGACTTTATAACCATAACGAGCTTCTAATTCTGCATAAACCTCTTTTAAAGGCATTGTTGGGAATGGTAGTGTTGGTACTTCGACTTTTTCACCAAATACTTTCTCGATCTTATCACCATACTCTTCTTTGATTTTGCCTAAGGCATACGTAAGCATTTCAGCTTCTAAATTCATAACATCATTAAAAGAATTGATATAACTAAATTCAACATCAAAGCTCGTAAATTCAGTAGCATGTTTACTAGTATTAGAATTCTCAGCACGGAAACATGGTGCTACTTCAAATACTCGTGAGAACCCACTAGCCATCGCCATTTGTTTATAAAATTGAGGACTTTGAGCTAAATAAGCTTTACGATCAAAATATTTTACTTCAAAAACTTCAGAACCTGATTCACTTGCTGCACCAATTAGTTTTGGCGTATGAATTTCAGTAAAATTATTGTTATATAAATATTCACGCATGTATCTAACTAAATTACTTTGAATTTGAAATGTTAGCATATTTTTTTCATTTCTTAAATCGATCATACGATAATCTAAACGTGTATCTAAGTTAACATTATCAAGATCGTGATAATTAAATGGTAATTCTTCACTGCTTACACTTGTTACTTTAACTTCACTAGGAATAAGTTCCATACCATTTAATTTTACTTTAGGATTTTCCATTACTGTTCCTTTTACTGTAATAGTACTTTCTAAAGTTAATGTTTTAAATAATTCAATCATTTCTTTATTTTTTTCTTCACTCTTTTCAAGAGTTAATTGAATTTTACCTGTTGAATCTTTTAAAATAACAAATTGAACATATTGTAGATCACGAATATTTTCTACAAATCCGCCAATTTCTATTTCTTCATTAAAATGATCTTTTAAATCTTTTATTAAAATCTTATTCATGTTCGTCTCCTAACTTTTCATCTAAAAATTCAATTATTTTATCTAAATCCACTTTATATTCTTCATGAGTATTATTATCTTTAACTGTTAATTTTTGATTTTTAATTTCATCAGATCCAACAATAATAACAAAATTAGCATTAAAGCGATCAGCTTGTTTAAAATTGCTTTTAAAAGCCCTATTTAAATAATCAGTATCACATTTAAAACCATTTAATCTTAAAGTTTGAACTAAAGGAACTGTATAATCCTTACAAGAACTATCCATTGGAATAACATAAACATCCAAACTTGGTTTTGTCTCTAAATCAATTCCTTCAATTTCTAAAACGGATATTAAACGTTCCATACCTAAAGCAAATCCAACACCAGGTACATCAACATCTCCAATAGTTTTTACTAACCCATTATATCTTCCACCAGCACATAAAACATTTTGATTACCAAGTTTATCTGATAAGGTTTCAACTTCAAAAACTGTATGTGTATAATAGTCTAAGCCTCTAACAACATTAGGATCAACTTCATATTCAATTTCTAATTCATCTAAACGTTTTAATACTTCAGTAAAGTATTTTTTACTATCATCATTCAAGTAATCCAAAATTTTAGGGGTATTTTTTAAAATATCTGAGTCTTTATCAACTTTGCAATCTAAAATACGCATAGGATTTTTTAAATATCTAGCTTTACAATCATCACATAAATCATCAATATATGGTTTAAAATATTCAAGTAAAGCTTCACGATATTTAAGTCTTGATTCAGTATCCCCCAAACTATTAATTTTAACTCTTATACCTTTTAAACCAAGCATTTTATATAAATTAACAGGAATACTTATTACTTCAGCATCAATACTAGGATCGTTAGAATTAAATACTTCAACACCTAATTGATAAAACTCACGAAAACGCCCAGCTTGAGGTTTTTCATAACGGTACATTGGTCCGTAATACCAAGTTTTAGTAGGTTGATTAGCATCACCATAATACTTATTTTCAACATAAGCTCTAACAATACCTGCTGTTCCTTCAGGACGAAGGGTCATGTTACGATCACCACGATCTAAAAAATCGTAAGTTTCTTTAGTAACAATATCTGTTGTTTCTCCTACACCACGATGAAAAAGTTCACTAGCCTCAAAAATAGGTGTACGCCAATATTCATAATTATATTTATCAAGAATCGTACGTGCTAAATTTAAAATATGAATAGTTTTTCTACCTAACTCTCCATTTACATCATAGGTTCCTTTTGGTTTTTGCATATTATCCTCCTTTTAACAAAAAAACTCGTCAGATATAAGGACGAATTACCGTGGTACCACCTTATTTCATAACGAAGTTATGCACTTAATTCTTTAACGCAGAAATACGTATGTTTTAATGTTTAATGTCTTTCTTTTAAATCAAATAAATGTTTTCACCAACCACATTTTCTCTAAAAAATAATTTAAAATACTCTTTCAAACAACACTAACAATATTTTATTATTTTTTACTTTAGAAGTCAATACAAACTTAAAGTAGTATTTTACTTAATAATAGATAATAATAAATTAGTTAGTTCTTGTTCAGTTATTTTAGAAGTTTCAATATCAAAATTATAATCATTAAATTTAAATTCTGTAAAATAAGTATTTTCAAATTTATAAATGGCAAAGGAAAATCTAAATCACTAGTTATTTTTTTACATTAGCTAAATTACATAAACCACATTGCTTATAAATAATCGTGTACTCTTCTTCGTCTCTTCCCTTAATAAATTCTGTTTTCCAATTAAATTTACTATTACTTGCTTGGTTATCACGATTAACAGATTTTTCTTTTTTAATTTGGGCTTTTTTAGTAAATGGATTTTTCGCTTTGAATGCTTTTACTATTAATGGTGACTCCATTGCTGATTTTACCATTTCTCCAAATTCTTCTTCCGTTATTTTTTCTTCACATGTTTCATAAAACGCTAACCAAAGTGCCCCACCACTTAAACAGATCCTTAATGAATTTTTGGTTAAACTTCCAATATCAGGCAGTTCTGTTACTATTTGTTTATAACGTTTTTTAGCATTATTTTTTAATAATTTAATATCCCAATTAGGATGTTTTTTACTGAAAAAATCTAAAATAGTTTTATGCATTGCAAACCATATTATCTTTTCACAATAAGTATACTTTATTTAAATTAAACTTCCTTTCAAAACTTTCTCTTTTAATTATACCGTGAACTAATTAAAATTCACTTGAGTTCTTATTTATTCTTAAAATTATAAATTTTAATTCTTATAATTAGTAATAAATAAAAATCAGATGATATTAATCACCTGATTATTCTATAGTTCACCTTTATAAAAATATATTATTGCACTAAAATAAATATAAAATCCATATAAACTTACTAATACTAATCTTCTAATTTATAACCTAATTTTTCAATCTCTAAATTTGCTATAGCTGATAGTTCACTTTTCTTTAATTTCTTTATTTCATAGAATTTTGCACCAAGTGAATCATCATTTCTTTCATCTTTTTAATGTCATCCAATAATTCATTATTATAATTTAAAACTTTATAAAAAATTCCTAAATGATGTCCTTTCTCTAATTCTTCTTTATGTATCCATTCAAATACAGTTGAATTAGCATCGAATAATTCATATTTTATTACATCAATTCCTACTTCTTCTTTTAATTCCCTAATTAATGTTTGCTCTGGAGTTTCACCCCATTCTATAGTTCCACCAGGAAGGTCTAATTTTCCATTATAAGGACCTCCTACCTTTTTTATCAAAACTATTTTTTCATCTTTTATTATTAATCCATAAGTGCCTAAATGTTTAAATTGTTTCATTATATTATCCATCCTATCTTATAGAAATTATATCACATTTTGTGCGTATTTAGAAAAAAAGCAAATAATACAAAATAATCTGATTATTCTATAATTCACCTTTATAAAAATATATTTTCATTGCATTTTCTGAATACTTTGGTTTAGATACATCAATATCTAATATTTTACCGATATAATAGATTATAAATTGGGAAGCAATAAGTAAATCAAATTCTGCTAATATGCCATCATATTTGCTCTCAATCAACAAACAATTAGGTTTCAAATAATTTAATAGTTCTACTTCGTAACTAGTCGTTGAATGTTGTTTAAAATATATTGAAAAGTTATTTCCTAAATTTTCATAATTAATAAATCTTCCATGAGAGAAATTCTTTTTTTCATGAACAATACAGTTAAATATTCCTGATTCAGTAATTTTACTTTCTAAATCATAGCTGGCTGTGTCAGCATAATCTCCTCTAAAAATATTTATCAAATTATGTTTTTTCATTTCTTCGATCATATTATTATCAATTAATTTTTCAATTTGATCATTCCAATAAATAATCGCGTTTTCTATAAAATCATTAATATTTATATTAGAATTTGTCTTATCTAAATAGTATTTTAAGAAGATTGCAGCTGGCGCAACAGCACCTTCAAGCGATAAAAAACCTCTCTCTTTTCCTTTATTTGAAGAAGATCTATAACTCAATATGTTTTTCTTCAATATTCCTGTTTTCAAAACAATACTTTGTAATTCTCCTTTGGTAATTGCATAAATTTTTTCTTTATCAAAACCTTTAACACTATTAATAATGTCATTAGTTGTACCAGAGTAAGAAAATAAAATAACTTTATCGATCTTATTATTATTTCTATATAAGACATCTCTAGGGTATAATGAATAAGTATTACTTCCATACAAGGTATTTATTATTTTTGATGAAAAATACGATCCTGCATAAGATCCACCTGTGCCTATAAATAAATAATTGCCATTACTATTAAAATCTATTTCATCTAGTTTAATAGTTGCAGAAGAATTTATGGCATTAATGACTCTTTTTTCTAAATTATTAATATTAATGTTACATCTTTTTATTTTCTTTCTTTCATGATATGCAAATTTATCACATGTACAGAGATCATCAATTTTCTTAATTTTAAATAATGAATTAATATGCCCTCTTGCTCCCATTTTAGAAACAACTTTAGAAGTGAGTTTATTAGAATTTTCATACCATTTTTCTAATTTACTACCTTCATATTTAAAATCATTTTGAATGCTATCTTTAATTATACTTGAAAAAAATGCATCGCCTGCTCCTGTTGAATCAACTACATTTCCTTTGACGAGCAACTTAAAATTATATACATTATTTTCAACTATAAATGTTGCTCCACTTTCTCCTCTAGTAATCGTCATCAAATTAGGTTTTATAATATTATATAACTCAATATCGTTCTTCAAATTGAATCTATTTAAAAGGTATTTAGTAACTCTTTCATTAAAGTTTATTATCTCGAATTTATTTTCTAATTTTTTTATTATTTCATCATCAGACATTTTTTCAAGTTCAAAATATTGTCCTAAATCAATTATTTTTTTATTTTTAGTATTATTAATGATTAATTGATTTTTTTCATTCAAATTATCAAAAACTAAAATATCATCTTCTTTAATGTTTGAAAGAATAAAATCAGTATCTAATAAACTTTCATCATACCACTTCTTATTATTACAGAAAGGACATCTTTTCTTTGAAGTAAAAGATAATTTCCCATTATCTGTATAATAAGAGACATGAAAACATCTTGTTCTAACATTTTCAATGATTTTAATATTTTCTACGTCAACATTAATTTTTTCTAAACTATTAATAGCAATTTTGCCTTGAATATCATTACCACAACAAGCAAAAGTTGAAGTTTTTATCCCCATTTTTGCTAAGTTTGCAATTATGTTATGTGATGTCATACCTCCATTTGCACCTATTAATTTACCATCTTTGTAATAATAATCTGTTACAAGATCACCTATACTTACTACTCTCATCTTAATAATCTCCTTTTATAAACATCAATACTATTAACTAAATTATACTAAATTTTAAAAGTATTGACATTATTTTTAAAATAAAAATCAAAGAAAGTTTTTAGCAATCTTTGATTTTCATTTTGTTCAAATTATTTATTCATAAAAAGTTGAATTTCTTTAATAATATGTCCAATATTACCTTCGCCGGCATATTTTTTCATATCAAAGAAATTTTCATTAATTGGTACCCATTCAAGTTCATTTACTTCCTCAATTAATTTTACTTCTTTATTTAATATTCCGAAGTATACTTCTAACGATTTATTCATTGCAACATATTCAATATTCATAAAATGAGTTAAATTGATATCCTCTTTCGATATATTAGTTTCCTCTCTTAATTCTCTATAAGCTTCATTTAAACCATCATGTTCTTTTTCTATTTTTCCACCAACTAAATTATACATTCCTAAATATGGTTCTTTAGCTCTTTTACACATTAAAGTTTTTTTCATTTCACAATCAAATACTACTATTACATTATACTTTTTCATTATACCCTCCTATTATTTTTTAAATCATTTTATAACTTTTTTATGTTGACGAGCATTCTTGTATGATATCCTTGATTTTTATAAAAGTTAATAGCACTTTTATTATAAGCAAAACATTCTAATAAAATGTATTCACAATTAATTGATTTAAAATATTCTTCCATTTTATTGATAAGTTGCTTGCCAATTCCTTTACTTCTAACCTTTTCAGATACAATAAACTCAGAAATCACTCCACTTTTGGGGCACTTGTAATCTAAATAATCAAATTCGTCATAAGCTCTAACATATCCAATAATTAGTCCAATAACCATATTATTTTGAATAGCTAAGTAACATTTACCATTATTATCTTTAATAGTTTTTAAATCTAAAAGAGCCATTTTATCTTTATATTCACTATGAAGTTGATCTAGCCCATCTTCATCAACTTTAATAATGTATTCTTCTAATTCTACTAATAAATTTTTCACATCGTCTAAAAATCTATCTTCATATTCAATTATTTGCATCTACTAAAGGTCCTTTCTTTATTAATTTTAAAATAATCTTTTAAAGGGCAATTCATTGGATCATGTTTATTGCAAAAATAACGTTTGAAATAAATAAGAACTAAATGACAAAACCAAGTCGCATTGTCATAAGACTTTATATTAAGGGATTCATAACCATTCTTTTTTATTATGTCACTCATATCATTATATTTTACTAAATTTTCTAGTTCTTTCCTTAAAATATCATGTCCGATAGCTGTTTTATATCTAAAAAATCCTAAACATGGAAGTTCTATGTCTTTCATTCCACTATCTACTGGCATTACTCCTGAATAATATCCTCTTAAATATAAAACACAACATTGGGCTACTTTATAAGAAGCACCATCAACACTAGAAGCAATAAGTTTTATCAATTCATCATTTGCTAAAGTTTTTATTTCCTTATCATATTTTTCTATAAAATTAATCATTGATACCAAGTATTTATATCTTGAATTAAATAAACCTAGTCGCCCTATTATATTGGTAAGTTCTTCTTTAGACATATTTTTAATTTCATCATAAGAATAACTATTTAATTCATTTATTACACTTCTATAAGTATTTATCATATTATAAGATATTCTAGTAGAAAGACCAGCAATCAGTAATCTTTTTCTATAATCTTCTACTTCTAATGGCCACCACAAGTTATTATCATGATTATTTAAAACAGCAATTTTCACTTTTTCTTGTTTACTACATATATCAATGATATTTTTAAATTCTTCTTTCGTCATACTTTACTCCTACTTCTTTTAAATAACTACTTTTATTATAGCAAACTATTGAATTATTTAAATATTCTTTAATTATTTATGCAAAAAAACTATAGCAAAATTTGCTATAGTTTTCAGAGCGTTGACAAAGTTCAACACTCTGAGAAGAACTAAATTCTTCTTAATCTAAGTCTTGACGACTAAGTATTTGAGCAGGAGTTTTTCTTAATACTTTAAATACAGGTAATAATCCTACTAATAAATTAAAAATATAAATAAATATAATTGCTAAAAGAGTAATTGTTATATTCATTTTAAAATTCATAAATGGTAAATCTTTAATAGCTTCTATTATGTAATACATAAATATTACTCCAGGAACACTTACTAAAGTTGTTATCGCGATTATTTCTCCACTGAACATACGATAAATATCGGATTTTTTAACACCAATTGCTCTAAAAATACCAATTTCTTTTACACGTGATAAGAATGAAGATCTAACAATCAAGAAAATTTCAATAAGTGAAATTGCCAAAATAACTCCAGAAACAGTTAAAGAACTTACAATACTGTTTCTTACTTCTTTTTTGTATTCTTCTTTGCTATTAGTATAAGAGTCTTTAATATTTAATTTTAATTCATGAAATTCATCAATAGTTTTATTTTTATCATTAGAAACAATAACTAAATCAGATGATTTGGTTATCAAATCATATTTAACTGTATTGCTATTTGTTACTAATGCATTAATATCACCTTTAAAATACCCTACTACTTTTAAATTTTGATCACTTACTTTATTATCAATTTTTTTATTTAATTTATATAAATCTTTATATTTTTCATTGACGATTACTTCATAGTCATTATCTGGTAAACTACCTTTTGTTAAAGTAATTTTATCTTTAAAAATGTTATAATCTAAAAGCTTATTAGGATCGATTTCAGAAATAGTTGGATAACCATACCCAGCTTCATAAAATTCTACTTCAGCATTAGAAATAATAGTAATTAGCATTTCTTTATTAGCATAAATTGAAGGTGAATCTAAATTAACTATTCCAACAATTTTAAATTTATTCGGAATTACATATTATCCAAATAATTATATTGGTAGAGATATCTTATCAAATGATTATGATCCATTAGTATTCTTCCCAGATGGTTCTTGGTATAATGGTCAAACTTATGTAACAAATGGTGAATACTATAAAGGAAGAAAAATCAGCGATGAAAAACTTCAAAAATATAATTCAATCGTAAAAAGAAAAATGT
>OIYS01001597.1_pt1 | contig 10909 bp, 13 predicted proteins | sample 1588271 | NCBI WGS metagenome assembly OIYS01 (sample SAMN03283286) | human gut metagenome | biome: human-associated habitat; material: feces | host: Homo sapiens | place: Peru | collected 2012
TTCTGCGGGGATTGGGGCAGCGCCCCAACAAGCATGAAACAGGCGGGTTCCGTGTAAACGGAATCCGCCTGTTTTCGCAAAGTGGGTACCGCTTTGCATTGCTTGCCGCTTTCTTGCCCCCGTTCGCAGCCCCACCAAAACCGTGATCTTCAAGGCCAAGGCAGCGAAACCAGTTGAGGTATTTATTTGAAAATTTTACTCCAGACGGATTGACAATGTGCATTGCACGTTGTATAATCTTGATTATACATAATGCAAGTTATAAATTGGAGGTGTGCGTATGCCCGCAAAAGCAAAAGTCACAAAAGAAATGATTGTTGACGCAGCCTTTGCGGTCGCACGCGAAACCGGTGTGGAAAATATTAACGCAAGAACTGTTTCGGAAAGGCTACATTGCTCCACACAGCCCGTCATGTATCATTTTGCAACGATTGAAGAACTGAAAAGGACGGTCTATGCGAAGGCAGACCTTTATCATTCGGAATACCTTATGACCATGAAGAAACCGCCAAAGGGTGCTGCCCTTGGAATCGGAATGAATTATATCCGCTTTGCCATCGAAGAACCCCACCTGTTCCGCTTCCTTTTCCAGTCGGATTATTTTAACGGAAAGACTTTGCTTGAACTGATCGATGCGGAGGAACTTATCCCCGTTCTTTCAGCGATGCAGAGATCCTTAGAAATTGGCATGGAGCAGACGAAAACGGTTTTTATCACGGTGTTTCTGTTTGCCCACGGGTATGCAAGCATGATCGCCAACAATTCGTTGAAATACGATGAGGACACGATCAATTCCCATTTGGAGCGGGCATACAGAGGCGCAATATTGGCCGCGCAGGAAGAAGCGACATGAAAGAGCAATACAGGGCAATGTAATCCGCTTTTTCCCCATGTCGCTCCGTCCGAAAATCATAACATACTGACGCCTGATATGCATTGGATAATGCACATCGGGAAATGCACTTTATAATGAAAGGATGCGGGATATGGCTCCGAAAAATAAATTCACAAAGGAAGAAATGGTAGAGGCGGCACTGCGGGTCGTGCAGGCGAAAGGGATCGGCTGTCTGACGGCAAAGGCAATAGCGGATGAACTTGGGACATCCACGCGCCCGATCTTTACTTACTTTGGCTCTATGGACGAAGTTAAGCAGGCGGTCTATGCTGCTGCGGTGCGTGTATATGACAGCTACACCAAAGCGGGCTTAAAAGAGAGAATCCCGTTTCTCGGCGTCGGAAAGAGCTATATTCGTTTTGCGCGGGAAGAACCGGAGCTTTATTGGCTCCTGTTCCTGACTCGGTCACCGGAGTACAGCGCCATAAAATCGATGCAGCATTTACAGTTACTTGTCCGTCCGACCCTGATGAACATTTACCATATCACCGCCGAAGAAGCAGACCTTTATTTCCGTAATTTATGGTTCGTTGTTCATAGCCTGTCCACGCTGATCGTGACCGGCGATTGCCCCTACTCCGACCAAGAGATTGGGCATATCCTAACGGGCTTCAGTATCAGCATTTGCAAATCCATCAAAGAAATCCCCGGATTTGCGGCAGGTACCTTTGACCGTGATGCTGAGTTTCGAGCATTGGTCAGCAAGGAAACAGAGGTGATATAAATTGGTAGAAGCTCTGAAATCAAAAATGGACTGGCTTTGCTGCCCCAGATGCGGCGGCAAAACAAGGACACAGATACGGCCACATACAGTGTTGGAGGATTTTCCGCTATTCTGCCCGAAGTGCAAATACACCTGCGTAATTCGTTTCAAGGACGGAAAAATTGAAGAAATCAAAATGCCAGACGCTTAGACGCAGTGCAATCCGAGAACGGGTTTGTACTGCGTCTATTGTTTTAGGGGAATGGGAATCGACCGACCGAACCACAAGCCGATATTGGGATTTACAGGGAGAAGAAGCATAAATGATAGGGATATATCTGAGTGGAACTGGAAACACAAAGCACCGCGTTGAAAAGCTGGTAAACCTGCTGGACGCTGCGGCGGAGTGTATTCCGCTGGAAGCTCCACACGTTACCGAAACGCTGGAGAAGCAAAGCACAATCATCTTGGGTTATCCCACGCAATTCTCCAATGCCCCCTTTATGGTGCGTGACTTTATCAGAAAAAACCGCTGCCTGTGGAACGGCAAAAGCGTGTTCTGTCTAAATACAATGGGACTTTTCAGCGGTGACGGAACAGGCTGTGCAGCAAGGCTCCTAAAGAAGTATGGCGCACAAATTCTCGGAGGCGTACAGATAAAAATGCCTGATTCCGTCTGCGACAACAAGCTGCTGAAAAAAAGCATGGAAGAAAACAGGCAGATCGTCAAATGCGCAGATCAGCGTATCGAGCAGATCGCAGAACAAATCAGGCGGGGGCAATATCCGCAGGAAGGGTTGTCGGCAATCTCACATATCAAAGGACTGCTTGGGCAAAGGCTGTGGTTTTACCATAAAACGAACGGATACACAGATAAGCTGAAAATAAGCGATGCCTGCATCGGCTGCGGCCTTTGCAGTAGGAATTGCCCAATGGAAAATATAGAGATCAGAGATCACAGAGCAGTTCCGGGAAAGCAATGTACGATGTGTTACCGCTGCATCAGCTTATGTCCCCAAAAGGCAATCACTTTGCTGGGAGAGCGGGTACAGGAACAATGCAGATACGAAAAATATGTTTGATCGCGGCAATGGTTGCAATCGTCGTGTCCATTGCTGCGGCTATCAGTTTCCTTGTATGTATAAGCCCGCCGAGAGACGAGGTTGAAGCCTTTGATTATCCGCCAGAGTTCTTCTGCGCAAGTTCAGAAAATCGTATCGACTACCAGACGGATGGGAAATGCGCAGCTTATGCTGCTGCCTATCTCCTACGGCACTTTGGGAAAGATACGGACGGAGAGGCCCTGTTTCCGGAATTAAAACGAACGCTTGGCTTCGTTTCCGCAAACAGCATCGTGGATGTTTTTGAGCGGCATGGGTATCAGGCAAAGGCTTGTCACGGGAGCGTTGACACGTTGAAGCAGCGGCTGACGGAGAGAAATCCGATCATCGTTTTCATCCGGATTCCGGGAGATACGCACTACGCTGTCGTTGTCGGCTATGACGAGCAGCACATTTATCTGGTGGATTCTCTCGCGGAAAATGCCAACGCATCGGATACGCAATACAACCGGGTACTGCCAACGGAAGATTTTGAAGCTGTGTGGAAAACAGGAACATTGCTTCCTGACAATATTTATATCACTTTGGAAATGTGAGAATTAATGAAAACAAATAAACTTCTGAACCCGCTCTCTCTGTTCTTCGTCGGCCTTTTCCTCGGCGCACTGTCAAGATTATTCGATATGTATTATCCGAATTTGGGAGAAATCTTTTCTCAGATGTCGGTTTGGATTCTGTTGGGGACGCTGATCGCTATTTACAGCCCGACAAAGAAAGCCGCAATGCGGAACATCCTTCCGTTTTGCATCGGGATGTTGCTCACCTATTATGCGACAGCCATCCTGTTTGACATGGGCCCGAATGATTTCTTTTTGAGAAATGCCGAAACGCTCGGAGTGGATATTGCCGATATTGATATTGCGGTGATCTCGCATGGTCATGTCGATCACTGCGGCGGACTGAAATACTTCCTGGAAAAGAACCAGAAAGCGAAAATTTATCTTCGCCCGCAGGCATTGGAAGAGCACTATGTCAAAGTCATTGGTATCCCTTTTTATGCGGGAATGGACAGAACGCTTCTGTCCGCAGAGCGGTTTGTGTTTGCCGATGACACTCATGTGATAGACGACGAGATCACGCTGTTTTCAAATGTCAACGGACAATTCCCGCTGCCGAGATCAGACGGCAATCTGTTTATGAAAAGAAACGGCAGACTGGTTCCCGATGATTTTTGCCATGAGCAGAATTTTATTGTCACATCCGGCGATAGTCGTGTGCTGATTTGTGGTTGCGCGCATGCCGGCATCGTAAATATCGTTCATCGGGCAAAAACGATTGTTGGGAACGAGCCGATGGCGGTTATCGGCGGGATGCACCTTTACGAGCCGACAATGAAGTGCTATGAGAGGGACGAATATATCGACAGTGTTGCCGCCGCACTGGCGGAAATCAAATCATCTTACTACACCTGCCACTGCACCGGCGAGAAAGCATACGAGAAAATGAAAGCCCGCTTGGGTGCTCACCTGACATACCTGCGCACGGGGGCAGAGCTTCAGATATAACTTTTTGGGGGGATTACTATGTCAAAACGGGTACGGCAACTCGTCGGTATTTTTGCGGCGATTGTCGCTTATTGTCTTATTCACTAGGGCGCACATCTCTTGTATGCCGTGTGTACCGGTGTATTCAAACAAATCAACTTTATGGGGCTGGGTGTGCAGATCGATGTCTATGCCGAGCGCATGACAGACGCACAGCTCGGCATTTTCTGCCTTGTAGGTGCGCTGGCGACTTTCTGCGTCGGATACCTGCTGGCGGCACTTGCAAGGAGCATCTGCCATGCCAAAAGCAAGCTGCTTCGTGCGGTGCTTTACTACATAACGATTGCTTTTCTGCTGCTCGATCCGCTTTACTTGAGCATCCTGTGCGGCTTTTTTGGCGGCGGGGATATGAACGGCATCGCCCTTCTTTGCCCGGAGTGGGCGGCAAGGAGCCTTTTCGGTGCGCTGCTTCTTGTCAATGGGCTGGTATTCTGGAAGCGGGTACTGCCTGTCTACCGGCAGTCCTTTGCCAGACAATAGAGGGCAAGAGAAACTATAAAAAACGCTTCTAAAGAATCATTAAAGTATTGCGGCAAAGGAGAATAGTATGCTGAAAATTGAACACTTGTCAAAGAATTATGGGGGCAAAAAGGCTGTAGACGATTTGAATCTGCACATTGCCCCCGGTGAAATCTATGGCTTTATCGGTCATAACGGCGCCGGCAAGACAACAACGCTGAAATCTGTGGCAGGTATCTTGCAGTTTGACACCGGAGAAATTTATATTGACGGCAAATCCATCCGGACACAGCCGCTGGAATGTAAGCGCAGCTTTGCCTACATCCCTGATAATCCTGATCTGTACGATTACATGACAGGAATCAAATATCTAAATTTCATTGCGGATATTTTTAATGTCAGCGCCGCCGACCGGCAGATGCGTATCCGTAAATACGGAGACCTTTTTGAACTGACGGACGATCTGGCGCAGCCCATCGCCGCCTATTCCCACGGTATGAAGCAGAAGCTGGCGATTATTTCTGCATGGCTGCATCAGCCGAAGCTGATCCTTATGGATGAACCCTTTGTGGGACTCGACCCCAAGGCATCCCATCTGCTCAAGGAGATGATGCGGGAGGTCTGTGATGCAGGCGGTGCGATTTTCTTCTCTACCCATGTGTTAGAGGTGGCGGAAAAGCTCTGCGACAAGGTGGCGATCATCAAGGGCGGAAAGCTGATTCGCTCCGGCACCATGGACGCAGTAAAAGGCGACGATTCTCTGGAGGATGTATTCTTGGAGCTGGAGGGAGAATCATGCTGAAGCTTTTGCTGAAGAAACAGCTGCTTGAAATCTTTCAAGTCTATTATTACGATGCCAAAAAGAACAAGGCTCGTTCCAAAGTTTCGACCGGCTTGCATTTTCTCCTGTTCGCTTTACTGGTTTTTGGGCTTTTGGGCGGAATCTTTGCATTCCTCGCAGTGAAACTCTGCGCTCCCCTGATTGCGGCGGGAATGAACTGGCTGTATTTTGCGCTGATGGGGTTGATTGCTGTACTGTTGGGCGCTTTTGGCAGCGTGTTCAACACCTATGCGGGTCTGTATCTGCCGAAGGACAATGATTTACTTCTGTCTATGCCAATTCCCATTTCGGCATTGGTGGGCGCACGCTTGTTCGGCGTCTACCTGATGGGACTTCTGTATTCTGCTGTTGTCATTCTCCCAGCGGTCATTGTTTACTGGGTCACGGCGGGTGTTACGCTGCCGGCAGTCCTGGGCGGCTTGCTGATAACCTTGCTGATTTCTGTATTTGTCCTGACCATATCCTGCGTGCTGGGTTGGATCGTGGCCAAAATCAGCCGGAAGCTGAAGCACAAGAGCCTGATCACGGTCCTTATTTCGCTGGTGGTTATCGGCGCATATTATTTTGTGTATTTCAAGGCACAGGGCATGATTCAGGATTTGCTGGCAAATGCCACGGTTTATGGCGCACGGATCAAAGGCGCTGCCTATCCAGTGTACCTGTTTGGCAGCGTTGGAATTGGCGATGTCCGGGCATCCGCAATTGTCTCTGCGGCGGTTGCTGTGCTGTTTTCACTGATGTGGGTACTGCTTTCCCGCAGCTTTTTGCGGATTGCAACCGCTACGGGAAAAGTGGCACGCAGAGAATACCGGGAGACGCACAGCAGGCACCGAAGCGTCAACACAGCACTGCTGTGCCGGGAATTTTCCCGCTTCACCGCAAATCCCAACTATATGCTCAACTGCGGCCTTGGAACATTCCTGATGCCGGTTTGTGCAGTCGCTGTGCTGTGGAAGGGTGGTGCGCTGTTTTCCGTGTTGAACGCCATGTTTGCTGAAACGCCAGACAGTGTACCATTCCTGTTGTGCGTGGTGTTTTGCGGTCTTGCGTCCATGAATTTAATGACAGCACCTTCTATATCCTTGGAGGGAAAAAGCCTATGGCTTCTGCAATCTCTACCGGTGGAGTCTTGGAGGATTTTTCAGGCAAAAATCGAGATGCAGCTTCTTTTAACCGGCTTGCCCCTGCTCCTGTGTATTGCTTGCACGGCGGCAGTTTATCCCCTGCATCCGATGCAGCTGCTGGTGCTTCTTCTTTTTGAAGGCTCCTTTGTACTGCTCATGGCACTGGTTGGATTGTCCCTTGGCGTTAAAATGCCGACATTGACATGGACAAATGAGATCGTCCCCATCAAGCAAGGAGGCGCGGTCATGATCACATTGTTTGGCGGTTTCGGATATATCGTGCTGCTGTTCGTGGGATTTATGCTCCTGCCCGGATGGATGCTGGGCTTTTGCAGATATATGAGCTGCTTTGTGGCTGCAAATCTTTTCTTATCCGTCTTGGCCTACCTTTGGCTGCGGAAGAAAGGTGTTGCCCGCTTTTCAGCTCTTTAATGGAAAAACAACAAATTTTAGGAGGAACTATGAAACACTACAAGAACACAATCACAATGCTGTTGACCGCAGCTGTATTGCTGGTATCTGTCTTTATGACGGGGTGTACCAGTCCGACAGAGCCGAAGAACAACACCCCATCCGGGACAGACGCGCCCGCCGAATCCGACGGCTTTGGCGTATATGTCAAGCTGGAACGCGATGATGCCAGCTCTATCGCCCTGCACGGCGGCAGCAGCTTTACAAAGGTATGTGAAAATGCGGATGGTTCGCTGTTGAAGACCGGTGAATGGCTTTTCACCGGGGACGATATTGTGCAGCTATCCAAGAAAGACAACTGCTCCGTCCTTTTTACCGTCAGTGCCCGTGATGCCGACGATACGCTTCTGGGAGAAGGCACCTTCCTCTACGATGTGGCACAAGAAAAGCTGTATGTCACGATCTCTGAGGACGGCGTGACCTGCTCCACCTCTGACGCAGCCGATGCCCTGGCAAATGTGCCGCCGGTGCTGACGCTCCCCATTCTGGATGAAATCGACACAAGTGTTACGGTTGGAACCTCCGGTTCTTCGCTGCTGGCTGTGCAGGAGGCGGCCAAGCTGCTGGACTGGGGCGAGAACACCGGCCTTGATGCAGATGAGATCAGCGACGCCGCCTCCACATGGCTGGCCGCAAAGAATAATGACCTGACCGACTGCCTGAAAAAGCTGGAGCTGGTGGACGAAGCCTACCGGAAACTTCTGACCGACGAAGCGCGGGAGCTGCTGGACAGCGCCGCGTGTGAAGATGTGGAGATCACTTGGGGCAGCACCCCGGTAGAAGCTGTCGAGGCTATCATGCAGGCGGCGGGGCTTCGCGGATGATGCGGGCAGCCAATACGAAGAAAGGAAGTCCTAAAGATGAATAACAGCTTGTTTGTCATAGAACGCGCACGGGCAGAGGATGCGGCGGCCCTCTTGGATTATCTGAAAATCGTGGGCGGCGAAACTGAAAATCTCAGCTTCGGTGCGGAGGGAGTGCCGCTCAGCCTTGAGGCAGAGCAAGACTATCTGCGTTCACAGTGCGGATCGGCTGACAATGTGCAGTATCTTGCCAAGGTATATGGCGAGATCATTGGTACGGCAAGCCTGAACCGCAAGCCCCGGCGTATGAGCCATCGCGGAGAGTTTGGCATCAGTCTGAAAAAAGCGTGGTGGGGCTGCGGTGCGGCGTCTGCGCTGACGGAAGCTGTTCTTGCCTTTGCCAAGGAGAACGGCTTCGAGCAGTTGAATCTGGAGGTGCGCAGCAGCAATGCCCGCGTCATCCATCTGTATGAGAAGTATGGCTTTCGGAAGCTGTGTACGTTTCCCCGTTTTTTCAAAATCAATGGAGAATATATTGATTTTGACCTGATGAACCTCGAACTGAACACAGCAGATGACCGCATAGAGGGAAATATGAGATGAAAGCAATTACCGTCGAAGCATTATCAAAAACCTTTTCTGGAGGACCCGTTGCGGTTGATGGAATCAGGTTCTCATTGAATCAGGGAGAGATCTTCGGATTCTTAGGGCCAAACGGAGCGGGAAAAACCACGACCGTGAAACTGCTTTGCGGTATGCTGACCCCATCAGGCGGAAAATGTCAGGTGCTGGGGATTGACCCCACCCAAAACCCGGAGCAGCTGCATAAAAAGGTCGGCGTAGTAACAGAACATGCCCAAATGTTCGATCACATGACAGCTTTGGAGAATCTGCAATTTTATGGCACTCTTTTTGGTATGAGCCGTTCGGAATGTGCAGATAGAGCAAAACTGCTCTTACATCGACTGGAACTGGCAGATGTGCTGGATCGCAAGCTGGCCACTTATTCTACCGGTATGCGCCAGCGGCTTTCTTTGGCCAGAGCATTACTTCACCGTCCGCAGATTTTGTTTCTGGATGAGCCGACTTCCGGCCTTGACCCCGAAAGCGCTCAGAATGTGAATTCTCTGATTCAGGAACAAGCTGCCGAAGGGATCACCGTATTTCTTTGTACGCATCAGCTTCGGTATGCGCAGGAAATCTGTACGATATATGGACTTATGAACAAGGGATGCTTATTTGCCACAGGAGATCTTACAGAACTACGATCTATGGCCTGCCAGAATACCAAGGTACGGATAAAAGCAAGCCGTATGCCAAAGGACATGATATATCAGGAAATCGGAGATCACATCTATGAAATGGAAGTGACCTCAGAGCATGACATCCCGCTCATCGTAAAAAGAATTGTAGAGGCCGGTGGTGATTTATACCATGTATCGGAACAACAGATGTCATTGGAAGAAATCTACTTTTCGCTGATCGACCGGGAACATGCGGAAACGGAGCGTGAAAATACATGAATTTTGGACAATTCGCCTTAATTAAAAAGGATATGCGAAGCGTTACATCAAATAAGCAGGTTTTCGCGGTTCTGCTTATCGTACCGATTGTGCTTACCATTGCTTTGCCGTCCATTTTTGTGTTTGTAATATCATTTGCTCCCGATGCTGCCTCAGATTTTCAGAAACTACTGGATATGCTGCCTGCTCCCAATGGGGAGTACAGCCAGCAACAGCAAATTTTTAGCCTGATATTGAATCAAATTATGCCATCCTTCTTTCTGATAATCCCGATCATGGCATCGTCTGTCATGGCGGCAAGCTCCTTTGTGGGCGAAAAAGAAAAGCACACCTTAGAAACATTGCTGTATTCTCCGCTCTCGCTGGGGCAGTTGTTCCAATCCAAAATACTGGCAGGCTTCTCGGTTGGAATGATGGTTTCCTATAGTTCGTTTGCTGCCATGCTGCTGGTAATGGAACTGGAATTCTTTTTTCCTAACCGGCAATCTGCTCCTTCCCGCAGCGAGTTGGCTGGCGATCATGCTTCTGATCGCACCGGCGATCTCTCTGGTTGCAATTGCTGTAACCGTGCGGAGTTCTGCCAAGGCACAGACTATCGAAGAAGCACAGCAGCGAGCAGTATTCCTGATCTTCCCGATTCTCGCTTTGGTCATCGGACAATTCACGGGCATTATCCTAATCAGCGCAGGACTCCTCTGGGGAGTGGGTATTGTTCTGGCAGCACTTGCTATATTGCTTGTGAAGGGGGCTGCTGGAAACTTCACTTACGAAAAACTGCTGAAATAAGGATACCGTCAAAATTCATTTCAAAAGAGCCAGACGCAAAGACGCAGAGATTTACCGGAAGGTATTGCTCTGCGTCACTTTTTCAAAAGGAGTAAGTTATTATGAAAGGCATTTTTGAACCAAGCACGTTTTGCAAGTGCAGCCGCAGGCTGCCCACGAGCGGAAAATCCATCATCGCCGCTGTTCTTGCGGCAATGATGCTGCTCTCCCTCGCGGCCTGCGGAGAAGTTCCGCCCACCGGCAACAGCGATCAAGCCCCTTCCGCTGCGGGAAACGCGGGAGGAACAGTTGAGATAATCCCATCCACTGACCGAGACAGTTCGCCCGATGTCCCGGCGAACGAGGACAGCGCCGCTGATGACGCATGGAAAGCTGCGTTTGAAAAAAGCCTGCTGGAAAACTACGGCGTCAAGCCAGATCATTACGAGGAACTGGAAAACGGTGTATATCAGGTCTATGTGGAAATTGATGGAAAGGTTGTCCCCTATGTTGCAGTGGATTCTGCGACTGGTGACTACCACGGATAAAATCAAAAATGCTTATCGACTTAACGCAGCAAGCCACAATATCTTGAGGAAGTCCGATTTATTGGACAGATAGGATGCTACAATGTTCCCAAAAGCAAAAAGGGGAACATCA
>OIYS01001600.1_pt1 | contig 10896 bp, 21 predicted proteins | sample 1588271 | NCBI WGS metagenome assembly OIYS01 (sample SAMN03283286) | human gut metagenome | biome: human-associated habitat; material: feces | host: Homo sapiens | place: Peru | collected 2012
GGGGGCAATAGCTCCCGCCGTTTTGAAAGGACTGATTTTTTAATGGCAGAATTTACTAACGCCAGCATTGTAACGGTTGCAGCCGGGCAAAACGTTCCCTTTACGGAAACTGCCGTAAATTCAAAGCCCTGCATCGTTCATCGAGGAGGCGCTGGGATTGTAACGCTTCGCGGGCTAACAGACCAGTGTAAAGCGCGTTTCCGCGTGGGATTTGGTGCGAATATCGCTATCCCTACAGGCGGAACCGTCGAAGCAATTTCAACGGCAATTGCTATCAACGGTGAACCGCTGAACAGCGCAACGGCAACGGTAACACCGGCAGCGGTAGAAAATTTCTTCAACATCTTCGTTTCGGCAATTGTTGAAGTGCCGCGCGGCTGTTGCCTGACGGTTGCGGCTGAAAACACGAGTACGCAGGCCGTATCGTTTGCAAATGCAAACTTCACGGTTGATCGAATCAGCTAAAGGAAGGAGTGCAAAAAATGAAATCCATGAAAGAACTCCGGGAAATGATGTGCGAAGAACTGGAAGACATTGCGCGTAAAGGTGAACTTGGCGCTGGTGATCTGGAAATCGTGCATAAACTCACGGATACGATCAAAAACATCGACAAAATCGATATGCTGGAAAGCGAAGGCGGATATAGCTCCGGCGGAGATTGGCTTGCACGCGGCATGTATGATGATGGCAGAAGCTATCGACGGCAGCACCGTGATAGCATGGGACGCTATTCCAGAGACGGCGCAAAAGATCGCATGATTGGCCAGCTGGAAGATATGATGCGGGAGACAGACACGGAGAAGGAAAAAGAAGCGATTAGACGCTGCATTTCCGCGCTTCAGTCGGTGTAGGCATGATAAGCGAACGGGAATTGCTTTCGGCAATTGACGAGTGCAATCGAGAGCCTTTTTCATTCGCGAAGTTGGAGAAACTGTCGGTGCTTTTTACGGTGCATGATCATCTTTATCCAGAGCCTAAGGGCTATTCAGCTGCTCCGGCTCCGGTTGTCGTTGAGCAACCGCAAGAATCGACCGGCAAAGTAACACTGACAAGCGGATCTGATTTTGCGGCATTGATCGATGGTAAACCGGAGAAAAAGGTGTGGGCAATCGTTGAAGACGCGATGGATACGCTAAAGACGCTGCATCCAAAAGCATATGATGGCATCCGGGACCGGCTAAAAAAAATTTAGCGACGAGAAGCCTTTGCACATGCAGGGGCTTTTTCGTGTGGAATTTCGTGTGGAATAATGTGTGGAGAGCAAATGCAAGATTCTTTCTACGGTTAGAAAAAATGCTTTTTCTAAAGAAAAAATCTTTTCGTTTTCAGGCTCATGCGAAAACTGTCGAATTATGCGAACGTGCCTAAAACGTGTGTTTTTGCCTGTTTTGAGCACAAAAACAAAGAAAAAAGGCCATGAAGCATTTCATGGCCTTTTGGTGCCGGTGGCGGGGGTCGAACCCGCATCCGTAATTTCGTTTTACTTAGGGGAATGGGCGATTTCAAATGCCGTGTGGAAAAACGTGTGGAAAATGTGGACAAAAAAATTAGCGTGATTGGCTCAGATAAGAGTCAATTGCCGCCGAGACTTCATCTTTTTTATCTGCCATGATGTGCTGGTATACGGTTTTTAACATGTGATCTGTTGAGTGGCCGAGGTAGTTTTGCGTGTATTTGTTTGGGACATTGAGCGATAAAAAGAGCGATGCGCAGTAATGCCGAAGGGAATGGAAATTATACGCCTGGACGCCTGCTTGTGTTGCCCGAAGCGGGAACTGTGTTGTGAGAGTATTCGGTGCAAGCCTACAAACAAATTTCGATGTTTTTGGCTGCCTTTTCAGCATCTCTTGCACAACGGACGGCATATCAATAATTCGATCGCCTGAAACGGATTTTGGCGCTTTTGAATGCCATACATGATCTTCGCCAAACGCGACTGATCGCCGAATATGCATCTTCCCGGCTTGAAAGTCGATATCATCCCAGCGAAGCGCCGCAATTTCACCCCGCCGCATTCCGGCATATGCAGCAAGCATGATAGGACACTCCCAAACGGTATCTTTGTAGACGTTTAGCAACTGCCGGACTTCGGCTTCGGTGAAGATCTGAATTTCTTTTGCTTTCCGTTGCGGCAACGATAGGCGCTTACTATCGATTTGCACATCAGCTTGTTTTAATGCCGATACCAGCAGCACAACGGCATTTTCAACGCTTTTCGGTTTCCGATTCACGGCATACTGGTTGATTGCTTCTTGTATTTCTCGTGTATCGATTGCTTTTTCGGGCAAACGTAAAAAGGATTTGGGCAATCCTTTTTGGATCGACCGGTATCCGCGAATCGTGGACGGAGACAAAACGTTGGACTTGGATTGGATGTACTCTTCTAAAATCACTTCTACTGATTTTGTCCCAGATGTGCTTTCCCGGCGCTTGTAGGCGTTGAATTCAGCTGCTAAGCGCTCTGCTTCTTTTTTGGTTGGAGCCGTGAAGCTGCGGCGAATTCGCTTTCCGTTTTCATCTGTTCGGATATAAACGACGCAACGCCAGCTTCCAGACGGCAATTTTGTAGCTTTTGCCATGCAGGATATCACCTTTCTCGACAATTTGATCTGATATAATGGATATAGATAGATTCACATTGTCCGGTTTATGGGACAATGCTATGTGGTATAATACGATCACCGGAACGAATGTTCCGACGAAAGGACGGTAAAAATGACAAGAGAGCAAGCACAAGCGATTTTGAAGACACTCACACGCGATCAAAAGGAATGCTTATATGAGTACCTGTCCGAGCTGGAAAAAGCGTGTAAATGCCGTAAACGCCGGTGTATCATCGCATTTGTGTTTGATCGCCGTCGAAGCCGGAAACAGAGCTGATCAAACAACAACCATGAAAAAGCCGAGGTTCACGCCGTTGGCTTTCAGCAGGAAGTAGACAATAATCAAAAACAGGATAAAGGCTAAAACGATTGCAACATTGCCCAACGCTTTTGTTACTTTGTCCGGTTGCTGCGAAGAGTAACCGCCTTTTGTTCGATCATCTTCAATTGGCGACATCTTTGCATAGTGATGCTGCTTTGCTTTTTGCTCTTGCTTTTGCTTCACTTCTTCTTCAGTCATGATGTTCCCGTTTTCGTCTACGTAGACGAATTCAACTTTTTTCTCCGAATCCTGATTATCCATTTTTTGAACCCCCAAATTTTGATTTCATTCCGGCTACAAACGCCTTTACTTGCAATTGCTGCGCCGGTGATAGCTTCAAAAGCATCTCTTGTAATTCGCGATCAAGCTCGTTGTCCGAAAGGTCAGCGGGCTTTTCTTTTTGTGTAAGCTTGCTTTCCGGTAACGCTGGATCATCGGTTTTATCTGTAAGATATTCCGGCGTCGTGTGCAGTTTTTCTGCGATAATAGCCAATTCTCGATCATCGATATATCCTTTTTTGCGTTTGATCCCGGTCAAAAAGTACCTTTGCTTTCCGATTGCATTGCAAAGATACGATAATGCGATTCCTTGATCTTCCGCAAGCGTGTATATTTTATCGATGTTGACATCTCTAACATTTGGCATCTAATATTACCACCAGTCTTATGTGCAAAATGGAAAAACTAACGAATGTAAGCAACTGCCTATTGACATTCTAACAAATGTGAGCTATAATATAGGTGCTTGATTAAATGAGCCGCTTGATCAAGTCCGACCGGCAATGATTCCGCATACAAAGGCTTGTACTGCGCACAATTCTTCATCCGTCAGGGTGTAGAGCAGATTGCAAACATCTTTGATGCGGACATCTTGCTGGGACGGTTCAGGCTCTGGAATCCTCGGATTATCTGTCTTTCCCATTAGATAATCGACCGTAGTTTCCAGTTTTTGCGCGATTAACTGCAAATCGGATTCTTTAATTGCAGCTTTTCCGTTTGCAGCTTCCGAAATGAACGTGATTCGTTTTCCTACCAAATCACATAGTTTCGCTTGTGTAATGCCGATTTCTTTTGCGCGTTCCCTTATCCGGAGCGCACACGCTTTACTATCGATTTTACCACCTCCAAAATTCCACAGAATTTTTTGGATTTATGGCTTGACATCCACAGAATTCTATGGTATAATCAGATTACCAAAAAGCTTGTCCGAGCTATTTGATATCCTCCTTTCTTTGTGTTTCTTGGTGTTTCAACGCTATCAGCCGATTAAGGCGCAAAATCACAATAACGTGCTTCTATTGTGGTTTTGCCGGGTTTACTCCTTTCACCCGTGATGGCGTTTGAAACAAACTGCATTCGTAAACATTGTTTATGAGCGTAGTTTATTATACCACACACCGATAGAAGGACGCAATAGGCAACATCTACAAAAACCATAAAATAATAGGAGAATTACAATGCTACAACTACGAAACGAGAGAAAACGGCGCGGCTTAACGCTGCGGCAAGTTGCAGAAGACACCGGATATAGCGCAGTCTCAATCCGAGATCTTGAGCTTGGTAAACGGGATCCAACTTACGGATTACTGCTTGCGATGGAAACTTATTACGGCAAGCCGCATAATGCGCTGCTTGCGCAGGCAGAGCCTGATGACAATTCACCGGCCGATCCTGTGGAGCTTCCAGAACCCGAACCAGCAAGCGAATATGTCAAAATCCGAACGAGGCTGATGAATCTCAACAAAACACAGCGGTCTCTCGTATATGAGATTCGGTCACGCGGCATTACAGTGACGGAAGCGATGCTTTCCAGCGCAATTCGCGGTGGAATTTATCCAAAGGAGAAGGAGCTGCATGATCTTGTGCTGAAAATACTCGATGAATGGGAGGCCGAAAAAAATGGAAGCACGAAGAAGGAAGAATGATCAACGGACACGCATCAAGGAAGCCTTGGTATCGAATCTGATTTTGATTCGGAGGAAATACCGGTATCAAGTCGCGGAAATGTGCGACGCATGCGGTGTTTCAGCGCCTACAATGCGGAAATACTTGGAAAATCCGGAGCTGATGACGATTGGGAGCCTGATTAGCATCAGCAATCTCACTGGATTTTCGGTGGAAGCACTGATGCAAAACATCATAGGGAGTGATACAAATGGGATGGATTAAGGACGATAAAACATATCGGATTTTTACCAAGCATCACTACGCAATTGTAGAGATGGAAGCACAGCAGGAAAGAGCGCAAAAAGAACGATGCTCAAGATGGGATGCAATCCAAAAACAACGAGAGCTTTGCCAAATTGACACGGAATCAGATGAAATCACTGCAATGCTGATTGCTATCCTCGATATGCGACCGGAAACGGCGGTATCGAAAGTAACCGCCAAAAGAGTAAAAAAGGAGCAGATGAAATGAACGGAACGCTTTATGAAATCACGGAATCGTACTTGAAAGCACTTGATGATATCCAAATCGATGAAGAAACTGGCGAAATCCTGAATGCCGAAGAAATCGACCAACTTACGGACGATTTGAGTCAAAAAACCGATTCCGTTGGCCGGTACATCAAAAATTTGGATGCGTTTACAACGGCACTGAAGGAAGAAGAAGCGAAGCTTGCGCAGCGCCGTAAGACCGCCGAGAAGAAGCTGGACTATCTGAAAATGCTGCTTACATCCTGCATGGATGCATCCGGCAGAGACAAGTACGAGAGCGCAGCAGTAAAAATCTCATTCCGCAAATCAACGCAAGTAAACATCTTCGATGAAAAAGCGTTACCTGAAGCGTTTGTAACAGAGGTAATCACGACAAAAGCGGACAAAACAGCAATCAAAAAGGCGATTCAATCCGGCGTTGTTGTCACCGGCGCTGAATTGGTTGAAAATCGGAACATTCAAATCAAATAACAAAACAAAAAGGAGAATAACGATGAAGCAACTGAACATTCCTCTGCTGGAAGCAGCAGACATTGATTGCCGTGTGCAATCTGTTAGTAAAACGCAATCCGGCAAAGTTGGCGCAATCCTGCTCTTGTACAAAGATGCCCGTGTAGATATGCGCATCCTTGATCAGGTCTTTGGTCCGTTTGGATGGCAGCGCACACACGAGATTGTCAACGGCAATCTCTTTTGCGCCGTGGACATCTGGGACGAGGATAATCGCTGCTGGGTGCGGAAGCAGGATGTCGGCGTGGAATCGAATACCGAGAAAGAAAAAGGGCAAGCTTCCGACAGCTTCAAACGCGCCTGCTTCAATATCGGCATTGGCCGGGAGCTTTATTCTTCGCCTTTTATCTACGTGGAGCTTCGCGAGGGAGAGTATTTCACCGACCAGCAAGGCAAAACCAAATGTTCAGCGAAGACAAAATTCCGTGTATCGGATATCGCCTACAATGAACGGCGGGAAATTAACCGACTGGAAATCGTAGATATAGCCGGGAATGTGCGGTATAAACTTGGAGCAAAAACACCGGCAAGAGCGACACAACCGGCGCAGGAACCGCCAAAGCAGCAACAGCCGGTAAATAATACTCCGGTGCAGCAAACAACACGTGCAGCGGCGCAGAACGCGAATCCGGAGCAATGCCCGGTGTGCGGCGGTAAAATCACTTCCGCCGAAAAAGATTTTAGCATGAAACGATACGGCAGCGTGATGTGTCGCGCTTGCCAAAACAAACAGAGGAGCTGAATGAGATGAAAACGCTGAAGTATTTTGCGCGGGACTTTGCAGCATTGGCTGCGGAACTGGCGGCACTGGTAGCACTTGGAGTGCTACTGGTGTCAGCCGGTGCGGTGATGGTTGCGGAGACGATAGAGGCAACGCTGGATGCTATCGCGCTGGGTGCTTCAGCGTTGATTTGGATGGCGGTCTGCGGCATCCTTGCATATCTGCTTCGCGACAGCGAAACGCTCGATGAAAACATCAAACAATTTATCGGAGGTAAAAAATGAATCAGTGCATCATGATGGGAAGGCTTACGCGGGACCCGGAGTTGAAAACAACACAATCCGGTGTAAATGTATGCAGTTTTTCGGTTGCAGTTGCAAGGCGCTTCGACCGAAACGCAACGGATTTTATCAACGTCGTTGCGTGGAAGCAGACCGGCGAATTTGTTTCGCGCTATTTCCGGAAAGGGCAGATGATTGCCTTCACCGGCTCACTCCAAACCCGGCAGTACGAAGACCGGAATGGACAAAAACGAACCGCATATGAGATTGTTGCGGATGCCGTGTATTTCTGCGGGAAAGAAGCATCTACACCGGAAAACAATGCAAACAACGACCTGCATACCGAAGGACTGAACGCGCAGGAAAAGAAAGCCGTCCAAGCGCATTTTAACGGCGATACATCCCATGATGAAGCCTATTACAACGCGCTTGAAAAGGCTGCGGATAACGCGCAGGGCACGTTTGAATCGTTTCCTGATGACGACGATCTTCCCTTTTGATTGGGATGAGTTTTACGAGGAGGTGATATTGATGGCAAATGGCAAAAATGCTTTTCCGTTTTTTGAGATGTACTACGATGCCGGTAAAAATTTGCCGGATGATATCAAGGGACAGTTCTATACGGCAATTATCGAATATGTATTTTCTGGTACATATCCGGAACTTTCTCCGGTTGTTTCCGCTCTTTTTACTTTGGTTCAGCCGCTTTTAGACGAATGGATTGCAAGGTCAAAAGCTGGTGCAAAAGCCGTTAATTCGCGCTGGGAAAATAAGCGGAAAAATGCAAACGATGTACAAGACGAACTCGAAGACAATACGAACTGCATACGAACTGCATACGATAGCGATACCAAAGCGATACCAGACGAATACGAAGGCGATACCAAAGCGATACAACTAAAAACTAAAAACCAAGAACTAAAAACTAAAGACTATAACCCCCCTGTATCCCCCCTGCCGGGGGAACAGGACGCCGCTTCCGCCGATTTGGAAGAACCGAAAAAACGGAAACGTGGGAAGAATGCGAAGCAGCCGGAACCGGATTTTAGCGAATCGCATTTATCCGGAGCTGTGCAATCAGCCGTGCGAAAATGGCTGGATTACAAAGTGCAGAAGTTCGGAAAACGTGGAGAATACACGGCTATTGGCATGCAAACGCTGATTAAACAAACGCAAAACGCTGTAGATACCTATGGCGAAGGACCGGTGATAGAGCTGATTGATACTGCAATCGCTGCTCTTTGGCAAGGGATTGCATGGGATAGGCTTGAACGCAAGGATTATCGCGGAGCAAATATCATGCCGATTCGCCCAAAATCGCCGGAGAATCCTTCAAACAGCACGTTTGGCGATGCCGAGCTTGAAGCATTGCGGATGATACAGGAGTCGATGCGATGTTAACCTACAAGATTCCGCTTGAAGCGCGGACGAAGAAAAACAGCATGATGATTGCTGGAAACGGAACCAGATGCTGGGTGTGCGGAAAGCCCGCCCGGCAGTGGATCCGGCAAAGCAAAACGCATGATGCTTTTGCCGCAAAAGCGATATGGTATCTTCGCCCTACACCGGCAAAACCAATAGATTTTCCGGTAAACGTGCGCTGCACATTTTACATGGCAACGCATCGGAGGGTTGACTTGCTCAACCTCGAAGCCTGCATTCACGACTTGCTTGTAGATGCAAAAGTGCTTGCCGACGATAACTGCAACATCGTTTTCAGCACGGACGGGAGCAAAGTTGCGTTTGATAAGGCAAGACCGCGTGTTGAGATATCGATTACGGCGCTTCAGGACGCCGGAGACGAACGATAATAACGAGGGGGTATAACTACTATGTACAGATTCAAACGAAGCGTTAGAGTGCCGTACAACCGGCAAGCGTGCATCTACCATTTCGCCCGGATGTACCGAGAATTGCCGCCTGAGCAGCAGACGCAGATTAAAGCGCTTTGCGATAAACACGGCGGGGAATACCGCGACGCGCTTTTTGCGTTTGTAACTACCGACGATTCGGCCATTAAAATTTGCCAACAGCACTATATTGGAAAAGATACATTATATCGTGTTGTTAGGAAGTTTTACGAAGCATTTCCAGCGCTTATGATCGCGCCGAATGAAAAAAACGAAACGGAGAAAAACGAAAATGAGAGAGTTTGAGACAGGGGCAGTCCGGGATGAAGCAACCGGCAAAGGACGGTATGATCTGCTTCCGTGGGGAGCAATTCATGCACTTGCGCGGCACTGCGAACGCGGAGCGATGCATTACGGCGAACGGAATGTAGATAAGGGCATTCCGCAGCACAGCCTGCTTGACAGCGGGATCCGGCATTTATCGCTTTACATTCAGGGCGATGCCGAAAATCACCATCTGGTTGCTGCGCTCTGGAATATCGCATGGGCGCTGGAACAGGAAATTAAACGGCATGAGCTGCTGGATTTGCCGGAAAGGCAAACCGGAGACGCCGGAACGGCGGATTAAACGCGGGAGGAGGAAGCAAAATGGCAAGGAACGGATATCTCGAAAAGCGAAAACAGCACATTGATGCGGTTGCAAGCCAGCGGACAAAAACGGCGATTGATAGAACAATGTGGTTGGCGATTGTAGCGCTGAACGATGAGTTTGGATTTGCAGAAATCCGCGCTCAACGATTTTTCGAGCGAATGCATAAAGTTGCAGAAGCATACAACGCGGAGTGTTGGCAAGATGGGGACGATGTTGCGAATGAGCATCTTCGGCTTCGGCTTGAAAAAATCCTTAGATGCGAAGTAAAAATCGAAAAGGAAAAGAGCAATGCCTGAAACAGAACGCAATTCCGTTATCATCGGTTTGCAGAAAATCGCGGATACAAAAAGCGTCAGCTGGTGGATGCGAAACGTCTGCCTGAAAGCATCCGGAATGCTCCGCGCCGTTGTTGACGGGCGAATCGAACACCGACGAGGACACTGGATAGACGCACCGGCACTTTCGGAAATAACCTGTTCCGTATGCGGGAAAACATGGAACTGCTGCGACAACAACACGGAAGAGTTTTTCTTTTGTCCGGCGTGTGGAGCAAAAATGACGAATGCGGAGGCAATATGATTCGAAAAGTGATTAGTAAGATGCAGGAGGTGGAGTGAATGAACGATATCACAAAGCAACCGTATTCCAAGTGGCTGGAAGAATCCCTGAAAGTTATTTCCGAGTTTAAGCCAGCGTGCATGTGCATTGCAGCAACTTCCCCGGATGGTGAGACATTTACCGGATACTATAACGCTGATGCAACAGACAAGGCAGTTTTTGCACACCACATCCAAAGTGATGTAACAATTGACATTATCCGGGCGAACATCGCAACAATAAAAGCGATGCTTGAAGATTGCGATGCGGAGGGTGAATGATGGCTGAATACATTGAGCGTGAAGCTGCGTTTAATGCTATAACCGATCTTGCAGGGAAAGCCCCGACGCGCTCGGCTTATGAAGCTGTATGGAAATCAGCGAGAGCGTTGAAGAAAATTCCCGCCGCCGACGTGGCCCCAATCGAAGCGCTGGAGCGCCTGCGGGACGAGCTGTGCGCGCAGGACCTAATCACCATGGAGGGGCTGAGAAGGCTGAACACGCTGATTTGGAAATACACAACGGTGCATGACGGAGGGCAATGCGAATGATAGATAACGTGATGGTGAATATTGGCGCGGCCTTTATGATTGTCGGCGGTGTTGCGCTGGTGGCGATTGTTCTTAGCTTGGTAATCTATGCCGCCGGTTGGGCTTGGGTAGCTGCAAGTGATAAGTGGAGGGATATCCTCCGAGCAGAAAGCCTGATCTATGAATACCGCATGAATAGAGATGCCTATATCAAATGGAAGAAAAATGCGAATAAGGACGGAGGTGCTGACCATGAGGCTGATTGACGCAGAGTTATTGGAAGAACAGTTTGGAATTTCCGATGCAGATATTTTGGCAAAAGAAGAAATCCGATTCGCCCCCACCGTGGATGCCGTGCCGGTGGTGCACTGTAAAGACTGCAAGCATTTGTG
>OIYS01001602.1_pt1 | contig 10872 bp, 6 predicted proteins | sample 1588271 | NCBI WGS metagenome assembly OIYS01 (sample SAMN03283286) | human gut metagenome | biome: human-associated habitat; material: feces | host: Homo sapiens | place: Peru | collected 2012
GGCAGTGCCCAAAGGCGTCCCCTTGGGGGAGCTGGCGCGTTAGCGCCTGAGGGGGTAATTTCAGCGGAGGCTGTAAACTTTCCAGCCGAAAGCAAAAGCCTTGCGTATCGGCGGCGGGTGCGCTATTATATTTATATACATTATAAAGCGCTGCAAAGGGGGACCTTCTCCATGATACTTACCGTCAATATCGGCAACACCCATATCACTGTAGGCGGCTACGAGCAGGACACGCTGATCTTCTGCGGTCGGCTGCATTCCGACACTGCTGCCACCATAGACGAATATGCCATCCGGCTGGTCAACCTGCTCCGCCTGTATGGAGCTGCCCCGGAGCAGATCGAGGGCGGCATCCTGGGCAGTGTTGTGCCCATGCTCAGCGGGCGGGTGCTGGCAGCGCTGCAGATCCTGTGCAGGGCGCGCATCCTGACCGTAGGCCCCGGGCTGAAAAGCGGCATCAAGCTGCGGCTGGACAACCCTGCGCAGCTGGGGGCCGAGCTGCTGTGCGGCGCGGTGGCAGCGCTGGCCGAATGTTCCGGCCCGCTGGTGGTCATCTCAGCAGATACGGCCATCTCCATGATGGCGGTCAACACAAAGCAGGAGCTGGTGGGCGGCGTGATCCTGCCGGGGCCGCAGCTTTCCATGAATGCGCTGGTGCAGAACACCGCCCAGCTGCCCCAGATCGACCCCGCTGCCAAAGCCTCGGAGTCGGTGCTGGGCAAGAGCACCTCGGCCTGCCTGCAAAACGGCTTTGTGCTGGGCACTGCCAGCCTGCTGGACGGCCTGGCCGACCGCTTTTGCGCCGAGCTGGGCGCGCAGACCGCTTTTTACGCCACCGGCAGCCTGCCGCGCTCCATCCGGGAGGCCTGCCGCACCCCCATCCGCTACCGGGAGACCCTGATCACCGACGGCTTATACCGCATCTGGCTGCGGAACCGGAAAGGCTGACGATTTTCGTTTGCATTTTGCACGCCGATGTGTTATACTGTGTTGTACCCACCAGAGGGGTACAGCATTTGCGATCGTAGCTCAGCTGGATAGAGCGTTCGGCTCCGACCCGGAAGGCCAGAGGTTCGAATCCTCCCGGTCGCACCAAGGACTGCTGCACAGGTTTTGTGCAGCAGTCCTTTTTTGCTTTATAGCAGCCCTGCACCGGAGTGGCACAAGTTTTTATCGAATCCATCTTGCAAAAGCCGCGTTGTGCCTTATAATAGAGGCTGTGCCCCGGTGTGCGCGGGCACGGTTTTAGGAGTATAGGAATAAAGGAAAAAAGTGAGTATGAGTTCTCAAACGAATACGCTGACGGAAGGCCCTCTGGCCAGGCAGATCCTGCTGGTCAGCCTGCCGCTGGCGCTTTCAAACCTGCTGCAGGTGCTGTTCAACATGTCGGACGTGGCAGTGGTGGGGCGCTTTGCCGGTTCCACGGCGCTGGGCGCTGTGGGCTCCACCAGCACGCTGGTGACCCTGTTCACCGGCTTTCTCATCGGTCTGAGCAACGGCATCAACGTGCTGGTGGCGCGTTTTTACGGTGCGCGCCACCCCAAAGACGTGGAAAAGACCGTCCACTCGGCGGCCATCATCAGCGCCATTGCCGGTGTGGTGCTGCTGCTCATCGGCCTGCTGGGCTCCCCTGCCATGCTGCGGCTGCTGAACACCAAGGAGGATCTGCTGCCCGGTGCCATTTTGTATCTGCGGGTGTATTTTCTGGGTATGCCGGCGCTGGCGCTGTACAACTTTGGCAACGCGGTGTTCAGCTCCATCGGTGATACCAAAAAACCGCTGATCTACCTGTCCATCGCCGGTGCGCTGAATATTTTACTGAACCTGTTCTTTGTCATCGTGTGTGATCTGAGCGTGGTGGGCGTGGCACTGGCCAGCGCCATCAGCCAGTGCGTTTCTGCCGGGCTGATCCTGCGGGCGCTGACCCGCGTGCAGGACTGCTATGCGCTGGACCCGCACAAGCTGCGCCTGGATCCCGCGCAGGCCAAAAGCATCCTGGCGCTGGGTGTGCCTGCCGGCCTGCAGAACGCTATTTTTGCCATTGCAAACCTGTTTATCCAGGCGGGCGTAAACTCCTTTGACTCCCTGATGGTCAAGGGCAACAGTGCCGCCGCAAACGCCGATGCCCTGATCTACGACTGCATGGCCGCCTTTTACATGGCCTGTGCCAGCTTTATGAGCCAGAACTACGGTGCCGGACGGCCTGACCGGGTGAAAAAAAGCTACTTCATCAGCCTGGGCTACTCCTTTGGCGTAGGGCTGGCGCTGGGCGCGGCGCTGTTTTTCGGCGGGCCGACCTTCCTGGCGCTGTTTACCACCGAGGCCGCCGTTATCGATGCGGGCATGAAGCGGGTGGCCGTGATGGCCTTTGCCTACTGCATCTCCGCCTTTATGGACTGCACCATCGCCGCTTCCCGCGGGCTGGGCAAAACGGTGGTGCCCACCATCATCGTGGTGCTGGGTTCCTGCGTATTCCGGGTGATCTGGGTATACACCATTTTTGCGCATTTCCACAGCATCCCGGCGCTGTACCTGCTGTATCCCTGCAGCTGGGTCCTGACCGCCCTGGCGGAGATCGCCTATTTTGCCAAGTGCTATCAGCGGGCAATGGCCATCTTCCGTAAGCCGGTGGCAGCGTAAAAGCGCCGCTGTGCAAACCGACAAAAAAGATTGTGTTTTCCCACAATTGTTTCATGTGCCTGGACATGCTATGATAAACTTACAAGATCATCTGCCGGTGGGGTATGGCGGATAGAATTGGAGGGGATGTACCATGAAAAAGATCAAGCGTTTTGCGGCGCTGCTCCTGGCTGGCGTGTTGGCGCTTGCAGTGTTTACAGGCTGCAGACAGACGGATCTTTCCGGCAAGCTGGAAGAGAAGATCACGGAGGTCTATGCCAAGGCCCTTGGCGTAAAGGCTGCAGAAGTACATCTTAGTACAGAAGATGCCGCCCTGAACAAATCTGTTCTGGACATGATCGGCGAAGACGGCGTGCTGACGATCGGCTCTGATGCAAAAAACTTTGCCTGCAGCAATTTTGCTGTGTCGTTCTTCCATAAGGCGGATCGTATCGAGCGTGGCCTTTATCATATGGTCAGCTCGGTCGTTTTTGCCAACGGCGAGCCAACCAAGGAAGCGGGCCGCACCCTGGTTCCGGTGGCGACCCTGAAACCGGAGCAGGTGCAGGCTATTCTTGCCGGCAACACCAGTGAGCTGAAGATCGATAAACTCAATTTTTCCTATACGGAAAAGATCAACGGCATCGGTGTTTCTGCCAAGCAGCTGAAAGACGGTACCTACTGCTACGTGGTCACCATTGATATGGTGAGCTGACCCTTTTACTAAATTATAAGAATATCCCCCGGAGAACGGCTGCACCCCGGCCGTCCTCCGGGGCTTTTTTTGTTTTTGCCCCTTTTTGTGACAAAACCCGCCGGCTGTGATACAATAAAAGCGTATCGATCACAGGTAGAAAGGATAGTTCCATGCAGCTGTTTGAACGGGTCAGCCCACGGCTGTTCCGCCCGCTGGCGGGGCCCAACCGGGCGTTTTATGCAGAGCTTTTGCTGCTGCTCTGGGAAGAGTGCCGCCACACGGCGGATTACAGCATCTCCCGCGCCGAGGCCGTATCCCGCGCCGAGGATTATTTTGCCGCGCTGGCAAAGCCGCTGGCGCTGGACGCCGACGGCGCAGGCGATGAGGACGAGCAGCCCACCCGGGACCCCCACACGCTGGCGGTGGGCTTTTTGCTGCGGCTGCGCCGCACCGGCTGGCTGGAAGAACAGCCCGGCAGCTACGAGAGCGAGCCGACCCTGGCGTTTATGCCGGAGGTCACCCCCCTGCTGGACGCGCTGGAAGAGATCCTGAACCCCCGCGTGGTCACCTATACCGGCAAGCTGTACAAGGCATGGCAGCTGCTGGGCAGCATCGGGCAGGAAAAAAGCCCCTACGAGAACGTGCTGCGGGAGGTGGCGGCAGACCTTGAGACGTTGAACAAGTCTCTGCGCGCCCTCAACGCTTCCATCGGGCATTATATCGACCGGCTCACCTACAACCGCACCCCGCAGGAGGTGCTGGAGCTGTTTGACCAGTACGAAGAAAAAGTTGTGGCCGCTGCCTACCACCGTTTCAAGACCAGCGACAACCTGTTCAACTACCGCGCCTATCTGGAAGAGCAGCTGGACGACTGCGAGGCTAACCACCTGCCCCGGCTGGCGCTGGATTACGCCCGGGTGGAGCACTGCGCCCCTGGCGAGGCTGCGCCCCGGGTGCGCGCCCTCCTCCAGCAGCAGCGGGATGCGCTGGAGGAGATGAGCGCCCTGATGAAGCAGATCGATGCCAGCCACATCCGCTACCGCAAGCGGGCGGTGCAGCGGGCACAGTTTCTGCTGCTGAGCGACCGCTCGGCACAGGGCAGCGTTACCGCCCTGCTGCGCCGCTATGCAGAGGAGATCCGCAGCCCGGAGCAGCTGTTTGCACCGGACGATGGCCCGGTGGCGGCGCACCTGCACCTGTACCCCGCCGCCGTGTTCGGCACAAAGCCGCTCTACCCCCCTGCCGCGCCCCGCACCCAGGCACCGCTGGCCCCGGTGTGCTCCGACACGCTGGACCCTGCACAGCTGCAAAAGGAGCAGCAGCTGCTGCTGGATTACGCCCGCCTTGCCGTTACCGAGGAAAACGTTGCCCTGCTGGCGCAGCAGGCACTGGCTGCCCGGCCGCAGGTAAACGCCTCGACCCTGGCGGAGGAATACCCCAACGATTTTACAGGCATCATCGGCCTGCACACCTACTCCCAGTCGCCGCACCGGGAGTACGATATCACCCTGACCGGAAACTGGGTGGAGCGCGGCGGCTTCCGGTTTCAGGATTTTGTCCTGACCCGCCGCAAGGAGGAAACTGTCCATGGCAACGATTGATCTGCTGGAAGAGACCGCAAACTATCTGCTCAACCACTGCTTTGTGCTGGGCTGCGTGGAGGAACAGCGGGCAAAATATCTGTACGTGCAGGACCACCTGAACGAGGTACGGGCGGTGTTCAGACCGCTGGGCTACGCAGTGCTTCTGTACCCCGCGCCGCTGCAGGCGGCAGCCCTGGTCAACGAGCACGAGGGCAGCCAGGCACGGCTGCTAAAATACGAGAGCATCCTGCTGCTGGTGCTGCGGCTGCTCTACCTGCAAAAGCGGGAAAGCCTTGCCGCCAGCGCAGACCAGGTGCTGGTGACCGTAGAGGAGGTGCAGGCAGAGCTGCAGAAGATGAACCTGCCCCGCAAACTGGACCAGCAGACCCTGGAAAAACTGATGCGCACCCTGCGCCGGTACAATCTGGCGCGGCCGGTGGGGCGGCTTTCCGGGCTGGACAGCCGCATTGAGGTGTTCCCCACCGTGCTGCTGGCGCTGCCGGATGCCGACCTTGCGGATGCCGCCGCCGAGAGCGCCCGCACCCGCACCGAACTGGGCCTGTACGAACGCCCGGAGGGCACCGAGACCGAAGCTGGGGAGGCAGAAACATGATCGAACTCAAGCGCCTGAAACTTATCAACTGGCATAACTTTGAAAATACCACCTTTGACTGCGCCCGCCTGACCTATATGATCGGCGTGAACGCCGTGGGCAAGACCACCATTCTGGACGCCATCCGCTACTGCCTGACCACCAACCGCAACTTCAATGCGCTGGGCAACAAAAAGAGCGGCCGCACCCTGCAGGGCTCTGTCCACGCCAAGCAGCGCGGCGAAAACGCCTACCGCCGCCCCGGGCATACCGTGGCCTACATCGGGGCCGAGTTCCGGGACAGCGTAAAACACACCAGCTTTGTCATCGCGGTGCGGGTGGAGTCCGAGGGGCCTATGCAGGAGCTGCACCCCGGCGACCAGACCTGGTATATCTCGGAGGACGGCATCACCCTGGAGCAGCTGCCCTTTATCGACCCGCGCACCGGCGCGCCCAGCGCCCGCGAGGACTTTAAACCCGCCGAGGGGCGGCTCTCCTACACCCGCAGCCCCAGCGAGGCGCGGGACCGCATCTGCCGTGCACTGGGCATCGGGCGGGCCTCCAGCCCGCTGGGCAAAAAGTTCAACGAGGTGTTCCAGATGGGCACCAGCATGGACGAGATCCCCAACTTCCGGGAGTTTCTGTACCAGTACATCCTGCCCCAGCCGGAGCTGGATCTGGAAGCCTTGCAGGGCGACCGTCTGGAGCTGGAAAACCTGCACGCCGTGCTGGCCGAAGCCCAGACCCGCGCCGCCGCCCTGGATCAGATCGTGCAGTATGGCCGCGAAGCCACCGAAAAGCAGACCCAGGCCCTTGTGAACCGGGGTGCTGCCCTGCTGGCCCGCGCCGCCGCCGATGCCGGAGAGCAGACCGTCTGGCAGGAGCGCATGGAGGCAGGCCGCCGCCAGCATGACCAGCTGCAGGCCCGCTATGCCGAGGCCAAAGCTGCCGAGGCCGAGGCCCGCCGCGCCTACCTTACCGCCCACAGTGCCGCCGGGGCCAGCGGCGAGGGCCGCGCACTGGATGCCCTGCGCGAGGAGCTTGCACACCGGCAGGCGGTACTGGATGCCGCCGCCCGCAAGGCTGACAACGCCGAAAAGGCCGCCGAAAAGACCGGCAACCTGCTGGCCGTGCTGCGCCGCAGCGGTTTTGCCGCCGGGCAGAAGATGGCCGCACTGACTGCCGATACCCTGCCCGCCCTGACCGACTGGCTGACCGCACAGGAAAAGCCGCTGGAAGAAGCCTACTTTACCGCCCGGCAGCACACCGCCGCCTTGCAGCGGCAGCAGACCGAGAAGCGCGCTGAACTGGATGCCGTGTCCGGCGGCAAATGGGTGTACCCCCACGGCGACGCCGCCACCCGGGTGCGGGACGCCGTGAACGCCGAACTGAAGAGCCGGGGCATGGAGCCGGATGCCCGCATCTTCTGCGAGCTGCTGCATGTGGCCGATGAGAGCTGGCAGGACTGCGTGGAAGCCTGCCTGGGCGACCGCCGGTTCGATATCCTGGTGCCGCCCGCCCACTACGCCGCCGCCAAGAGCGCCTTTGTGGCGCTGAAAGATACGGTAGGCCCCATCAGCCTGCTGGATACCCCGGGGCTGCGCAAGGCCAACCGCCGCGCCGATACCGCCCCCGCCGACAGCCTGGCCGCACAGGTCACCAGTGAGAACCCGCTGGCCGCACAGTACGCCGACACCATCCTGCGGCGCATCGTCTGCTGCGACACCCCCGACACGCTGGAAAACTATCCGGACAGCGCCACCCGGGATCTTTTGCGCCATCATCCCTTCCGGCTGGAACGGCTGCGCACGCCCCAGCGCTATATCGGCCTGGAAGCCCGCCGCGCCCGCGCCGGTGCGCTGGCCGGCCAGATGCAGGCCCTTACGGAGGAGGTGCGCACCGCCGCACAGGCAGAGCAGAACCTGAAAGCCGCCTACGACCAGTACCAGACCCTGCTGCGCGGCACCGCGCTGGAAACGCTGGCCACCCTGTGGGATGCCCGCGCCGCCCTGACCGCCGCCCAGGAAGCCGTGGAGGCCCAAACCGCAAAGCTGGCAGAATGCCGCGAGAACCCCCTGCTGCAGGAGCTGTACCGGGAGGAGGAAGTGCGGGAGACCGCCTGGGAGGCCGCCCGCACCGCCGTGGAGCAGATCGGCGGCGATGTGCGCGTGTGCGAAAAGCAGATCGCCTCCTGCACGGCAGAGCAGCAGAAGGCGGTGGACACCGCCGCCCAGAGCGCCCGGGCTGCAGAGGCTTTTTTTGCCGCCCACCCGCTGGTGGAGCCGCTTTCCCGCAGCCGCCAGCAGGCGCTCACCGGGCCGGACAACTCTCCCCGTACCGCCGCACAGGCCGCCGAAAAGGCACAGGCCAAGCTGGACGATGCCCTGACCGCCTACCTGACCGGCACCCTGGAACCGGCGCAGCAGGCCTATAACACCCACTATGTCTGCGATTACCCGCTGGGGCTTGCCGGGCTGGAGCAGTACCGCGCCCAGCACGAAAGCCTTGTGCGTATCGACCTGGAACGCTACGCCGCCCGGCTGGAACAGGCGCAGCGGGACTGCAAGGACCGCTTCCGCAAGGACATCCTGTTCCGCATGAAGGACGATATCTTCAACGCCCGGCGGCAGTTCCGGGAGCTGAACAAGGTGATGGAACAGCTGACCTACGGCGAGGAGGTCTACCGCTTTGAGCTGGAACCCAGCCGCGACCCGCAGCTGGCAGCCTTTTATCAGGTCATCGTGGACAAGGGCAACCAGCAGATGACCGAGGGCGACTCGCTGGACAACCTTGCCGCCACCGCCGACCCCGCCTACGAGCGGCAGGTGGACGAGCTGATGGAAAAGATCATGACGGATGTGGACGAGAACACCCGCGCCCGGCAGGAGGGCCGCACCGCCGCAGGGGCCACCCTTTCGGACTATGTGGACTACCGCACCTATCTGGACTACGATATCAAGGTCACCAACCGGGTCACCGGCCAGCAGGCCTACCTTTCCCGGGTCAGCCGCGATTCCTCCGGCGGCGAGAATCAGGCTCCCTTCTATGTGGCCATCTGCGCTTCCCTGCTGCAGATCTACCAGAAGAGCGAGAACAGCATCCGTCTGGTACTGCTGGACGAAGCCTTCAGCAAGATGACCAGCGACCGCATCCGCCCCATGATGGAGCTGTTCCGCCGCCTGCAGCTGCAGGTGCTGCTTATCTCCACCGTGGAAAAGAGCACCGCCATCCAGCCCTACTGCGACATCACCTACTCCATCGTCCGCCACGGCGATGCCAACGCCATCGCGCCCTTTGTCCGCCTTACAGCGGAATGATGCGTACATTTCTGCGCAGAAGAATATTATATAAAAAGAAGCACGCATCTGCGTGCTTCTTTTTATTATGCCTCACCGTAGCGGCAGCACATCTTCATCCTCGTTGATCTCGTCCACAGTGCCATCGGCAAAGTACCAGGCGCGGCCATACAGGGCCTCGTGGCCATCAGCGCACAGGATGTAGGAGCCATCCGGCAGCGCCAGAAAGTGGTGCCGGCGGCTGTCGGCCAGGGCGATGTCCTCCATCCGCTGCCCGTCCAGGATATCTTCCCGGATAAACTGGTAGTGCGGCAGGATACGGGTACGTGTCAGCCCCAGGCCGCTGAGCCAGCGGCAGTAGCCGGGGTCGGCGGCTTCGCCGGGCAGCTCCGGGGCTGCGTATACCAGCTGCGCCGCATTCATGGAACCGGCGCTCACCCCCATCACGATGCCGTGGTAGTTGTGGAACAGCCCCGGCAGCCCCAGCTGGGCAAAAAAGTGGTTCTGGGTGGGCACATGGCCGCCGCACAGCATCACAAAGCCGCTGTGCGCCAGCAGGGAGCCGATCTCCTCCTGATTGCGGGCATCACAGGGGATCAGCCGGGTCAGGGGCAGATGGGCGTTTGTAAAGCACTGCAAAAACGCCTTGCACATGGCATCATTCTCGGCCCAGGCATCCGGGTCGGCCGCGATGGCAAGCCCCTGCACCGGGTGGTCCGGCCAGACGGCGCGCAGATTGGGCACAAGGTGGTTGCGGGTGTCCAGCACCGGCACCGCCGGGCCGGGCGTAAAGGGGCAGCCACAGGGGCTGCTGGTCAGAAATACCGTCATGCTCGTTCCTCATATCAGCCGCCTTTCCCCGGGGAAAGGCGTAAAAATACAGCAGCGGGCTGTGCGCCGCCGCAAAAGACCAAGTCCATTCTAGCACGAATCGGGTTCCGGGGGCAGAGCCAGAATGACCAAAAAAATCCCCCGTTTTTCGCCGTTTCGCAAAAAACAGGGAAAATGCTTACACCTTGCGGTAATGGAACACCTTGTCTTTGGTGACAAACATCGTCACGCTTACCGCCAGCGCAGCCAGCTCGGCGGCGGTGACGGCCAGCCACACGCCGTCAAGGCCCCAGAGGGCGGGCAGGACGAGCAGCGCGGCCATCTGGAACAGAAACGTGCGCAGAAAGGAGATCAGGGCGCTTGTCACGCCATCGCCCAGCGCCGTGAAGAAGGAGGACGCATAGATGTTGAAGCCCTTGATGAGGAAGCACAGCGCATACAGCCGGAACGCGCGGCTGGTCAGCACCAGCAGCTGGGCATCGTAGCCCACAAAGATGCGCGCCACATAGGGAATGATCCCCATGGATGCCGCCGTCATGCTCACAGCCACCACGGCGATGAGGCGCAGGCTCTTCTGGTAGAGGTTGTGCACCTCGGCATGGTTGCGCGCACCGTAATGGAAGCTGACGATGGGCGCGCTGCCCACGGCATAGCCCACGAACACGGCCACGAACAGGAAGGCGGCATACATGATGACGCCGTAAGCCGCCACGCCGTTTTCCCCGATCAGCCGCAGCAGCTGGAAGTTATACAGGATATTGACCAGCGACATGGAAAGGCTGGTCATCAGCTCGGAAGAGCCGTTGATGCAGGCATCCCACAGCACGCGGCCGTAAAACTGCGTTCTGCACAGGTGCAGACAGCTGGTGTTGTTGTGGTCGATAAAATAAAACACCGGCAGCACGCCGCCCACCAGCTGGCTGATAAGGGTGGCAAGGGCAGCGCCCTCCACGCCCCAGTGCAGCATCCCCACCATTACAACGTCCAGCACCATGTTGGTGCAGCCTGCCCCTACGGTGAACCAGAAGCCCAGATGCGGCTTTTCGGCGGTGACAAAAAAGCTCTGGAACAGATTCTGCAAAGCGAAGCCCGGCAGCGCCAGCATCAGGATGCGTCCGTAGCGCACAGCGTAGTCCAGCAGCTCCCCCTTTGCGCCCAGCAGCACGGCGGCCGGCCGCAGGAACAGGATGCCCAGCACGGCCAGCACAACGGCCGAGACAAGCGACGCCCACATAAACATGGAAAAATAGCGGT
>OIYS01001603.1_pt1 | contig 10866 bp, 9 predicted proteins | sample 1588271 | NCBI WGS metagenome assembly OIYS01 (sample SAMN03283286) | human gut metagenome | biome: human-associated habitat; material: feces | host: Homo sapiens | place: Peru | collected 2012
AGGCAGCGCCGTCAGGCGATGCCTTCCTGATTAAAATTAAGATTTTAATCAGGAAGTAGTATGAAAAGGAAGACGGAAGAGCGACCCCTGCGGAACCATTCGCGGTGAAGCATACGAACATGACTGTGCCGTCAGACGGCGCTTTCCCAATGTCTAAGCTAAGGAGATCAAAAAGTGAAAGGGTCCAGAACGCAGAAATCTGTCACAAATACAGTGGTATCGTTTGCCTCGCAGCTGATCGTGATTCTGCTGGGGTTCCTGTCCCGGCGGGTCCTGACCTACAGTGTGGGCGTGGAATATCTGGGCATCAACGGCCTGATGAGCAACATCCTGACCATTTTCTCGCTGGCGGAGTCCGGTATAGGACTGGCGATCGGTTATGCGCTGTATAAACCTCTGGCGGAAAACGATATCGAACAGGTCAAATCGCTGATGCGGTTTTTCAAGTATACTTACCGCGCTCTGGCGATAGGAACGGCTGCGATCGGGATAGCATTTTACCCGCTGCTTCCATTCTTCCTGAAAGACAATACCGCGCCGGATGCCAATCTCGTGTATTGGCTGTTCCTGCTTGGTTCGGTGTCCTCCTATTTGTGGGTCTATAAAACGACGCTGAACACCTCGGACCAGAATAAGTATCTTTATACCATCGCAAGCACCATTGCGCAGATCGTGGTGCTGGTGCTGAAGGTGCTGATACTGTATTTTGCGCAGAATTATATTCTGTACCTTGCTGTTGACATCGGCACGACCATTGTCAAGAACCTGATTTTCTGCCGCATTGTTGACAGGCGGTATCCATATCTGAAGGACAAGAACGTCCGGAAGCTTGACCCCGAAGTCCGCAAGAGCCTGTTTACAAACATCAAGGCGCTTTTTCTGGGGAAGGTGGGCTATATCATTTCCCAGTGTTCCGACAATCTGGTTATTTCCTCGCTGGTCAGCGTGACCGCCGTGGGTATGTACAGCAATTACACGACCCTGATCACTTCTGTTTCCGGGTTTGTGACCACCTTCTCCAGCGGTGTTACAGCCAGCATGGGCAACCTGATCGCAAGCGAAACGAAGGAGCGGGCATACGAAGTGTACAAGCGGGTAGATTTTATCAACTACTGGCTGTATACGTTCACGGCGACCTGCCTGCTGTGTCTGGTAGAGCCGTTCGTCGCGATCTGGCTGGGGCAGGACTTTGTGCTGACAAAGGCCATTTTGATTCTGGCAGTTACGATATACTATTTCAAGGGGATCAACTCCGGGATCGACATTGCCAAAAACGCGGCCGGGCTGTATTACCCGGACCGGTTTATCCCAATGGCAGAAGCCATTGCAAACATGGTGATCTCTATCGTTCTGGCAAAGCGGTACGGCATTGCCGGTGTTCTGTTTGGCACGCTGGTCAGTTTCCTTGCCCTGTCCTTCTGGGCAAAGCCCTATTTTGTCTGCCGGGACGTATTCGAGGTCTCCTTTGCCAGATACGCTGTCCGGGAGGGGCGGGAGATTGTGGTTTCCGTTCTGGTTGCCGCTGGAACGTGGTATGCGGTTTCACTGGTGTCGCTGGAAAATATGCTGCTGAGCTTTGGTGTGAAGGCGCTGCTCGCTCTGGCGCTATCCAACGGTCTGCTGCTGTTGGTTTATTTTAAGACGAGCGAATTCCAGTACCTCCGCGGGCTGCTGGAAAGCGCGGCAAACCGTATTGGGAAACGGAAAAAAACATGAATAAACTTTTTTGGCTGATTTATATACAGCCGCTGCACAGGATCATGATCTTCATGATTCTGGCGGCGGTGCTGTGGGGATATCTGGGGAACAGGGAACAGGGCAGCAGGCGGTGGCGGATACTCAACGCGGCCGTTTTTGCCGGGATCGCGGCGGTGATCTTCTATATGACGGTCTGCGCAAGAGGGGAAGAAACGGCGGAAGCTGTGCTTGTTCCATTTCAGAACTTCCGGGAGGCCAGAGAGCAGCCGGAACTGTACCGGTCGATGCTGATGAATGTTCTGCTGTTTTTCCCCATCGGGCTGTCCCTGCCGTTCGTGCTGGGGAAATGGAAGCTGTCCGTCCCCGTCACGGTCGTGCTGGCGTGCCTTTCTTCGGCGGGAATTGAATATTTGCAGTACCGTTACAGTCTGGGAAGATGCGAGGCGGACGACGTCATCATGAACACGCTGGGAGCGCTGCTGGGCTGCTCGGCCCGGTGGATATCCCACAGTCGGAAAAGGAAATAGACAGACCGTGCTTCTTGGAAGATCCGTTCGGGGAGAACGGTTTCCCTCCTTCGACATATCTTGACTTTTGACAAAAAATGCTTTATACTGTATCCGTGTTTATATACGCATCCGTACCCCGCCGCGCGGGGGCGCGGAACGCTTTTTACAGACAGGGGGCGAAGGAATGCGCGTACATGGAAATTGCCGGCGGCTGACTGCGGTTCTGCTTTCGCTGACGCTTCTTTGCGGCATCGCCGCCCTCCCTGCCACCGCCGCGTCTGTTGGCGAAGTGGTACGTGTGGGCATTCCGGAAAAGGCGGTTCCCGGTGATATCCGGATCACGACCTACGCCGTGCCGAATGAGGCGCAGATGGCGGGTCTGCGGGAGGATGCCGCTCAGAAGACCCCTGACGGATTTGTTTTTTACGGCTGGTACGTAACAGGAGAGGAAGGAAGCTTCGCCATTGCCGACAGCGGGCTTGAAAACTGGCTCTGTGAGATTTATGCCGACGTGGCGCAGGACGAGGATTGCAGACTCGTGCTGCAATACCTGTACATCCCCGCGGAGGTGAAGGCCCCTGCGGAACCGACGGCGGCCGTCGAGGAGACGGCTCCCGCAGTTACCGAGGAAGCAGCTTCGGAGACCACCGGAGAGGACGTCCCGGAGGAGACGCAGAGCGAAGAAAAGACGGTCATTTCCACCGTTCCGCAGTATTTCCAGAACGATTACCCCTACACCATGTACGGCAGCGGCACCATTATGACCAGCGGATGCAGCATCGTTTCTCTGGCCATGGTGGCAAGCTACCTGACCGACCATGAATACACCCCCGACGAGCTGGCGCACTATTTCGGCGGACGGGCGATCAATAACATTGCCCGGCTGGAATACGGCAACAAGACGCTTCAGCTTGCCTGTAAGAAGGCAGCGAACTGGCACGTTGTCTACAAGGCGCTGCAGGAGGGGCAGGTCGCCATCGTGCTGATGAACCACAACTCCATCTTCACCAATTCCCAGCACTTCATCGTTCTCGCCGGCATCAATGAAAACGGGAAGATCATCGTCAATGACTCCAACCGGGACAATTACGACTTCTGGCAGCTGAAAAAAGGCTTCGAGGAAGGCTTTAACCCGGAAGACATTCTGCTGGGCTACGACGGCGCGTGGATCTACGACAAGAGCGCCATGCCGGAGGAACCCTTCATTTACTACGAGGAGGAACCCGAACGGGGCGAGCCCCGGTACGCCGATATTACGCTGAGTCAGGACGATATCAAGCTCCTGGCGAAGGTCGTCTGGGTGGAAGCCCAGGGCGAATGCGCCGAAGGCCAGCAAGCCGTCGCGGAGGTGGCGCTGAACCGGATCGCCTCCGACAGCTTCCCTGATAACCTCCATGACGTGATCTACGGGCAGGGACAGTTCCGTTCCGTGCCCCGTCTGGACAAGGCGGAACCCTTCCAGGCGCAGTACGAGGCCATTGAAAGAGCGATCTACGGCCCCTATATCTTGCCGAAGGAAGTGGTGTATTTCGCCACGAAGCCCACCAACAGCAACATCTGGGGACAGATCGGCGGACATATCTTCTGCTATGGGAACGACTACATCGCCGCGGCGGAGAAATAAACAGACCGGAAAATGAAATTTGACCCCCGCCGTGCGGCGTGACCGCGCGGCGGGGGTTTCCTGCGCAATAAAAAAGCCCTGCCGGATGGGCGGCGTTCATAAGACAGTTAACAGTCACAGTAGTTTGCTCTGCTTTGGCTGTTCTTGCATTCTTTTCTGTTATGTGATAACATGGAACCGAACAGACCTATAAATCGGAATTTGTTTCATTAAATGCGGAAGGGAATTATTATGGATAGAATTGAAAAGGTAAGAGAAATAGTAGACGAAATCATATTGAAAATGTCAAAGGATGAAGCACGTAGACATGCATATTTACACTTATATGGTGTTTCACAGGCATGTGCATTGTTAGCATTAAAGCGAAAAGAAAATGTTGAATTAGCTGTTATTGCTGGTATGTTACATGATATTTATACTTATGCAAACTTGGACTCAAAAGATCATGCTCATAAAGGGTCAGAACAGGCACGAGGCATTTTGGATTCACTACACATTTTTAGTGAAGATGAGAAAGATTTGATTTGTAATGCAATATATAATCATAGCAGTAAATCTGTGATACATGGCTGGTTAGACGAGATTTTGAAAGATGCTGACGTGATGCAGCATGTTTTGTATAATCCTTTATGGAGCATAAAGCAGCAGGAACAAGAGCGTTTTAGTTCATTGAAAACGGAGTTTTATTTAGAGAACTGAATTCCAGTTTGTCGAACAGATACAAGGGCGCACTTCTATACGGGGTATTCCCGTATGTGCGCTCTGCGAGACGGAACATTCCGGACACATGAATGTCCGGGGTGTTTTGCGTCACAACGTTCCGAACAAGGGGCTCCTTGCGCCGCAAAAGCGGCTATCCTCTTATGGCAAAAGGCGTGACCACTTTCGTCACGCCTTTTGCCTATTTTACTGTCTTACGAACACCGCCCCAAAGGCAGGGCAGTTGACAAAATGAAAGATTTGGGATATAGTATGGATACAGGGGTGCTACCAGTAGGACGGCTCCCCAAAGGTTGTGTTAATACTATTTCCTGATTAAAATCTTAATTATAATCAGGAAAAATAGTATCACCCCCGAAAAAATCGAGGGGAACCGCCTACCGGGGTACTGGTAGCACCACCGATAGCGTAGCACAAATTTCGACAGATTGCAAGAAAAAAGAGCGGGGCATATCGCGCAGCAATGCGGCGATATGCCCCGCCCGGTTTTTACCGGGATGTCCGCAGACCTTACCGGTCAGCGGATGTCATACACGGACTTGATGGTCAGATTCTGTTCCAGCTCCTCCACGCTGCGGGAGGTCCGCACTGTCACGCGGTAGGGCGCGGGGGCGGTGAGAGCGAAGAAGTTGTCGGACAGAACGCAGTCAAAGTCCCGGAAGTCCAGAAAAACGCCCTTGGCAAATACATCGGCCTGAACGGAAATTTCCGCCCCACCGGGGACGGGGGCGATCCGGACGTCAAACGCCGGCTTGCGCCATTGGAAATGCTTGGCAGGCACCAGCAGTTCCACCTGACGCATAAGGAAGCGGCCCTGCTCATCGTACAGGTCGGCATACAGGAAGGTGTCGTAGGGGTCACGGCTGTCCACGCGGTAGGTCAGCACATCTCGGGAGGACAGTGCTTCCACCTCCACATCCCGGCGAAGCCCGTCCAGCACGGTCAGATCCCCCTGGCACATGGCCAGATGAATGTGGCCGCGGAAACCGGCGCGGGTCTCGTTGGCAATGTTGACGGTGAGCGCCCCGCTTTCCAGAAACAGGCCCATGGCCACGGGGGCGTAGAACTTCCGGGCGGCGTAGTGCAGTGCTTTGTAGCGCCCGAAGCAGTCCACGCTGGACCAGGAGGCCACCGGCCAGCAGTCGTTGAACTGCCAGTAGGTAGAGCCCATGCAGTACCCCCGCTGACGGCGGAAGTGCTCCACGCCGTATTTGATGGCGTCCGCCTGCAGCAGCTGGGACGCGTACACCAGATTCTCGAAAGCGGCAGGATACAGGTAATTGTCCGCCAGGTACCGCAGGATCTTCCCGTTGCCGCCCCGGCACTTCTGGTGGTTCTCCATGACGCGGGAGAAGCAGTTCATGTCTTCCTCCCGGGCGAATGTGCGGATGGTCTTCATGGAGGGGAAGCTCTCAAAGCCGTACTCGGAGCAGAAGCGGAAGCGTTTCTGACGGTAGGTGGTGAAGGGGACACCACCGTGCCAGACCTCCCAGTAGTGGGTGTCGCCCTTGGCGGGGTTGTCCGGGTCGTCAAAGCCGCCGCCGGAGGAGGGACTGGACGGCCAGTAGTAGGTGTCCGGCGCATAAGTCTCGCACAGCTCCGGCAGCAGATGGCCGTACAGGCGGGTGTAATCGTCCCGCACCAGCTGGTTGTCCCGGGAACCCCAGTTGATGACACCGCTTTCCATCTCGTTGTTGCCGCACAGCAGGGCGAGGGAGGCGTGATGGTGCAGCCGCTTCAGGTTGCAGATGGCTTCCTGCGTGAACTCCTCGGCCATCTCCGACGTCAGATAGATGTTGGCGCAGGCGACCATGAAGTCCTGCCACACCAGCAGGCCGTATTGATCGCACAGCTCGTAGAAGCGGCTGTCGGGGTAGTACCCGCCGCCCCAGACCCGCAGGGTGTTGAAGTTGGCGTCCACGGCCTGACGGACGATGGTTTCCCACCGCTGGTCGGTGATGCGGCTGAGCAAATTGTCCATGGGAACCAGATTCGCGCCCATGGAGAAAATTTTCACGCCGTTCAGCACGAAGCAGAATTCGCTGCCCTTGCCGTCCGCGTCCGGCTCCGTGCTGACGGTGAGGGTGCGCAGGCCAAGCTGCTTGTGGCAGCGGTCGATGACCTCGCCGCCGCAAACCAGCTCCACATCCAGATCATAAAGGGGCTGGTCGCCGTAGCCCCTTGCCCACCACAGCTTCGGGTTATCCACTTGGATAATGCCGTGGCCGTTTTTCAGGAGAACGCGCTTGCCGTCGAAGTCTGCGTAGATCTCGCACCCGGCGTGACATTTGGTGGTCACGTCCAGCTCCACCGAGACGCTGCCGTTTTCGTGGTGCTGGCGGACGGCCACGCCGTCGAAACGGTCCACGTTCCAGCCCTTCAGCTCCACGCCCCGGAAAATGCCCATGTCCGGCAGGGTGGGACCCCAGTCCCAGCCGGACTGGTACATGGCCTTGCGCAGATGGGCGGCGCCGGGGAGGGTGTCGCCGTCGTTCATGTACAGGTAGTGCTTGTGCTGCTGTTGGGCGAAGTAGCGCCGGGGGGACTTGAATTCCAGCCGGAGGGTGTTTTTCCCGGCTGTCAGCAGGGGCTTGACCTCGTAGACGTACTCCCGGTGCATATTTTTGACCTTGCCCAGCAGGGTGCCGTTCAGGTAAATATGGCAGATGGTGTCAAGCCCATGAAATACCAGCTCGATATGTTCCCGCGTGAGCAGAGCGGGCGGGGCGGAAAAGACGGATTCAAAGACGCAGTCCTTTTCGGCCAGATATTGCAGCTCCCGCTCGTTTGTGCCGTAGAAGGGGTCGGGGATTTTTCCGTGGTCATAGAGCACGCTGTACATGGTGCAGGGCGCCTGACAGGACAAAGGCCCAAAGTTGTCATAGTACAGTGTCCAATCTTGAATGATCATGAAGGTTCCTCCAGATTCGGGATTTGCTGTTATTATGGCGCAAAACGGCGAAGGTTTCAAGTCCCAATCTTCCGGGGCGGCCATCGGGGAAGAAAGAACGGATGAAACCGCAAAATTCGCAAAAAAAGGATTGCCAAACGGTGCAAAGCATGTTATAATGCTCTGTGTGTCCGGCCGAAGGGCGCCGCGCCAACATTGGGATGTCGCCAAGCGGTAAGGCACCAGACTTTGACTCTGGCATTCGTCGGTTCAAATCCGGCCATCCCAGCCAAATCTGATCCGCTAGCTCAGTTGGCAGAGCAACTGCCTTTTAAGCAGTGGGTCCGGGGTTCGAATCCCCGGCGGGTCACCACAGCGGCCACCACGTAAGTGGTGGTTTTTTTGTGCCCCAAATGGGGCTGTATCCCCCCGGGGGGCTTCTCAAAGGCCTCCGGAACGGGTAAAATAGGCTGGAAACCAAAATAGACAGACATTGGAGAGATGACCGTGGAAAACCGCGAAATAGAAGATCGGGTGGTGCGCTACTGGACCGTCCGGTCTCACGATTTTGGAACCATCCGAAAAAATGAATTGGGCAACGCCATGGGCAGGCGCTGGCTGGCGGAGCTGGAGGCCGGTCTGCCCCAGGGGGGCCCCCTTCGTATCCTGGACATTGGCACAGGCACAGGCTTCTTTGCCATTCTCATGGCCCGGCTGGGCCACCGGGTAACGGGCATTGACTTAACCCCGGCCATGCTGGAGGAGGCTTCCGCCATATCCTCCAGTCTGGGGCTGGACATCGATTTTCGGCAGATGGATGCCCAGCAGCTGGATTTTCCGGAGAATACCTTCGACGCTCTGGTCAGCCGGAACCTGACCTGGACTCTGCCGGAGCCAGAGAAGGCCTATGCCCAGTGGTACCGGGTCCTAAAGCCCGGCGGTGTGCTCCTGAATTTTGACGCGGATTACGCCGAAAATGTCCGCAGCGAAAGCACCCAGAACTGTTCCGTGGCTCCGGACAGCCCCTATGGCCACCTGGGCATGACCAGTGCCCTGGTGGAGGAAAACAATGCCATCACCCTGGAAATGGACCTTGGGCAGAAGCGGCCGGAGTGGGACCTGTCCCGGCTCCAAAGGCTGGGCTTTGCCGAATGCCGGGCAGATCTGACGGTGGGGCGGCGGGTGCTGGGTGACGCGGACCTGGTGAACGCGCCCATGTTCGGGATCCTGGCAAAAAAATAAAAAAACATCAAAAAAAATATCCCCCCAGGGGGCTTCCGCAGAAAGATGCTTCTGTGCTACTATGTAGCTACGGTTAATAACACCCCCCTAAAATTCTTTCCTACCCTGAGAGTGAAACGCCGCACCGTCGAAAGCCGTGCGGCGTTTCTCTTTGGGCGGATATCCATGGTCAGGAGATACGCTATGAGGCAGTTCGTAAGCTACGAAGAAGAGAACATCCACTATTGGACCCACCGGGCCCCGGGCTATTCCGGCGTGAATCAGGAGGAGCTGGCCACGGACCAGAAGCGGGTGTGGGGCCGCGCCATTGGGGAGCGGATCGCCGCCCGGTTTCCGGGCAGAGGGCCGGAGAGCATCCGGGTACTGGACGTGGGCACCGGCCCGGGATTCTTCGCCATTATCCTGGCCCAGATGGGCTATCAGGTGACCGCCGTAGACTACACCGCCTCCATGCTGGAGGAGGCCCGGCGCAACGCGGGGGCTCTGGCGGGTAAGATCGATTTCCGGAGAATGAACGCGGAGGAGCTCCTCTTCCCGGAGCACAGCTTCAATGTGCTGGTGACCCGAAACCTGACCTGGAATCTGCCGAATCCGGAGAAGGCCTACGGCCAATGGGTCCGGGTCCTGGCTCCCGGGGGGCTGCTGCTGAACTTTGACGCCAACTGGTACCGCTACCTCTGGGACGAGGAGGCCAGGCTGGGCCACAGCCAGGACCGGGAGAAGCTGGCTGCCGCGGATGTCCGGGACGAAACCGCCGGGACGGATGTGGATGCCATGGAGGCCATCGCCCGGAAGACCCCCCTCTCCAGACGGCACCGGCCCCAGTGGGACCTGGAGGTATTGGAGTCCCTGGGCATCCAGGCCGCTGCCGATGAGCAGATCTGGCGGCGGGTATGGACCCGGGAGGAGCGGATCAACAACGCCTCCACCCCCATGTTCCTGGTGGAAGGGCGGAAGGCAAAGCTATGGGAACACTGACAAAATACATCGGCAAGCGCCTGCTGCAGCTGATCCCTGTGGTTCTTGGCATTACCTTTTTGTCCTTCGCCATGATGCGGACGGCAGGCAGCGACGCCGTCATAGAGCTGTATGGGGACAAGGGGGCCGTGGCCCAGGAGATCATTGACGCCAAGCGGGCGGAGCTGGGCCTGGACCAGCCCTTTCTCACCCAGTACGGCTCCTGGCTGAAGGGCCTGCTGACGGGGGATATGGGCACCAGCTACATCTCCGGGAAGAATGTATTCGACACCTTTGTCAGCAAGCTCCCGGCGACCCTGCTGCTGACGGCGCTGTCCATCATCGCAACAGTGGTGATCTCCATTCCCCTGGGCATCTGGGCGGCGGTGAAGCAGAACCGGTTCACGGACTATTTCCTCCGGGTTTTCAGCTTCCTGGGCAACAGCCTGCCCAACTTTTTCGTAGCCCTGCTTCTCATGCAGCTGTTCTCCATCCGGTGGAAGCTGCTGCCGGTGATCTCCAAGGGCACAACGGTGCAAAGCGCCATTCTGCCCACCCTGACTCTGGCCATTGCCATGTCCGCCAAGTATATGCGGCAGGTCCGGGCCACGGTGCTGGAGGAGCTGAACAAGGATTATGTCTTGGGGGCCAAGGCCAGAGGCGTGCGGGGAAGCGTCACCCTGTGGAGAAGCGTCCTCAGGTCCTCCATGCTGACCATCATCACCCTTCTGGCCCTGTCCATCGGCAGCCTCCTGGGGGGCACCGCCATTATTGAGAGCATCTTTATGTGGGACGGCGTGGGAAAACTGGCGGTGGACTCCATTACCATGCGGGACTATCCCATGATCCAGGCCTATGTGGTCTGGATGGCCATCATCTATGTGGTGGTGAACCTCATCACCGACATTCTCTACCATGTGCTGGACCCAAGGATCCGATTGGGGGTGCAGGGGGGATGAGACTGAACAAAAGCGGGGTCAAAACCCGTCTGGCGGTCTTTGGGGCCCTCGGGCTGCTGCTGATTGTCTGCTCCTTCTTTTCGGCGTATCTGACCCCCTATGACCCCTATCTGCAAAATCTGGACATTGCCAAGCAGCCGCCCACCAGGGCCCATCCTCTGGGCACGGACCGGTACGGCCGGGATATGCTGTCCAGAGTGATCGCCGGGAGCCGTGCCAGTATCTTTTCCACCCTTTTGCTGGTGGCAGTCATCACCGGCCTGGGAG
>OIYS01001608.1_pt1 | contig 10844 bp, 12 predicted proteins | sample 1588271 | NCBI WGS metagenome assembly OIYS01 (sample SAMN03283286) | human gut metagenome | biome: human-associated habitat; material: feces | host: Homo sapiens | place: Peru | collected 2012
CCTTAGAAAATTTAGAAGGGGGTTTTTTCAAAAAATGGAATAAATAAACATTCGGAAGCATTATAAGATAATGAATAGTAAATAGTGAATAATTAATTATTCACTATTTACTGTGGTTTTGCTTGCAAAATTTCGAATTTAAATTTATATTTTTTATTACATATCTTATTATAAACACAAATACGAATTTTATATTGTATTTGTTCTTCTTTTAAACATTTAATAACTGTTATTTTATATTTATTATTGCAGTTTTCACAGCAATAAACAGTTTTCAATTTACAATTCTTTTTACAGAATTTATTATAAACGGTTACAATATTGCTTTCATAAAGCCTATCATCACATTGAACAATAGCAATATTTTTTAATTCTTTCCAATTATTATTAAGCTTTTTGCACTTGAAAGGTTATTACTGTGCTTGCAGTAGTATCTATAGTTTCTAATGGAATAGATAATACACCTGTTGATGAATCATAAGTGTGTTCTGCTTCTGAGCCATTTACTTGAACACTGCTTTCAATTAATTTAATTAATGTTGGATCTAAAGTATCAGTAAATGTTGGTGACTCGAAAGCACTATCAGCATTATTGGTAATAGTAACTGTATAAGTTAAAGTACCAGTAGCCCAATTTTGTTTATCAGCTGTTTTAACTATTGTTAAACCTGCTATCATTTCTGTAATAACTGCTTCAGAAGTAAGTGTAGTTGGTACAGAATCATAATTTCCAACTACAGTAGCTATATTACTAAGTTTTACGCTTGCCATCGAAAAATCTCCTCCTCTTAATAAGTATATGTTTTAAATAAAAAAAGGTACTAATTTGTCGAAAAAACTATCCAGTTAACTTTTCATACAGTTTCATAAAATTTCTCCTCCTAAAACAATTGTTTTTTTATTTTGTGAACTGCTAAAGATGAAAACAGGATATTGCTAGGTTTTCATAAATAAATTACACCATATTATGTAAAGAAAGACAACTTAGCAGAGATAAGCAACTGGTTGAAAATTACTTGCGTTTATGATAAAATAAAAAATAGTTTATTGAATTATAGCAAAAAATGTATAAAGTGTAGGAGAAAAAATGGATTATAGATATGAAACTAGAGATGAAGCTAGGAATTTTCATAAGAGGAGAATGGCATTTATTATTGTTAATAACAGTATTGAATTTTTACCTAAGGGAAGTGAAATGTCACATTTTGAATATTGCCAAACAAACAAAAATCTATCTAAAGAAGAATTTAATTCAATAACTAGAGGGTATTATATAGATGGCAATTTAGTATTCTATAAAGATAATTTTATTTATGACCAACAAGTAATTATAGAAGGACTAAGTTTTTTAGAACAAATATCTAACGCTGTTCAGACTACAAAGTTTGAAATTTATTTTGGATTAAAACTAGACCAAAACTTTGCATTTGATTTCCATTATGGTAGCTATAATAATGGAACAATAGATTATAAAAAAGAATAGATAATATGAACGAAAACAAAACAAATATCAACTGGTAAGTGGGGAGTTATGAAAAAACATACTCAAACCTTTATAAATAAAGAGAAAATCACTAAATTCTTTTTATATACTTACTATATTTTTACTAAAAAAACATAAAAATATGGGGTAGTGGGAACATAAAGAAAACTTTAATATAATTAATATAAATGGAGGCAGCAATGAAGATAATTGAAAATAAACATTCTAACAATACATTTGAAAATATAAAACATATTGATGATTATGGAAATGAATATTGGTATGCACGTGAATTACAAAAAGTATTGGAATACAAGGACTGGAGAAATTTTCAAAAAGTAATAGATAAAGCGGTTTTATCAGCAAATAACAGCGTTTCAAGCGAAGAAGATTGGGTTGTTGAGGTCAACAAACCAATAAAAACTGGTAAAGGAAAAGAAGAAATTATTAAAGATTATAAACTATCAAGATACATATGCTATTTGATAGTACAAAATGCTGATCCAAGTAAAGAAGTTGTTGCTTTAGGACAAACCTATTTTGCGATTCAAACAAGAAAACAAGAAATAACGGAGCAAGAATATGATTCATTATTAGATGATGAAAAAAGATTTTATCAAAGAAAATTAACAAAGCAAGGCAATTATACATTACAAAAGGTTGCCTCAGCTACTGGTGTTAAAAATATGGCTGAATTTCATAATGCAGGATATAAAGGATTATATAATGGCGAAACTGCTGATGATATTTTTAAAAGAAAAAAATTACGCTATAGAGAAGATATTTTAGATAATATGAATGAAGATGAGTTAGTTGCTAATTTATTTAGGATAAATCAAACTAAACAAAAACTTTTAAAAGATAATATACAAGGTGAAAAAGAAGCAAAAGATGTACACTATGAGGTTGGTAAAAAAGTTAGAAAAGCAATTGCAGATATTGGCGGAATGATGCCCGAGGAAATGCCAACACCTAAAAAGAGTTTGAAAGAACTAGAAAGAGAGAAGAAACAGTTAGAAAACAAGGAACAAAAGAAACTAGATGAACCAAAATAAAGGTGCAATTAGAAATGATATGAGTGAAAGTAGATTTTGCTTTAGTGCTGAAATATTAAATAAGAAAAAAGGAAGTGATAATATGAACGAAAATAAAACAAATATCAACTGGTACCCAGGCCATATGCTTAAAACAAAAAAACAAATGATAGAAGATATGAAATTAATAGATGTGGTAATAGAAATATTGGATGCAAGAATACCATTATCTAGTCAAAACCCAGATATTCAAAAAATTACAAGTAATAAAAAAAGGATTGTTTTACTAAACAAGGCAGATTTAGCAGACGAAAAGCAAACTCAAAAATGGGTACAAGAATTCAAAAATAAAAACATAATAGCAATACCTACAGATTCAAACACAGGAAAAGGAACTAAAGATATTATAAAAAAAGTTCAAGAAATTATGAAAGATGATATAGCAAAAGCTGCAGGAAGAGGAAGAACAAATAAAAACATAAGAATAATGATAATAGGTATACCAAATGTGGGAAAATCATCTTTAATAAATAGATTGGCAAACAAAAAATCTGCACAAGTCGGAAACAAACCGGGAGTTACAAAACAAAAACAATGGATAAGAATAGGACAAGATATAGAACTATTAGATACACCAGGAGTTTTGTGGCCTAAATTTGAAGATGAGAAAGTGGCTCTAAACTTAGCATATGTAGGTTCAATAAAAGATGAAATTATACCCAAAACAGAGGTAGCATATTACTTGTTGAAAAACTTGTATGAAAACTATAAAGAAGAAATAATGTTAAAATATAAATTGACAGAAGAAGAAAAAGAGAGTATAATACCTACTAATGAGTTTGATGAAATAATGAACTTAACAAATGTAATTGCAAAAAAAAGAGGAGCTCTTATTTCTGGCGGGGAAATAGACTATGAAAAAACAGCAGGAATAATACTTACAGATTTTAGAACTGGAAAAATAGGAAAAATTACATTGGAGCAAGTAAATGGAAAAAAGTGAAGTAGAAATGATGTCTCCTTTAACGTGGGCATATTTAGGAGATAGCATATATGAAGCATATGTAAGAACATATTTAATAGAAACAACAAATTTAAAACCACATAAATTACATATAGAAGCAATTAAATATGTAAAAGCAAAAGCTCAAGCAGATGCCCTAAAAAATATATATGATAATTTAACACCAAAAGAACAAGAAATAGTAAGAAGAGCAAGAAATACACAAAACCATCATGTGGCTAAAAATGCAGACCCAGCAGACTATATGTATGCAACAGCATTTGAAGGATTAATAGGATATTTGTATTTAATAAATGACCAAGAAAGACTACAAGAAATAATAAAAAAAGTAATTAACATTCATAACGAAAAACTAGCAATTAATAATTAAGGAGAATTTTGTAGCAAAGCTACAAAATTCAACCAAAATTATTCATTATTCACTATTCATTAAAACGGCCCGTTGGTCAAGCGGTTAAGACGCCTAGCCTCTCACGGTGGAAGTCGTGCTTCGTTACCATCCGTGCGAGTAACATAAATACAAAAAATCACCATAATTATTAATTATATATTATTCATTAAAATGGCCCGTTGGTCAAGCGGTTAAGACGCCACCCTCTCAAGGTGGAATCATGGGTTCGATTCCCGTACGGGTCACCAAACAAATAAGAGTACCAAAAATATAGGTACTCTTTACTTTTATGTAAATCTATGCTAAAATAATATAGCAACAATAATTACAAAAGGAGGTTTCCAACATGTTGCGGGTAAATGAACGCAAGTATGCGCTATCTGATGAGGTAGCAGCCCTTTGGGCTAGACTGAAAGTGCAGCACAATGAGGAAAAGTTGGAACGTGAACTTTGGCTTACTCGGCAGGGCCAAGCTATTGCAAGAACCCTGCAGAAGGCAAACAGAGTGGCAACTAAAGTCACCATTGAAAAGAGGCCTGAGGACAAAGAAGAAAACTTGTACCTTAAGGTCATGCCGTGTAAACGGTAAGTATGGGAAGAGAACCATAAAACATATGGTTCTCTTTTCATATATAATTTTATAAAAAATAATAGTAATACTACACAAATTGTGATATATTAAATAAAAATACAATGGGAGGAAAAAAATATATATGAGTACAAATTGGACAGAAGAACAAAAACAAGCAATATATGAAAATGGAACTAATTTACTTGTAGCAGCTGCCGCACGGAAGTGGGAAAACTGCAGTATTAGTAGAAAGAATTATAAATAAAATAATTAATGAAAATGTAGATATAGATAAACTCCTAATTGTAACTTTCACAAATGCATCAGCAACAGAAATGAGAGAGCGTATATTAAAAGCATTATATGAAAAAATAGATAAAGAGCCGGAAAACGAGAATTTGCAAAGGCAAATTTTGCTACTGAATAAAGCAAATATTTCTACAATACACTCATTTTGTTTAGATGTTATTAAAAATAACTTTTATCAAACAGATGTATCACCTAATTTTAGATTAGCAAACACACCAGAAATAGAACTTTTAAGAATGGAAACTTTAGAAGAGGTGTTTGACAAGCTATATGAAAAGGAAGATAAAAAGTTTGTAAATCTAGTAAATATTTATGGTGGAAGCCGAGATGATGAACCATTAAAAGAACTTATTTTAAAAATTTATAAATTTATACAAAGCACGCCATTTCCAGAAAAATGGTTAGAAGAGCAAATAGAAAAATTTAATTTAAAAGAAAAATTAAATGATGATTTTGCCAAAACTGTATGGGGAAAAATATTAATAAGTAGCTTAAAACAAGAAGTAGAAGCGGGAATAAATAAATTAAAAAATACTAGTTCAAAATTAAAAAAAGAAAAAGAACTAGATAAGTTTTATTTGTGCATTTTAGATGATATACAAAATTTAGAGGATATTTTAAATAAAGATACTTGGAACGAAATTTATGAAAAAATTAGTAAATTTAAACTTAAAACTTGGCCAATAGATAAGAAAATAGTTTCAGACACAAAAGAAAGAGCCAAAGAAGCAAGAGATGAAGTAAGAAAAAGTATAAAAAACTTCAAAGACAAGATATTTATATATGATTCATACCAAGCCAATAGAGATATTTATGAGATGTATGATATACTGCTTAAAATAAAGAATGTAATACTTGAATTTTCAAGAGAATATACCAAAGCCAAAAAAGAGAAAAATATTATAGATTTTAACGACATAGAGCATTTAGCACTGAATTTATTAGTAAAACAAGATGAAGAAGGAAACTATATTCCTACAGATGTGGCAAAACAATACCAAGAAAAATTTGAAGAAGTAGCAATAGACGAATACCAAGATAGCAATTTGGTACAAGAATATATACTAAGCACCGTAGCAAGAGGAAACAACCTATTTATGGTAGGAGATGTAAAGCAAAGTATATATAAATTTAGACAAGCAAGGCCAGAATTGTTTTTAGATAAATATGAAAAGTATTCAGACATAGATAATACTAGTGGAACAGGTAGAAAAATTAAACTATTTAAAAACTTTAGAAGTAGGAAAAATATACTAGATGTTACAAACTTAGTATTTGAAGATATAATGAGCAAGAGCTTGGGCGATATAGAATATAACGAAGAAGAATTTTTAAATGAAGGTGCAATATATGAAGATACAAATAAGAAGATAAATTCAAAAGCAGAATTACATATAATAGACTTGTTTGAAATTGAGGAAAAGGCTGATGATGAAAGTAAAGAGGAAATAGAATTAATAGACAATGTAGAAATAGAGGCAAAATTTGTAGCAAAGAAAATAAAACAAATGCTAGAAGAAGGCATATATGTTTGGGATAAAAAACAAGGTTATAGGCAAGCAACATTTAAAGACTTTACTATATTACTTAGAAGTACTACTAATATTGCTAATATATATGAAAGAGAACTTGCCAAATTTAACTTCCCAGTATTTTGTGATACAACAACGAACTATTTTGAAAGTACAGAAATACAAATAATAATGAACTTACTTAAAATAATAGATAACCCTCAAAATGATATACCGCTTGTAACTGTTTTAAGATCGCCAATAGTAGGCTTAACAGATAATGAACTTGTAGAAATAAGACTAATAGATAGAAATGTGAGCTTTTTTGAAGCACTTTGCACAGCTAAAGAAAAAATAGAAAATGCTAATTTAAAAAGTAAAATAAATGACTTCTTTAATCTATTAGAAGAATTACAAGAAAAACAAGAATATCTAAAACTAGATGAGTTAATATGGGATATATACGAAAGAACAGGATATTACAATTATGTTAGTTTAATGACAGATGGAAATATTAAAACAGCTAATTTAAGAATGCTTTTTGAAAAAGCAAAAGACTATGAAGAAGGAAGTTTTAAAGGATTATATAATTTTATAAATTTTATTGACAGAGTAAGTAAAAACGGCAGTGATATGGGTGCACCAAAACTCATAGGCGAAAATGAAAATGTAATAAGAATAATGAGTATTCATAAAAGTAAAGGATTAGAGTTCCCAATAGTATTTTTAAGTGGAACAGGAAAACAGTTCAATATGCAAGATTTAACTCAAGATATTTTATTGCATCAAGATATAGGATTTGGACCAAAGTATGTTAATTATGAAAGAAAAATAGAGTATAACACATTAGCAAAAGAGGCAATAAAAATAAAAGCAAAAACAGAGCTTTTATCAGAAGAGATGAGACTTTTATATGTTGCATTAACAAGAGCAAAAGAAAAACTAATAATAACAGGAACAGACAAAAACTTAGCAAGAACAATAAAAAGACAAGCAGAAATATTAGAAGAAAATGATTCTAATAAAAAAATAAATAAATTCATATTAGCAAAGGCAAAATGTTATCTAGACTGGATAGAATTAGTAAATATGTATGATAATAGAGCAAAAAATACTATGAAAGTATTTGCACATAGAAAAGATGAAACAAAAAGTGAAGAAAATGAAAAAGAAACTGCTAAAATAAACTTAGAAACAAAAGAGAATGTAAGTAAAGAAGTTACAGACAAACTAAATTGGAAATACCCTAAAATAGAGCTTACAAAAACAGAAGGAAAAGCTTCTGTAAGTAAAATTGCAAAGCAAGAAGAAATAAAATATATGGTAGAACCAATAAAACCTCAATTTATGGAGGAAAATACAAAATTAAGTGGAAGCAAAGTTGGAACATTGGTACATTTGGTATTGCAGAAATTAGATTTTAACAAAGAATATGAATTAAAAGATATAACCGAACTACTTGAAAAAATAGAGGCAAAAAAAATAATAACCAAAACAGAAAAGGAAAGTGTACCAAAAGAAAAAATACTAGCATTTACAAAAACAAATATTTTTAAAAGGTTAAAAACAGCAAAAGAAGTACAAAGAGAGAAACCATTTTATATAAATATACCAGCAGGAGAAATATATGAAAATAACCTAGAAGAGAAAATATTAGTACAAGGTATAATAGATTTATATTTTATAGATGAAAATGGTAATGTTATTTTAGTAGACTATAAAACAGACTATGTTCCAAATGAAGATGAAACATACTTAATTGCAAAATATGAAAAACAGTTAAGGCTATATGCAAGAGCTCTAAAAGAAGCACTGGGAAAAGATGTAAAAGAAATATACATATATTCAACATATTTAGATAAAGAAATAACTTTAGACAAATAAACAAAAGCAAAATATTGATAATTAGAAAAAATGTGGTATAATTACTATGTTAATTTAAGCGTAAAAGGAGAAGATATGTTTAATTTTGAATTTGATAAAAAAGCTGTAATAATAGTAATAGCAATTATGCTAATTGCGTGGATTTCATCTATGGGAACAGGTGAATTATTAACTGCCTTACTTTCAGTTCCAGGAGTTATAATAGCAATGACATTCCACGAATTTGCACATGCATTTGCTGCAGATAAATTAGGAGACGATACACCAAGAATACAAGGAAGACTTAATTTAAACCCACTTAGTCATATAGACCCAATTGGATTAGTGCTTTTACTAGTTGCAGGTTTTGGATGGGGAAAACCAGTAGAAATAAATCCAAGAAATTTTAATGGAAAATATTCTTTATCAAAAGCAGAAGCAATTGTTGCTGCAGCAGGACCTATAATGAATTTTATATTGGCATTTATTTTTATGATAATAACATATGTACTATTTAATGCTACAAATATTTTAAACGGTTTAAATTATAATACAGCATCTATTTTATATGCTGTGCTAATAGATATTATATCAATAAATATTGGATTAGGTGTTTTTAACTTAATACCACTACCACCATTAGATGGTTCAAAAGTATTAATGCACTTTTTAAGCTACAATGCAAAACAATGGTTTTACAATAATCAGAGGATTTTCTATATTGCATTTTTAATACTTTGGATAACAGGTTTACTTTCAAGCTTACTTTTACCAATGATTTCAGGAGTATTTGCAGGAATGAGCTGGCTAGCGCAAAAAATAGTATCAATTTTTATATAGAAAGAAGTGCAAAAAATGAAGAAGGAAATAGTAGTACTAGGAATAGAATCTAGCTGTGATGAAACATCAGCATCAATAGTAGTAAATGGAAGAAAAGTTCTATCGAATATAATAAATTCACAAATAGATATACACACTCTATATGGAGGAGTTGTACCTGAAATTGCTTCAAGGTGTCATACAGAGGTAATAAACCAAGTAGTTAAAGAAGCCTTAAAAAAGGCAAATATGACATTTGAAGATATAGATGTAATCTCGTGTACATATGGACCTCGGGCTAGTAGGTGCACTATTAGTAGGAGTTTCATATGCTAAAGGTTTGGCATATGCCTTAAATAAACCACTTGTGGGAGTGAACCACCTAGAAGGTCATATTGCAGCAAATTATATAACATATGAAGAGTTAAAACCACCATTTCTATGTCTAATGATTTCTGGAGGAAATACACTTTTAATAAATGTAGAAGATTATTGTAAATTTGAAGTAATAGGAAGAACCAGAGATGATGCAATAGGCGAATCGATGGACAAAATTGCAAGAGTGGTAGGTTTAGGTTATCCGGGAGGACCTAAAGTAGACAAACTTGCTAAAGAAGGTATACCTAATATAGAACTTCCAAAGGCAAATATGGAAAATTTAGATTTTAGTTTTAGCGGAATAAAAACAGCTGTTATAAATTTAAACCATAAAAATCCAGAGATAAATAAGGCAAATTTGTGTGCAAGTTTTGAAAAGGTTGCAACAGAAATGCTAATACAAAATACGATAAAAGCATTAGAACAAATAAATAGTGAGAAAAGTAAAGAACCAATAAAAACAATAGCACTTGCAGGAGGAGTTTCGGCTAATTCTTACATAAGGCAGGAATTTGAAAAATTAGGAGAAAAAGAAGATATTAAAATATATTTTCCAGAGCTAAAGCTATGTACAGATAATGCAGCGATGATAGCATCAGCAGGATACTATAACTATTTGGAAGGAAAAATATCAGATTTAAAATTGAATGCAATTCCAAACTTGAGAATTGGAGAATAAATTAAAAAGGGGAGAAAAAATGTCTATATATGCAATATCAGACTTGCACTTATCTTTTGGTGAAAATAAACCAATGGATATATTTGGAGATAATTGGAAAGACCACGAAGAAAAAATAAAAAAAGACTGGTTAGAAAAAGTAAAAGATGAAGACACTGTGCTAATGCCAGGTGATTTTTCTTGGGCAATGTATTTAAAAGATACATATAAAGACTTTGAATATCTAAACAATCTCCCAGGGAAAAAAATATTACTAAAAGGAAATCACGATTACTGGTGGACAACAGTTACCAAGATGAGAGCATATTTAAAAGAAAACAATTTTGAAAACATAGATTTCTTATATAACAACAGTTACCTTCAAGAAAACAAAATAATAGTAGGAACAAGGGGCTGGTCAGAACAAGAAGAAAAACCAGAAAAAATAATAAAAAGAGAAAATGCAAGATTAGAAATATCTATAAAAGATGGAATAGCAAAATATGGAAGTGACAAAGAAATAATAGTATGTATGCATTATCCACCATTTAATAGCTATGAAAAATTAGAACTCAATTTTATAGAAACAATGAGAAAATATAATGTTAAAAAATGCTTATACGGGCATATTCACGGAGCAGAAGCACATAAAGAGGCATTTGATCGGAGAGTACAAAGGAATAGACATACAATTAGTAAGTTGTGACTATACAGATTTTAAATTGGTAAAAATAGTGTGATAAATTGAAATTTGCTTAACTTTACGGTATTTAAAAATTAATATAAAATTTTTACAATGTAGG
>OIYS01001609.1_pt1 | contig 10842 bp, 7 predicted proteins | sample 1588271 | NCBI WGS metagenome assembly OIYS01 (sample SAMN03283286) | human gut metagenome | biome: human-associated habitat; material: feces | host: Homo sapiens | place: Peru | collected 2012
CATTTCAAGCTTTGAATTCAATTGAAGAATTTCTTTATCTTTATCCGCAAGAGCCTGTTCTTTTTCTTTATTCAAGCTATTTTCTTTGAGATTTAAATCGCCTTTTAATTTCGTAATCTCTATTTCTTTTTGTGCAATAATATCTTTTTGTTTTGATATTGCATTTTCTATTTTTTCTATGCCGGCTGAAAACAATGAGAATGTAGCGACTAAAATAATTTTTTTTGCTCCCTTGCTTTTTAATTCTTTGGCTACATCTAACATAGAACCACCAGAGGCTATCATATCATCAATTACTAAAACAGCGTAATCTTTGGGCTCCTTACCTAAGTAAACGTGTTCTACAACAGGATTTTTACCATTTACAAGTTTAGTTAAATCCCTTCTTTTATAAAATAAACCAACATCACATCTTAATATTTCAGCATAATATCTAGCTCTTTCCATGGCTCCCATATCAGGACTTATAGTAAGCATTTTTTCCTTGTCAATTTCTTCATTTCTAAATATTTCTTTAATAATTGTTTCTGTAGCAAATACATTTTCAAATGGTAAATTGGGAATAGCATTGGAAACATTGGGATCATGACAATCAAACGTAATAATATTATTAACCCCTAAGGATTCTAACTCTTGCAATGCTAATGCACAATCTAATGATTCTCTTTCTTTTCTTCTATGCTGTCTAGACTCATATAATAATGGCATTATAACGTTAATTTTTTGAAATCTACCATTAGTGGCAGATATAACTCTCTTTATATCTTGATAATGTTCATCTGGCGCCATATGATGTGTTGTTCCGTGAAAACCATATGTAATACTATAGTTACCTACATCGGATAAAACATATAAATCTTTATTACTAATTGATTCACTAATATATAACTTACCCTCACCATTATTAAACCTACTGGCTACAACATTTACAAGCAAGCTACTTTTTTTCTTTGTTTTTTTTTGAATATACTTGTCTACTTTTTCTCCTAATTTTTTACAATTTTCGAATGCAATTATTTTTAAATTACTCATAAAAAGCCTCCACCTTATTAATCATAGTATATCCATATATTTGCTATCAATTAATAAATTGCATTTTACTAACTAAAAAACTAGAAATAATTCTAGTTTTCCTTTTAAAAATTTAAAATTCTTTATGTGCAAGTTCAAATGCAGATTTAATTACATCATCCATATCATAATATTTGTATTCAGCTAACCTACCACCAAATATTACATTCTTTTCTTTTGATGCAAGATCACGATACTTATCAGCTAAATCATTATTTTTAGCATCATTAACCGTATAATATTTTTCCATACCATCGACATAATCTGCTGGGTATTCATAAGTAATTACGGTCTTTGGACTAGTATTATCAAATTCAAAATGCTTGTGCTCAATAACTCTGGTATAATCTACCTCATGTCCAGTGTAATTGACCACGGCATTACCTTGATGATTAACCTCATCTAATATTTGGGTATCAAATTTTAAAGATCTCCAATCTAATGCACCTAATGAATAATTAAAGTATTCATCAATTGGTCCTGTATAGACAATTTTGTCTGCCATTAATTTATATTTTTCTATATCATCAAAAAAATCTGTATTTAATTTAACTTCTATACCTTCTAACATAGATTTCACTAGTTTAGTATATCCGCCAATTGGAATGCCTTGATATTTATCATTAAAATAATTATTATCATAGGTTAATCTAACTGGTAACCTTTTAATAATAAATGATGGTAAATCCTTACAATCTCTATTCCATTGCTTTTCAGTATAACCTTTAATTAATTTTTCGTATATTGTTCTTCCTACTAAACTAATAGCTTGTTCTTCTAAATTAGATGGGTCTTTTCCTTCCATTTCCTTTTTCTCTTTATTAATATGTCTCATTGCATCTTCAGGAGTAAAGACATCATCCCAAATTTTAGCAAATGTATTCATATTAAAAGGCATATTATAGATTTCATTACCTATTCTAGCGATTGGAGAATTGGTATATCTATTGAACTCAACAAATGAATTAACATATTTCCAAACGTCTTTATAATCAGTATGAAATATATGAGCTCCATATCTATGGACTTGAATTCCTTCAACTTCTTCAGTATAGATATTGCCTGCTACATTGCCTCTTTTTTCGATAACTAAAACTTTTTTTCCGGCTTTTTTTGCTAGATTGGCAAATGTTGCACCAAACAATCCTGAACCAACAATTACATAATCATATTTTTTCATTATTATCCTCCAAATATTTTCTTGATTTTTTAATACAATAAATTACATAAGCAACCATTGAAGCAGCAGAAACAGTAAAAATTATATTATTTATTTTAACAAAATCAGCTTGTCCCAATTTGTTCATATAATTCATTAAAATACTTGTCTTATTAAATCCACTAATTAATATTGTTATGTCACCATAATCACTTAGCATAGGTAGGAAAATAACACCTATAGAAAAGGCATAAATCATTAATGATTTAAATATATCTTCCTCATCATATAGTAAAACAATAAATGCAGGCAATGATATAACATATATTGATGGTGTAGGAACAATAGCAGCACTTAATATAAATATTAATATCAACATATATAATAGATTTGTTTTAGTTAGCTTATAGAAATCAGTAGAAATTTTTAAATTAAAGGCATAACCAAATATAGATAATCCTACAAAAAAGATAGATAAATATACTGATGTATTTCCCATATAATTTACAATAGTATAATAAATTCTCTCGGCTTGTCCTAAATTTGAATTTAATAAATAGAATGGACTATGAACTATTGTATTAGATAGTAGAAATATGAAAACTATTGAAATAATTATTAATAAAGATGTTCCTACTCTTTTTATACCATCTATAAATTTTTCATTTTGGAAACCATAAATTATTAATGATAATAAAACTATTGGGAATAAGAGTAGCAACTGGGTTTTAATAATTAAACCTAATGAAATAAATAAGACGCCAAAATAATTATTAGTTTTTATTTTTTCTAGATTTAAAAATCCTAATGTTATCAAAAATAATGATAATGAGTCTAATTGGACAAACATAAAAGCTACATAAAATGTTATAGGATTAAATATAGATAAATAATATATTAATAGCAAACGTTTTCTATCAATTTTTTTCTTGTTGTATAAATAGCTTAATACATGTAAAATGGTCATTTGAACCAAAATAAGATTGACGATTTTAATTGTATAAACTTGTAAATATGGGTAATTGTTAATTAAAGGCAAGCTCTTAGTTATAAAACCTGTTAAGCCAAAAAAGCCACCGTAAATAATCATTGATAATTGATTATAAGGGAATTCCGCATAAACAGTTCCTAATAAATTTCTGGAATTGACTTGTAATTGATATATATCAACTCCATCAATAAACCATCTTGTAGCATTTATAATAACTTTGGCATCACAGCCACAAATCAAAAATAAGGTCAACATAATTATAGCCGAACTAATAATAATATGTTTAGTACCTATTTTTTTGACAATACTTGGCAAAATCGATTTATATTTACCATTGTTAAATACAAACATTAAGATTAAAAATAGCAATAAAAATAACACTGCAAATGCCTCAATAAAGGTATTTGATTTTCTTTTAGTATTAAATAGTGCCAAGTTATCATATTTATTATTTGCATATGTATTTAATTTATAAGTAGCAATTTCACTACCATTAACGGATACTTTTTTTATTTCACCATCTATTTTTTCATACAATATATCTATATCATATCCAGTAAATGCTTTTGGAAAAGAAATTGCATATTTGCCATCAGTATTTTCAACAGGAATATTTATACCATCTTTTGTACCTATGGAAATATAATCTACACCGGTAGCATCATCTGATAAAATTGCAAATTGAAAATCAGGAAACAATGACCTGGCAATTAAAAAACTAAATATTAAAGATACTATTGCAAGTATAATAGATAATTTATAATTATTTTTTATAAACTTTTTCATATTAAAATTCTTTCTATTTATTATTCATTTGTTTTTTTAATTTTTTAAAATCAGCTAAAGCTTTCCATCCGATTTTAATAATTTTCTTTATATTAATTGAATTAACTCCACCTTGTCTTGGTTTGAAAGTTATCTCTTCATAATGCATTTTTTCATCATAGTACTTATAATATGTACTTAACATAACATTTGGTAAGTTATAATCTTCATCAAAATTGTTAATATACTTATTTACTAATTTAGTACTCATTAATCTATACGGAGCATTAGCATCTTTTAATTTAACTCCAAAAATTATTCTTAAAATAAAGCATAGTGTATTTTCAATAAATTTACGAGACTTGCCATCTCCACGAACAACTCTATTTCCTAAAATTGCATCATACTTATGACGTTGGTTCCAAAACTTTTCAAATTCCTTTGGATTTGTTTGACCATCAGAGTCAGTCTGAAAAACGAAATCAACCTTGTTTTCAATTGCGTATTTGTACAATTTAATTACTGTAGGTCCATGACCTGGGATCTCACTTTTAATAATGTCCAACTTTGGATACTTTTTTTGTAATGATTTCAATTTTTTATAAGTTGAATCTTTACTCATATTATCAGCGATGACTAATCTTGAATCTTCACTAGCTAATTCTAGCACTGGATACCAATCTTTAACAACGCTTTCAATTGTTTCTTCTTCATTGTATGCTGGCATAACTATATACAATGAATCATTTTTTTCTTTAACCATTTTAAAATCTCCTATCCTACTATAACAATTAAAAAATTATTAATATTCAAATTCTATATTTTAAATAAATTATATCATGCATTAAGTTTTGATATAACAATCATTTATATATAAAGAGTAATAGTAATTGGCGAACAATACTTTGAATATCATTACCAGTACTTTCTCTTTCTTCAAAGACATTTCAATTACTTTCCTATAAGTTTTCTGTATATTTTGTACATTTTAGGATGCTTTATTCTTAGTCTTCTACCTATAAATTTCTTTATTGATAAATCTTTATTTTCGTATTTCTCATAGACACTGAAAAAGAATTTTGTTCTATTTTCAAGTCCCACTTGATTAATAGAGTCAAGTTTATTTATTTTTTTTACTGCTTCATAGAAATTCATTGATGATTCTTCCCATGATACCCAAGCGTTGGCCGTTTTAATGGCTTCTTTTTTTAATTTATTTAAGTATTTTTTATCGTCTTTTAATTTATTTATGCACTCCACTACTTTTTCATCATCATCTGTTTTTACTACTAATCCATTTTTATCGTGTACTATATATTCATCATGTCCTGTTACATCATAGACAATTGATGTTCCACCACAATGAAACATTTCTAGCGGTGGGCCAAACATTCCTTCAACATAACTTAATTTTACGATTACATCACAAGATCTATATATTTTGGCGCAGTCTGCTGGAGCAACTCTTGAAAATACCCTGTCAACACCTGGATATTCTTTTACATCTGACGATGTTAGTAACCATACTTCATCCGCTTTACTATCATTTACTAATTTTAATGTTTTGGGAACATTTTTAAAAGCAACATCTACAGGTCCTTCCACTAGTACTCTTAGGCCATTGCATTTTTCATATGTATCGCCTTCTAGTGTAAAGATATCTTTTCTTATTCCATTATGAACTAGGTAGGCATCAACACCATATTTTTCTAAGTATTCCTTTATCCACGTTGCTTCCGTTATAACTTTCATATCTAGCATATAAGTCATTTCAGCTAACATTTTAAGTCCCTGTTCAGAATCTGGGTAAAATCTAGACTCTATTGATTGGACAAAATAACAATAACGTTTTGCATTAATTTTGTAGGCTTCATACATTGTTCTCCACCATGTAACGATAGCTAAATCAAATTTTTCATCTTTTATTTCTTCATATGTAACCCATTTTAGTAGATGAGCACTTGTATGCCAAGCATATTCATCGGGAGCAACTTTTTTGTCTGTAACAATATATACATCTTCACCTTCTTTTGCCATTTTTGAAGCGTGCTCAAAAATAACATTAGTTCCCCCTCCTATTGCTGGCGATCCTAGTGTAAAAATGCACTTCATTTAAATCAATCCTTTCATTTTATATTTTAACTTTTTATTAGTTACATATATAAATCTCGGAATAAATAACTTTTCATTATATAATTTTAGTACTGGCCAGAATGATGTGTCAAAAAAGTGCTTTCTTTTTAGAAAGTATTTAGCATTTTCTTTAAAATAAAAATATGGTGTTAACTTGTTATGCAACTTGAAGTTAGTAAATTCAAATACACCAAAGTTTTCATAATGATATATTCTGTTGAAGAAAGTTAACTGCTCTTTTGTTGGTTCATAAAGCATTTTATAATGTATTCTATTAATTTCCTTTTTAATATATTTATCATCATAATACTCATTAGCAAATATATTTAGTAACTCGTTGAATATTTCTAACATATTTGTTTGTATTTTTGAAATTACATTCAAATATATTTTTCTTTCCTCCTCCTTCTCAAATGTTAATACTTCAACATGACCATTTTTTTCAATGTACCTATTTGCACTACCGTGTGATGCTCCAAGTAATATTTCATAAACAGTTTTATTCTCACAATACAATTCAAAGTTATTGGATACTTTAGGAACATTGGTAAATACCAATCCTTCTTTATTTTTACATTTTTCAGGATTTCTACTGACTAAACCATATAAATATCCACTAACTTTATATTCATCACCGAGAATCCTTTGAATATTATCTTGGATAGAACCATTCCAGCCTATATCAACAACGCAAATTCTTTTTTTATCAGTAAATTGCTTTATATATTTTTTAAATAAAGCTGATTGCTCTACTCTGTTTTTTTCATATATTTCAGCAAAGGTTTTATTTTTCTTTATTATTTGTAGTATTTTAGAATTATATAAATATATAATTTTTTTATCGAAATTTCCTTCTATTAGTTCTTTTATTTCTTCCTTTTCTATATTGCTAAATTCTTTAGTATCAGCTTTTTTAAAGTCTATGATAAGACTTTCACTAATGGTCTCAAGATCTTTCTTTTCAAAATTTAAGCTTTTAAAGAATTCATTGATACTAATATATACATACTGTTGAAGTAATGCACAAAAATCCTCTTTGTTGATACTTCTTAATGATGGCAAATACGTTGCTTTTCTTGATACTAATATGTAATGACTCTTTATTTTTTGGTTATCTACAGTTTCTACAAATCTATCAAAGAGCTTCTTTAAAAATTCGCCTTCTCTTGATAGAAAGAATACTTCATCTAAATTGTTTTTTATTAAATTAAAATATAATCTAGAAATAAATCTATATAATGAAAATATTGAATTTTCAAAGTTGTCTGTATTTCCATTCTTTAATTTTTCAAATTTACTATATACAACTTCCTCGTTGTGTTCTTTTATAAAATCATCATATTTTTCATACTGCTTTTTTCTATCAATATGAATAGCATCTATTCCTATTTTTGTTGGCATCTCATAGTCAGATAACTTATTGTCTCCAACCATTATGCATTCACTGTTTTTAGCTTTGATGTCTTTTAGAACTTCTTCATATAATCTTCCTGATTTTTTATTTACTAAGTACTCACAGGATACATATATATCATCAAACAAATCTCTTATTCCAATATTTTCAAATATAGTGTTTAACATTTTTTTAGACAAATACATGTCAGAGACGCAATATATTTTTTTATTATTTTTTCTGGCTTTTTCTATTTTTTTAATAATATTCTCATGTGGTATAAGTACGCTGCTTTCTACACCTATTTCTATATTTGTGGCTAAAGCTATAAATTCGTTTTCTGTTATATTTGTCTTTATTCTTGCATATATTTCTTTAATTAGATCAATATATTTAAATTCTCTATCTTTCCCAATTTTATAGTTTTTCTCCCCAAGAACTGTTTCCAGTTTATTTCTTAGCGTATACAATTCTATCATGGTTACATTTAGGTCTAAAGCTGATGTAAGATGATTTGCCCAAATTTTTTTAGTAAATTCAGGTTGAACTTTTCTATACAATAATGTGTCAAATATATCAAAAAATATATATTTGTATTTATTTTCATGTATTTTGGATATATTGTTCATATTTTCCTCCTATTAATTTGCTTAGTTTTTCATTTGATATTCGTAATATTCCTGACATATTTCTTTTGGAGCACCAGTTTTTATAATTTTCCCATGTTCTAACCAAACAACTCTTGTACATAATTCCTTAATTGATTCGATTGAATGTGATACATATAACACTGTAGTTCCACCATTAATTAATTCCATCATTTTTTTCTTACTTTTTTCTTGAAACTTTATGTCTCCAACCGATAAAATTTCATCTACTATTAGTATCTCTGGATCTACAATTGTTGCAATGGAAAAAGCAAGTTTTGCGGTCATTCCTGAAGAAAAGTTCTTTACTGGTACATCCAAAAAGTCTCTTAATTCTGAAAATTCCACAATTTCCTCAAATTTATTTTCTATGAAGCTTTTAGAGTACCCTAAAATCGCACCATTTAGATATATGTTTTCACGAGCGGTTAATTCCGGATCAAATCCAGCACCTAATTCTATCATTGGGGATATTACACCTTTTACCGTGATTTTTCCTTTTGTTGGTTTCATAACTCCAGAAACCACTTTTAGAAGAGTAGATTTACCAGCACCATTACTTCCTATTAATCCGACAACCTCTCCCTTTTTAATGTTAAATGATATGTCTTTTAGTGCCCAAAACTCATTGGACTCTTTTTTCTTCCTTTTTCCAGAAAGTATTGATATAAAAGTTTCTTTAAACGATGTGGCTTCTATTCCTAAATTAAATTTCATTGAAATATTTTCTAGCTTTATCATATATTATCATACAATCAACCTATAGAAATATTTATCTATTTGATCGATTCCTTTCTATTTATATTTTTTACTTATCATATTTAATAAGTATAATAAATTGCACATTATTAATTATTGTTATATTTGGGTAATCATTTTTTCAAACTATTATATATAATATATAAATTTATCTTGTTTTTTTCTAAAGAAAGCTAATCCTATTATCATAGTAACAAAACTTACTGTTCCAATAACTAATAATTGCATTATTGATGGTCGTTGTCCACTTAACACTATACTTCTTGCACATGTTATGAACATATAAAGAGGATTTAGCTTAAATAAGGATTGCAAACTACTTGGTAATATCTCAATACTATAGAATACTGGAGTTAGATAATTCCATATGCTTAATATAATTGTATATATGTAAAACATATCTCTTAAAAAAACGGATATACATGCTAGTATCATACCTATACCAAGTGTAAACATAAATAAACATATAAATATGTATGGTAATAATATATACCAGCAATTAATACTTGCTGGATATTGTCCTAATCCCACATATGATAATAAAATTATCGCAAACCATGGTATTAGTGTAAACAAGAAATTGATTCCTACAAATAGGCATTTTGATATTGGAAAAATATACTTCGGAATGTAGACCTTATTTATAAGTGTGAAATTAAACACAACAGAAGTCATAGCATTTGATGATGCTTCTGAAAAATAGTTAAACATAATAAGTCCAGTCATTAAATACACTAGGTAGTTAGTTCCCTCAACTTTGAATTTAAACATTTGTGAGAATACTATTGCCATTACTACCATCATTAGTACTGGTTGTAGAATTGACCATAGCACTCCCAATACTGATCTCTTATATTTGACTTTAAAATCTCTCATTATTAATTGAAACATTAGAAATTGATATTTTTTCATATTATTCCATATATTTTTTAGTACTAACATCTTTTCATCTCCTACATTAAATATGTCTTTATTAGTATAACAGAATTTAAACCAATAGTAAACAATGGTAAAAATATTTTATATAGAGGCTTATCCTGTTGTATTCTTAATATTAGAACATATATATTCTCATTTAATATCAAGTAACATAATTATTTAACTCCTATTTTTAGCATAAAGTTTGCCTTAAAAGTTGTTATTAATCTTTAATTTAAACTTTTTTGTATAAGTGTTTTGAGTTATTCTATACTCCATATATGTATATAGTCATTTATTCTTTAGATGTCATTAAAGCATATTTTACTTATTAATGATTAATCCATATATTTTACAATAAGTTTTAGTTATTATCCTATTTTTTTCTATTATTCCCTTCAAAATATTTCTTCTTTTAAAATAAATATTTTTTCTATAATCAGGTATGTTTTTTTTCAAATAATTAAATACCTCGTCTATAAATCTGTTTCTTTCTTTTGCGTTTTTATTTTCTCTTTGTTGAATAGTGTAATTTACAAGTATTTTTATTGTTAATGTATTTACTGTATCTATGTACTTGGAATTTTTATATTGGCTTCTAATTATATCAACAATTTTTATAATATCAAACATCTTTTTATCTCTGGTTGTTGTCTCACTATTTTTATGGATAACATAATAATTTAGAAATTTATCTATTTTGCCTATTTTCTCTGCCTTTAATAGGCACTCTGTTACAAATGGTGCATCCTCATACTTTAGATCTTCAACAAAATTTATATTATTTTCTTTTATTAATTTACTTTTATAGATTTTATTCCAAGGAGCTAAATTTATATTTAGCAATAGTTCACTATTTTCTTCTAAAGATGAATTTTTAAAGCTTGGTATTTTTTCTTTCTCTATTTTTCCATCTATATCTTTATAGAAGTCACATACTACAATATCCAAATTTTCTTTTTCTATTTTATTAAAGAGGTATTTACAAGCATCTTTATCTAGGTAG
>OIYS01001610.1_pt1 | contig 10839 bp, 12 predicted proteins | sample 1588271 | NCBI WGS metagenome assembly OIYS01 (sample SAMN03283286) | human gut metagenome | biome: human-associated habitat; material: feces | host: Homo sapiens | place: Peru | collected 2012
ATAATTATTAACTCCTTTCTTGTTGATTTGCGAATTAAAATGTACAAATTCATCAACAATTCTTACTTGAGGTAATTACACCATCGTTTGTTTATTTTCTTACCTTAAATTAATTCTAGCACATTTCATTTCCGGATGCAAGCCCTTTATATTAAATTACCATAACAAAAAAACTCCGAAAATTATTCTTCGGAGTTATCTATATTTTCTTGACTAGTCTCTTCAATATAATCAGTAATATCTTCATGTACCTTAAAAAATAAATTCAAAGTAATTTTAGATTCATTAGTATCTTTTGCTACTATCTTAACGTCTTCAATACTAATTATTCTATTATTACCGGCTTGTAATTTATTTTTAGCAACTTCAATTGCTTTACTTATTGCTTCTTCTTCAGTTAATATATCGTCAATTATTTTTAATTCATATTGTCTATCAATAGACACATAAAAAGGAAGAAAATTATGTTTTAATAAGATTTTACTTTTGGTACTAAACTCTTTATATTTACTATAATTAAATAAAGAATATTTTTTATTAATAAAATTAATGGATAACACTTTATTATTTCTTCCTGTTAGTCTTTCTTCTTTATAAACGTATGGATAATCAATATTTACTTTATACCATACTTCCCCAACTACTTTACCTGTTGCTTTTACAAGTGTTGTTGTCCCATTAGTATTATTAATAACACCAGAAATTACTTTATCACCTTTTCTAACATACGCCCCAATACTTGATACTTTCTCACCTTTTAAGGCTTTAATATCCACTATTGTAGCATTCTTGCTAGAAATAATACTCTGATATTGATACCCATCTTCAGTCTTATCTATTAATCTTTCTTGAACCTTAACAATATATTTAACCCCACTTGTTATAATCTCTATCCATTCTAAACTATCTTTATTATTATCTAATATTTTATTTTTAATTTCTTCTAATTGCTGATAATTCTTCTTCCAAGTATATTTTTTTATCCCATATGTTTCTAAATTATCAAGTACTAACTTTCTAACACTACTCTTAGAATGCACAACCTCAACCTTAAAAATAACATTAGATAAAGTATATAAGAAAGCTAAACTAATTATTAATGAAATAATAACAATAATATTTTTCTTTATTATTGATTTTAATTTCAATAATCCATAACTATCTATTAAGGTAACTTTATATATTGATGGCATATCTTTTATCTTTAAATAATCACTATATCTAATAATTAAATTAACTTCTTTATAATTTATTGGAATTAGTTTAATAATAGAAATATTTTTCTTTATAACTCTTTTTATATAGTTATTTATATTAATACCTGTAATTTTTACTTTAACTAGTTTTAATTCTTTTTTTCTCATTATATCACCTATAATTCGATACTATAGATTTTCCCTGTTATTAATATTTCATCAGATAACATTTTTGTAATAACTAAATTAGAACCATTAACTGTCGTTATCCCATCTTTAGATTCTACTTTAATAACATTATCTGTAAACTCAATAATTTTTTTATAATTTACTATATTAACTGAATTATCTACTATTATTACCTTGTATTTATATTCACTTATATAGTTATCTATTCTATCAAATAATTTCATATATATCCCTACCTAATTATATGAAACTAATGGTGATTAATGATTATTTTAAGCAGCATTTGAATAAGTCATATTATTTTTCATCTTCTTTAATATCTTTTTCTCACTCCTTGATACGTATACTTGATTAACTCCTAACTCACTACTAATCTCTGCTTGTGTCTTATCCTCAAAGTATCTACCATATATTATCTGTCTCTCAAAATCAGATAATTTTCTAATCTCTTCTTTAAGCATAATATCATCAACACTACAACTATCTTTAGAATCCTTTACTGTATCTAAAACAGTCAAAGTTTTACCATCTTCTTTAATTATTCGATCTAGACTATCTATACTTTGGTTATAAAATATGACATTACTAATCACACTTTCATCTATCTCTAAAAATAAAGCTAACTCTCTAATTGATGGTTCTTTCATTAATCTTTGTGATAATATTAATCTAGCATTCTCAATCTTTTTATTTAAACTAATAACCTCTTTATTAACCTTAACTATTCTATTAGTACATACATAATTCAAAACTTCTCCTAACATACATTTATAAGCGTAAGTAGTAAACTTTATGCCTAAATTAGAATTATAATTACCAGCATACTTACACAAGCCATATAAAGCTACCTGATATAAATCATCCATATCATATAAGCCTTTATATTTCCCTATAATTGAATAAATTAATTTTTGATTATCTTTTATAAATTCAGTTAATGAAGCATTAGTTATCATCATCTATCCTTTCATATTACTTTAAATAAATCTAATTCATTAACTACACATGGAATCTTATTATTTAATAAATGCTTACTTATATTTTCTTTTTTATCACATATAACTAACCTACCTGAATTATTACTAATTAAATTATAAAAATTACTAATATAATTAATTCCATAAATATCAATACTTGTTAGTCCATCAATATTAAGTGCTATATAATTGCACCCAATACTATCAATAGTATCTACTAATACTCTCTTATTTTTTAAATAAGTTTCTTTAGTTAAACACCCTTTTAATCGAACAAACAATATTCCTTTACGAAATTCAAAATCTACTTTAAACATAATTTCTTCCTTTCTATAAAAAACTACCATATTTTTAATTTATTATACACGTTTTCGACAAAACTTCTTAATTAATTCGTTCGACATTTTTGCAACTAATACTAATTAAGCCTATTCCTATAATAGTTAAAGATATAATTATCGATGCTACTATTAAATATTTATTAGTATCACTATCTTTAATTAAATTATTAACTGTACTAGTATTACTAATACTACTCGTATCTCTGCTAAAAGTTTTTCTATTATTAGTTATATTCGTAGTATTATTTTCTATTACTTTTACTTCATTATTAGCAACTTCATCACTAGTATTATATATCTTATAATCACTATAATCAGGTAAATAACCATCTATATTAGTATAATAATTATCATCATAATACTTTCTATTAACATTATAATAATAAATTAATTTATTACGATATCGATAATATGTCTTAGCATTCTCTATAGCATAAAGTTTTCCTTTTAATTCCGCATCACTACCTTCATACACCTTATCTTCGCACCTTAAAATATCCCAATTATTATTTGGCACATATTTACTTTCTTGATTACTAGCCATATATTTTATAACATTCTCATCACTATTATCATTAAACCCTATAGCATATCTTATCTCATAATTAATAACTTTATCAGTAGGTTTAGTAATTATTTCAACACTTATATCTTCATAGTTATACTTATTCCCTAAACCAAGTGATAAATATCCATAAGCATCAAAATTACCACTTACCCCATTCCAATCTACAAAAAAATAATTAGTAGTAATATATTTTAATAAAGTATCTTTATAATAAATATTAACTTTTTCAATATATATTGAATCTGAAAAACTACCCAAATTAACATAATTAATCTTTAGTGGTTTCTTATAATTATATATAGTTTTTAACTCATACTCTCTAGTATTATCATTTAAATCTATATCATTATCTAATAATTTAAAATCACTAATATAATCACTATAAATATACTTATTATTATCTTTATATTGATATTTATCAAAAGTATCCTCTAGTAAATACTCTCCCTCTACTTCTTCTTTATACCACCTATATCTTATCTCATACTTATCTTCTGCCAAACATATATTACTCCCCATTAATAGTAATAAAATAAATAATATTATCTTTTTTAGTGTCATCATCTTCTGCTTCCTTTCTTACCCCTTCAATTATAATATTCCAAGTAAATGAAGCATTTTACTTCTTTTTTTCCAAACTTTTTTAAAAAAATTAAAAATCTCTTAAAAAGAAAGAGCACAAACACTTGTGCTCTTGTCTATCATTTACTAGTAATGACACTATATATTATTTATCTTCTTCTATTTTTATTCTTATTTTTTAACTTAATTATTGAAGCTATTGATAAAGCAATAACTGTTATTACTATCACTCCGATAGCAATATATAAATAATTTTTATAGTTATCTGCTTTAGATTGATATACTTTTTCAACATCATTATTATATCTCTGAACCGTACCCTCTACAGCATCATATTGATATAAAGACTCTTTCCCTGTCTCTACATTAATCGCATAAAACAAGAAAAAGTTTTTCGTACTCTCATCAGCCGCATAAGTACTTTTAATTATTCCATTATTAGCTAATTTATAAGCTTTAATTTCATCATCATTATAAGTGAATGTTGTCATTTTATAATTCTTATCTTTATAGTTTTTATTAGTTAAATATAAAGTTATACCACCCATAGTATATTCTTTATATAAACTATATTTATTATTGTCATAAATATAATAATTAACTACCCCATTACTATCTTTTAACATTACTAAAGTATAACCAGTTATTTTAGAATGATATGCTAAAACATCTTGATCATTAATCTTTACTGTTGTCTCTTCATAAGTAGCATTAACTCTTTCTATCTCTCCACTTTTTCTAACAACAGTATATGTATTGCCATCTACTTCGACATTAATTGGATCTAGTTCTTTAACGATAATATTTAATTTATATGTTCTAGTATTACCATTTTCTGCTGTTACTACTAATTCAATATTATTATTACCTTCATTTACTTGAACTTCACCACTACCTTTAACACTAGCCTTAGAATTCTCTGTTTTAGCATTAATAACCACTTTTTCTGTCCCATTAGGTACTTCAACAGTATATTCTAATGTTTCCTTATCAAAAGCCTGATTTAATTCATATCCTTCTACCCCTAAAGATATTAAATAATTATTAGCTGAATATACTTTAGGAGGTATTACCGGAGGATTATTTACGGTAATTTTAACATAATCATTAGTTAAATTTACCCAACTACCAGAAGCCATCTCTGTTAATCTAACACCACTAGTTGTACAATTAATAGTACCTGCTGTTGTTGCTTTAACTGTATATGTATAAGTCTTAGTATAAACACTATTTGAACTATCATCAAATCTTAAATCTATACCGCCACTTACTCCAGCACCACTACAAGATAAACTCCCCTCAATACTAACAATTGGACTAGAAGCCGAAATAGTCGTTGTTATAACCGCACTATTCCCTTTCGTTATAGTACTACTACCAGTTCTTACTGATAAACTAGCGGCATCTACTTTATTAGCATAAATAAATATACATAATATCCCTAAAAATATTTTACTTATCTTTTTCATAATTCCTCCTTACTGCTCTATCTTCGCATATCCATAATAATCTCTTAAAATAGCTAAATAATCTAACTTATCAATAACACCATCTCTATTAACATCAGCTGCACTACTATATACACCCTCTAATTTAGCATAATTATAATAGTGTCTTAACACTGCTAAATAATCTAACTTATCAATAACACCATCCCCATTAATATCACCATAGATAATTACTTGATAAGTCTTCTTCTCTTTACTATTACTAACTTCTATTACATCACCTGTTGTAAAATTAGTATTATTCTTTACTTCATTATTACTATTCTTAATAGTTATACTAGTAGTAGCACTAATCTTCTTAATATTATCTATTAAACTATTAACATTAGTATTAGGACTTATACCATACATATATTTATCATTATATTTAATACCACTACTATTTAATACTTCACTAAGTGGCATCTCTACTATTTCTTCAGTTTTCTTCTTAGTAATATTTAAAGTATAAGTTCTACTTCTACCACTCTCTGACATAACAATAATATTTACTTTATTATTCTCATTCTTAAGTTCAATATTACCAATACCCGATACTTTAGCCTTACTATTTATTGGATTAGCTTTAATATTTATCTTACTATTAAATACTTCAATATTATATTCTTGAGTTGTATAATCAAACTCATCAATTACTTTATCATCAATACTAATACTACTTAAATAGTTATTAGGATTCCCTACTTTAGGAGAACTAACTGCATAATTAGGCATATTATTATATACCGGAATAACAAAGTTAATACTAGTATCTAAATAGTCTTTCATATTATTTACATAAGTATTATAAGTAATACTTGTTTCCTGCATAGGAGCTGCTAGATTCTGCATATATTGATGAGTATAATGACCATCCGCAGTTGATACATCAAACTTCTGATAATAAACAGTATCTTGGTTAACACTAATATAACCATTATATATAAACTTAGCACCCCCTAATATGCCATTATAAGGAGTATTCCAACCATTCTCCATCGCATATACCATACCATTTAATATCTTATTCTCACCATATACTTTAATATTAAAGAAATTATAAAACTTCGAATATTCTGTATCATTATAAGTAAATACTCCTCCTAAACGAGGATCTGTTATATCAATACCACTAATCTCTTGCTTAATACGACTAGCCACATGGACTGAACTAATACCTACTTCTTTAGTAGCCGTTATCACATCATCATAAACATTACTTTCTAAATCTTTATATACTTCTGTCCAAAAACTCTGCCCACTTAAAACCATCGCAATCGTATCAGCAGTATGCGTATCATTAAAATTAAGTGATTCAAAAGCAAATATATATTTCTCATTAAGGTAATTACGAGGATCTAAATAATAAGCAATAGCCTCACTTGAAGCGTTGTACCAACCTCTCTCTGTCGCATATTGATAAAAAGTATCATTAATAATACTATAACTATTAATATCCATCGAAAAATAATTATTACTAAATGCTGACCCCTCTAACAAACTACGGCCATAAAAACTCTCATTACTAACAACCGTATCAAAATCTAAATTAATCTTCTCTCCATAAAATTGCCAATTAGGATGTCTAGCATGAATTTCTGCTAAATAAGTAAGATAACTATCCGGAAAATTTCTTCCTCTTAATAACTTATAATAATCTTCTAGTTTTTCTTTCTCTTGATAATATTTAGTAGCGGTTTCTGATAACTTTGTTGCATTAATTAAACTACCACATATATATCCACTAGCCCCCGTTGACGTTAAAATATCATAATAATAACCACAAGTCCCATGAACTTCTTCCTTAATACTCTTTATACTAATTACATCACCACAACTAACTTTATTACCATTATTATTACCACCAGGACTATTTAATAAGTTTATACTACTAGTATTACCATAACAAGCAACTGTTCCATCACCTGCTACTTTATCATTATAATTTGATCTAATATATATATTATCACTACCCGTAAGTTTTAAATTATCTGGAATTAGTGTTATATAAGTACCACAAGCATACCCTGTCGTTCCATTATGTTTTATCTGATACCACTTACCACAATAAGCATTTGAACCACTATTAGTGTTTAATATTTCTACCTTGGTACCATAAGTTAACCCTCTAATAATACTATTCCCATTAGAAGCATCCGTATTAGATCTAAAATATAATACATCAGCATCTATTACTCCACTCTTAGCAAATACTTTATTACTAAAGCAAACAAAAAATAAGATAAACATAACAAAATATTTTTTATACTTCATAGGATATCTTCCTTTCTACCATTCTCTTTAATTATAGCATATATTCGACATATTTTACTATATTTATATTTTATTTTACATTATTTTATTATATGTGGTAAAATATTATGTGGTGAATTATATGTTTAAATATACATTAGATAACAAAAGATATCATACTCTAAACTATTATTATCGTACTAAATTTAATTCTAAAGTATTTAAAGTTAGTCTAAATGCCGGCTTTACCTGCCCAAATATTGATGGCACTAAAGGTTATGGCGGTTGCGTTTATTGCTCTAAAACCGGTTCTGGAGAATTTGGTGGTGACGTTAAAGATGACCTAATCACGCAATTTAATACTGTTAAGGATAAAATAATAAAAAAATGGCCTAATAGTAAATATATTGGCTATTTTCAAGCTAGAACTAATACTTATGCTCCGGTAAATATCTTAAAAGAAAAATATGAAACTATCTTAAACTTAGATAATGTTATTGGCTTATCTATCGCTACTAGATGTGACGCTATTAGTGATGAAGTACTAGATTATTTAGATGTATTAAATAAAAAAACATATTTATCTATTGAACTAGGTCTTCAAACAATCCATGATAAAACATCTAAATTAATTAATAGATGTCATACCCTTGAAGAATTTGATAATATGGTAAAAAAATTACGAACAAGAAATATTAATGTTATTGTTCACATCATTAATGGCCTACCTTATGAAACTGAAGAAATGATGCTAGAAACCATTAATCATTTAAATAAACTGGATATTCAAGGAGTTAAAATTCATATGTTAACTATCATTAAAGATACTCCACTAGAAACATTATACAACCAAGAAAAGTTTCACATCTTAACTAAAGAAGAATATATTGATATTGTTATAAAACAGCTAGAATTACTAGATCCTAAAATAGTTATCCATCGTATTACTTCTGATCCTGATCAAACTGAATTAGTCGAACCAACTTGGCTTATTAAAAAGTTCTGCTTACTTAATGATATTGATAAAGAAATGAAAAAAAGAGATACTTGTCAAGGAAAAAACTATAAAATAGTTTAATCTATCTTATAGTTTTTTATTTTCTTCTTACTCTTACTATCTCTTTTTCATTTTCTCTAAGAAAAGTTTTTATAATATTTTCTAAATCTTCTTTAGTTTCCACAACATACATATTATCTTTTAAAACGAAAGGTAAATTAGTTAGGGAGCTAATATAACAATTAGCGTTTTCTGGAGTAGTTCGTACCCCAAATGTTTGAATCATTTCTACCATTTCATCGTTTGGATTACCAATACTATAACGATTGCGATAATGATAATATTCATCATCAGGCTTATATGGGCGATTTATAAAATCTTTATACACCCTTTCTAATTCTTCTAAGTTACATACATAAGGTACTCCAATCGCATATTGTTCTCTTATTGGCATTCCATTATCATCACGACATTCTTGGTTCTCTCTAGTAAATCCTACTACTTTATCAAAATTAACTTTACTAAGATCGCCCATTGTTAATAGTCCTCTTATCCCACCATTAATAGTTTCACATAAAATTACATTCTTTATCATTTTATTTTCTCCTTATTTTACCCTAACTCTACTCTTAGGTTTTACTTGTTCATCAATACTTCTTTCATTCTCTTCAAGAAAATTTTTTAAAAGATTAATTAATTCTTCCCTACTAGTTAAAATATACATATTATCTTCTTTTTTCATAGGTAATCTTGTCAAAATATTAATATAACAATCAGCTTCTGTCGGAGCTGTACATTCTCCACGATTCTTAAGAATATTTAATAAGTCATATGGATAAAGATCAAAAAACTTAGAAAAATGATAGCATTGTTCAAAATTCTTAAGTTTATATGGTAACCCTACTACATATTTTTCTTTTATAGGTAAACCAAACTCATCTAAATTTTCTTTATTTATTCTAATAAATCCTACTATCTTACTTAATCTTACTTTTTTTAAATCATCAGTAGTTAATAATCTCTCATTATCTCCTGTTTTCATTTCACACATAATTATATTTTTAGTCATTTCTATTTCTCCCTTAATTAACTATTATTTTACCATAACTCTACTCATTGTTGTCAACATTTCTTGCTTACAATTTTCTATTATAAATTCCTCTAAAAGTTTTATTAACACTACGTTATTAGGTAAAACATGAATATTACTTTCTTTTATCATAGGAAAATTTGTAGTAACATCAATATAATAGTTAGCATCTTCTTCAGAAGAAAGTTTTCCATAAGTATATAATATTTGTGCAAAATCACATCTTCGCCACTGACTAATCATATTATAAAGTCCACAAGACATAGCAAAATTATCAATTAGAAAAGGTACTCCTATAACATATTTCTCTAATACATCTTCATCACTAATAATAGTAAAACTAACGATATCTTCTAACTTAATCTTATCAATAGCTATAGTAGATAATATTTCCTTTTCACCATTAATAGTCTCATATATTATCATTCTTTTAGCCATATCATTACTTCTTAATAATATATCTTCTAGTTCTTGTTCTACTTACTGCTTCTTCTTGTGACAATTCTACTATAGTTTGATTGTTCTCTTCAATAAAGTCCATTAAAATTTTTAATAACTTTTTTTGAGTAGAAACTATATGTGTATTTGCATCTTTACGAATAACATTTCCTGTCAATACATCAAAATAGCAATTAGCTGCCCTTTCAGATACACGCTTTCCATTAAGCATAACTTCTTTTCTTAAACGATTCCCTACATACATATCAATATCAGCATATTTATAAGGTACACCTATTACATAACGTTCTATCGTAGATACACCATTTTCATTCTTATTTTCTTGATTTATTCTAGAAAATTCAACTATTTGACTAAAGTCTACACTCGTTCTTTCTATTTCATTATAAATATGTAAGATTCTTTGAGTATCATAAAAACTAATACCATAAGTTGCCGCATCAAAACGTAACTTTCCTAAAACTACACTATTAATTTCCTTATCAAATGGTAACATTCTTTCTTTACCTTCAAAACTTTTATACCATATTACATTCTTTATCATTATTATATTCCCCTAATTATTTATTTCTTTCTCTTATTCTTCTATGAACATTTAATTTAAATTCTTTTTCATCAGTTATTAATTCTTTCTCATATATTGCATTTTCAAACTTAGTATTTTGTGTATTACAACCATAAAATGATCCTGATAACATTG